>Ga0247758_1001822_pt1 | contig 13778 bp, 1 predicted proteins | sample UWRJL156409C4_FD_180950 | JGI IMG/M metagenome (GOLD analysis project Ga0247758, IMG submission 180950) | Plant litter microbial communities from Arlington Agricultural Research Station in Wisconsin, United States - UWRJ-L156-409C-4 | ecosystem: Environmental > Terrestrial > Plant litter >...
GTGGCAACTGGAATCCAGTGGAAACTGGTGGAATTTAGGGGGTGAAACCCCCCTGATTCCAGGGGGTTCCAGAGGGTTCGGCGCAGTGCGCCGACCCAGTGGACCCACTGGGGCTAGAAACCAACAACATTACTGCACTAAAGCATCATTTACTGCTTACGATCTTGTAACTTATTCTCTTATACTCTTCGTTTGCACGCCTTGTATACGCACCTCCCTTATATTAACTATAGTCTAGGAGTCTGTCTTCAGGGTTCAGGTTACATAGGTTATTAAAGGTGAGAAAATGCGACGATTAGTGGAGAACTGCATCCGTTACGTTTACACTACTACCGTAAAGTAAGAGAAAGAGTTGGGAAATGCAAACAGTTAAAGCCGCTTAGTCCGGCAGTATCTGCTGCCGAATTAAAAGGGTAAGACCGCATTACTAAGACTAATGGTACAGTATTATTTCAGCTAGATAAGGTAAGTTTAGTGCCTTAAGACTATTAAAAGCCTTTTAAAGGTCCCTCTAAAAGTGTTAGCTAGTGTAACAACCTTGCAAGCCGTCACTTAGGCTGGGGCGGCCTGACGAATCCCCTGTAAAAGGAACAGTGTAGGAAGGTAGTACGCACGGTACTGCGCACTAGTCCAGGAGTATAAAGACCCGAAGCCCCTACAACCAGTTAGGGCTTACTTAATCTTAGTAAACGTGCTTACCTACTAAGCGTCTGTAAGGTCACTAAGCAGGAGGTGCTTAGCAATAAGGTACTTAATCCCCAACTAAGCAGGACCTCACTAAGCAAGGTATAAGGTACCTTTTAGCTAGTTGGTATAGATAGCTATAATTATACCTATAACTACCGTAAGGGACTCTAGTTCCTCACGCTAATATTTAATAATTTATTTACATCTTACTATTCAGACTTACCTTTAGATATTATAATAATAGCGACTTATAGTGATATTAAACTCCTTATCTAAAAGTGTTAGCTTAATAAGCCGTCTTTAGAACGCTTTTTACCTATTAACGTCCTGCTATATATTCTGTCTTAACTTATACTAGCTCTTTTAAGGCCTGTGTCGGATGCAGGTTATAATACGATATTAACGTTACAGTTCTAAACGCTGTTTATTAAACTCCTAGATATTACTCCTTTTCTATTATTAATATATTAATTTCCGGAAAAGGTAAGGAGCTTAAAGAAGCGTAAGCTTAACCTTAGCTTCCCACTGTTAATAAGTTAGTTACACGCCTTAAAGAGTTAAACCTTAACTAGTAGGGACTAGTTAAGGAACTTAACGAAACCTTCCCTAAGGATATTAAGAGCTATATTAGTTTTATTAAGAAACTTTATATTATAACCTGCACCCGACACAGGCCTTGAAAGGACTGGCGCAGGTTGAGACAGAACGTATAGCAGGACGCTAACAGGTAAGGGCGTTTTAAAGACGGTTCGTTAAGCTAACACTTCTAAACAGGGGGGTTAATATCACTATAAGTCGCTATCACTATAATACACAAAGGTGAGTCTAAACAGTAAGACATAAATAAACTATTGAATACTAACATAAGGAACCAAAGTCCCTCACAGTAGTTATAAGCACAACTATAGCTATTTATACTAACTAGCTAAAAGGTACTTTATACCTTACTTATAGTGTTACAAGTGCTAACAGAGCGAGCACTCTGCATTACGCAAGCGCTTTACTTGCGAGACTTCTCCTGCTCATGGTGTAAACACTTGGCATACTGCAAGCACCACCTCATTAGTCGTAAGGGCTTTAGGTCTTTGCACCCCTAGCCCAGTGCGCAGTACTGTGTGTACTGTCTTCCTGCACTGTTCCTTCTACAGGGGATTTTTCGGGCCGCTCCGGCTTAAGTGACGGCCTGCAGAGTCGTTACACTATTAGTAAAGTTAATAGAAGATTAAAACTTAATATTAAGGACCCTTTTTAGGAAATTAATATAATTTAAATGTAAAAATAAAGAAAGAGATAGTATAATAGACTACGTATAGGTATCTTATATACTAAGTGTTAACTACTTAGGTACAGAGAGTATAGTTAAGTTAGATTACGTACTGTAAGCAGTTAAGATTAACGATATACTAGTAAAATAAAAATAAGGAGAGGAAGGTTACAGTTATAAAATGACAAATAGTATAATAATTGCAGTAATGGTAAAATACCTTATAATACTAATTAGTATAAATAATATCTATAAATTAGAAAAAGCTTTTAAAGCATTATTAGAGAAGCTCTTACGTATTGTAGATATTACAGTACTTAAAAGAAAACTAAATATAAGGATTACAGCATTATAGTGAGATAATAAAATAAAGAGAACTGTAAAAGACGTAAGGAGAGTAGAAAGGATATAGAGAATATAGTGCTCTTATACTGTAAAGAAGGAGTTAAGGAAAGCTAAAAGGTATAGAGATAAAGTGATTAGTAAGGTGTAAATAAGGTATTAGTAAGTCTCTCTTAATAGGATAGTAATTAATAAGGACCTAAAAGTAATATAGAATATCGTAATAAGGAAGATTATTAAAGCTATCTTAATAAAGAGGATCTTTACTATAACGAAAACGGTTTATATACTTCCTAACCTCTCATTTAGATTTAGAAAGAAAAGAGCGATAGATATAGCTATCTAAGCTATCGTTAATAACGTTTACACAGTATAATTACGTAAAGCTTACACCTTATTACTAAAGCGTTTAATAAAGTAGATTAGAATTAGCTATTTACTACATTAAAAGACCTAAAGTTTAAAAGAAAGCTTATCTTCTAACTAATTAGCTATATATATAAGAGAACGGCCCAGTTACTATTTAATAACAGGCTATTAACGCTATAAAACATTACTTAAGGGATCCCTTAAAGTTCCTTCTTATTAGTAATCTTCTTTATCCTCTTTATTAATTGTTAGTTTCTAGCCCTAGTGGGTCCACTGGGTCGGCGCACTGCGCCGAACCCTCTAGAACCTCCTGGAATCAGGGAGTTTCACCTCCTGAATTCCACTAGTTTCCACTGGATTCCAGTTGCCACAGCAGAGCTGTGGAAGCTTCTAGAACCCAGTGAGTCACATAAGCACTTACGTAGCCTACAGCCACTATTCTAATCCTGTATAGTAGATAGAAGGCTTTAGAAGCTAACCACAGCCTACAAAAGGCCCTCTCCTCTCCTGTATCTAGCCCTCTACTAAGCAAGCAATTCACACCACTCATTCAGTCATATACAGAGGCACTGCCTCTATACCTCAGGCTTTCTTTTGCTTCCTACTGCGCCAGAAGCGCTATAGCTGGTTTAGAACAGTACCGCTCTACTTCCTCTAAGCAACAGGCCTGTACTACTAGCCTGTAAAACCCTACTGTACAACATTAGTACACTATACGAAAAGCTAAAACATATTAAAAGCCTAATTATATTAAGTCTTACAGATAATATAAACCTTTAAACCTTTATATAAAATTGCCAGGAGCGAAAGTGAGGAATGGAGTGCCCCGTAGCGTAATGACGAACGAAGCGACGCCAGCAATTTTAGCGTAGGTTATTAAGCTTATTTAAATAAGTACAGCGAACAAAGCGACAGAAACCCGTCCGGAGGCCAATACATCTATTTAAAGTGATAAAAGAATAATTAAAAATAAATCTTACTTTTTAAAGCTTTATTTTTTAAGATTTAAAGATTTTATTTTATAGAGTTTACAAGCTTTCTTCTATGAAGTTTACAGGCTTTCTTCTATGGAGTTTACAGGCTTTATTTTACAATTTACAGTTTACAGTTTTTTTTCACGTTTATAAATGCAATTCGAACTGGGAACCTCTTTAATTTATATTACGCTATTTACCACTATACTATTTCTATTGCTATCTGTGAAAAACTAAAGGTTTTTTTTAACCTAACTGGGTGAATTAGAGTAATAATTTAATAGTTTTTAATTATTAGCCTACATAATCAAATGATACGTTTTAGTATGCATTAGGTGATGTAGAATCCGACTTTTACTCTATTTTCAGGGTTAGAGTTAAGTGAAGGGAGATGTTCAGCTTTAAAGTGAAAAAACCATGACTTCCACAGTTATTATGTTAGTTTATAATATAGAATAAGGTAGTATTATATGTAGATTTTAACTGTAATTCTTAATCTAAAGCCCGATTTGGAATAGCTATTAAAACCAGAGAGATATTTAAGTATATGTTAATGTTATCATTATTATTTAGGTTTGAACAGTAATATCTTTACTATTATAAGCCGTATAGTAAAAGTAGTTCCAGTTCTGTGTTCAACATATTAAACTGTATAGGAAGCGTAATTATTCCTTCTTATTATGCTACTTGTTAACAGGTTATTATTATAATAACTATTATTATCCAACTTTAACCACTAATATCTTTCTCATTTTAAGCAGTATAGTAAAACAAATTCCAGTTCTGGATTCTACGTAATAAGTCATATAATAATCGTAAGTAATAAAACTTATTATATTACTTATTAACCAGTTATTATTTAAATGATTATTATTATTAGACTTTAAACAGTAACATCTTTTTTATTATAAGCTTTATAGTAAAACGAATTCCAGTTCCGAATTCTAGGTAAAAATCTATATATAAAACTACCTTTTTGATTAGATTTAGCCTTGTTTATATTTCTGAATACCCATTTGTTTAATTTTTTAAAACGCTAATAACTCCTGAACCATAACCCTAACCCTGAATCTGACTTCAGATTTGGACTCCTGGTCACGTGACGTATCTGAAAACATATTGTATCACGTGATTTGGGGCCCAAGCAGACCCACTTTTGATAATGAACCGACTAGTCCTAGGTCGAGTTGAATTTGCTTATCAGTTTTGACTGAATTTCCTATAGTAATTTTTTTTTTGGACCACCCTTACAATAAATTGTCCTCCGGACAGATAATTAAGGTAGTTAACGTAGACTGTGGGTGTTACAGTTAGTAAATATAGAATAGGGAAAGTAATACCTTATTTCTTTTCTTTATCTACCAATTTCTAAGTATATTACTTTTTTTAAACTTCTTCCTAAAACTTAAGTAGTAGCAAGTTAGCTTATTCTTCTATAAAATAGTTCTCTTTAACAAGTTAGTGTTTAAGTTAATTAGTAAAGTGGACTTTATCGTAAAGCTGTAACTTAACTTTAACTGCTCTGTCCTTAAACGTTACTGTAAAGCCTTTAACTTACATGTCCTTTACTTTATTTATTAGTTTTTAATGTTTATCTTTTAGCTTTTAAACTCTCTGTTAGTGTGCTTATTTCTTATCTTGTTAAGATGCAAAAGGGGTTAAGGCATTGGAAAACAGTGTGTGTTAAAGATGATGAATTGTTTCTATCTTCGAGAGTGGAAGCTGTGGTATTATAGCCGTGAGGGTGGCCAGTGCACGAAGTGCATTAGCCACACTCGCTTCTGCGAAGCGAGGTTAGTAGTGGAGTCTGGCGTTCTTGGCTGTGCGGATCTACGAAGCTAGTGGCTTTGTGGGTGCGTGGATCTAGCTACACTGTTCCAGCCACACTGGCCGGGTTAGGGTTGTGAAAACCCAACATATCTTCTTAGGGGACCTTTAAGGTTCTGGTCCTAAGTATATTAGCTTTAATGTAAGGTAGTTATTTAAGCTATCCCTCTTTTAAGAAAGTTAAAATGCTGATTTATTTAATGTGTTTAAAATGCTTAAGGGTCTTAAAGGGCATTGTAGAGAAGAACTTTTATTTTTCTAACTTAATTCTTTCAGTCTGCTTTTATTTACTTTTTAAGGCTTGCTTTACTGCTTAAGTAACCTAGAGAGTTAATCTTTCAACTCCCTCTACTATTTTAGTAAAGTTTAAGTTAAAGTCTTTCTTAAACTTCCTTAATTCTTAAGCTTATAATGTAAGGTTTTTAAGATTTATAATAATTAGTAAAATATTTCCTCTTAAAGTTAATCTTTTATAACCTGTACTTTTAGTTATCTTAAGTTTCTACCTTAAAGTTAGTCTGTAATAACTTATACCTTTATAACTAACTCTTCCAGGATACCTTTAAGGACTAGGTATATTACGTTTTAAAGTTCTTCTTTTCCTTTTTCCTTATCTCTTACGTTACATTTACCTATCTAAGTGTAATCTTCTTTATTACTTACTGTCCTAATGTAAACATCTCTTAAATTAAATTTAACGTGCTTTCCTTTATTTAAGACTAGCTTTTAATTAACTTACTTTAATAATAGGCACTACTATATTATATAACCTTTCTTACTACAGTTAAAGTATTAAACTTAAGATAAATCCTTAAGTAGCTTTTGTTACTATTTGTTGGGTTTTCACAACCTTAAACCGGCTAGTGTGTCTGGAACAGTATGGCTAGATCCACGCAGCCGCTCTGCGGCCGGCTCTGTAGATCTGCAGAGCCAAGAACGCCAGACTCCACTGCCAACCTCGTATTCAGCCAGCTAACCTCGCTTCGCAGAAGCGAGTGTGGCCAATGCACTTCGTGCACTGGCCACCCTCACGGCTATAATAAAACGGCTTCCGCTCTTGAAGATAGAAATAATTTATCACTTTTTAATACACACTGCTTTCTAATGCCTTAACCCCTTTTGCATTTTAACACTATTACTACTGTAGCTTATCATAGTTAAGCTAATTCTAACGGTTTACTATCCTAATATCTATTAAGCTTAGATAATAGCCTATTACAGTTAACTAGTTTTCTTTTTTTTATTTCCTTGGTTAGTAAGGTATTTGCTCTTTTTAGAAGTTCTTTTAATAATAGTGATTATAATACTAATTATTAGCTTTAACCATTCTCTTAACTAACTTTTAAAAGCAATCTAAATAGTTTTCTTAATAAAGGTCCTTAATAACGTGTTCCTTTAGTCCACTTTAGAATAACATTACTAAGGCTTCTTAATTAAGCTTAGTTTTTACTGTTTCTAACTTAAAGCGTGTAGAGAACTTAAGGACTAAAGACGTTTATCTTACAGTTATAAAGTGTTATTTAGCTTACTTTAAGGTATCTAGTTCTCTGAACTCTATCTAAAGTTATTTAATAAAAATATTAAAGTTATTAAAGATAGTTTAAGTCTTTAAAGCTTCCTTATATACTCTGTCTATAAAGAGGTTATTAATTATTTTCATGTAGGGTTTATATTAGTAAGCTGTTACTCTGTCTAATAAGGCTTTAATAAACTTAACTTTTCTCTCTTGTTTAAAGAACTGCTTATCGTAATAAGTAATATAGCTCTAAAGTTAGGCTATCTAAGACTTTAACTGTGTAAAGTCTTCTTTAAAGTGTAAAGGTAGGGGAAGCTTTACTTACTTCTTTTATAAGCTTTTAAGGTTATTATTTCTTTAGTTTAATAACGTTAAGTTAGGTTTAGAGTTTCTTAATAAGATTAATGTAGCTGTTAATATCTTTAAAGCAGGTTTCGTTAAGCTCTTTAACCAGTCCCTATTAGTTAAGGTTTAACTCTTTAAAGCGTGTAGTTAACTTATTAATAGTAAGAAGTTAAAGCTAAGCTTATACTTCCTTAAGCTCCATACCTTTTTTAAAGGTTAATATGTTAGTAACGGGAGAGTGGTAATGTCTGGGAGTTTAAAAAATAATATTTAAAACTGTAACGTTAATATCGAATTGCAACCTACACCTAATATAAGCCTTAAGAGGACTAATGTAAATTTAAGACAGAATATATAATAAGACGTTAATAAGTAAAGGGTATTTTAAAGACAGTTTATTAAGTTAATACTCTTAGATAGGGGTTTAATGTCACTGTAAGTTACTATTATTATAATGTATAAAAGTAAGTCTGAACAGTAAGATATAAATGAATAATTGAATATTAGCGTAAGGAATTAAAGTCCCTTACGGTAGTTATAAGCATAACTATAGCTATCTATACTAACTAACTAAGAGGTATATTATACCTTGCTTATGGTGTTATAAGTGCTTATAGAGCGAGCACTCTACATTACGCAAGCGTTCTACTTACGAGACTTCTCCTGCTTGTGGTGCGAGCACTCAGCATGCTGCAAGCATTACCTTATTGGTCGTAGGGGCTTTAGGTCTTTGCACCCCTGGCCCAGTGCGCAGTACCGTACGTACTGCCTCTCCGCACTGTTCCTTCTGCGGGGGATTCGTTGGGCCGCCCCGGCCCAAGTGACGGCCTGCAGGGTCGTTACAATTTACTAGATTCTAAGACCTTAATAGCAATTAAGAGCCTTTATAATATAGTAGTAACATACTTTAGAGTAGTTAGCTTTTTTCAACTTCTTCACTCTGTGCTGAAGAGGTATATGGGCTTATAGAGGAGCCGAGGGTTCGATTCTTTTTAAAGGCAGTTCTTTTTACCTCTTTTACAGGGCTGTAAAAGCCTGAATCTATTAGATTACAGTGCCTTTACATACCGAACAGGGCTTAAATCTACTAGATTTAGAAGCCTTTTTATCTCCTTCAGCGTGCTAAGTGGGCTTTAGTAAAGGTAGTACTGTAGCGTATAGAAAGTGCTTATAAGGCGTAGGTTAAGCGTTTTCTAAGGCTTTATTATACCTAATAGGGCTTTTAAAGGTGAGGTTTCCTACAGAGTGTAACCTAGGCACTATTTAATACTCTGTTTTACCTAGCCAGCTCTCTGTAAAAGTGCTGAAAGGCTTGGAAAATAGTGTTTTTAAAGGCCTATAGAGAGTAATTCAGTGCATAGAGAGGCCTAGAACCAGTAGTTGTAAGCCTGTGGTGAGGAAGAGCAGTGGCCTGATTCTGAATAGAATTATGTTGTCTAGGCTTATAACCTGTTAAACTAAAGCGTCTTTAAGCCTTTAATACAGTACTGCAGAGGCTATAAGCCTTTATAATACAGAGGACTTATAAGGCACTTAAGGGAAGAAAGTACACGTAACAGGTAGCCAGAGGCTTATTATAAGTAAAGGAAAAAAAGGCCGAAAAGAGTAGAATTGTTATTAAAATGTGCATCTAACTATCTACTTAGTAAGAAGAGGAGAGGGCCTATTATGAGCTGTGGGAGGCTTTAAAAGAATTCTAAAGCCTTCTACTATTAATATAAAGAAGGAATAGTGCTATAAGAGCTCTGTGAGGCCTGTGGGCCCCTAGTGTTCTAAGGGGTTTGAAAGGTTTCGACAGCTTACAAATCCAACTTTTAAAATCTTCTAAACTTAAGGGCACGTTTAAGGGCTTTATATTACAACCTGCACCCGACACAGGCCTTAAGAGGACTGGCACCAGTTAAGACAGAACGTATAGCAGGATGCTAATAAGTATGGGCGTTCTGAAGACAGCTTATTAAGCTAGCACTCCTGGATAGGGGTTTAATGTCACTGTAAGTCGTTATCACTATAATACACAGAGGTAAGTCTGAACAGTAAGACACAAATAAACAATTAAATACTAGCGTAAGGAACCAGAGTCCCTTACGGTAGTTATAAGCATAACTATAACTTATTTATACTAACTAACTAAAAGGTACTTTATACCTTACTTAGTCTGTTATACTTAATAATACACTATATAGTTACAGCTAAGCAGTCACTTAAGTAGTGCTTAGTGTTATTAGTCCCTATAAGCTACTAAGCTCTTTCTTACTAGTTATAAGGGCTTCGGGTCTTTACACCCCTGGCCCAGTGCGTTTAGACGGTGTACACTGTCCTCCTGCACTGTTCCTTCTACAGGGGGGATTTGTCAGGCCGCTCTGGCCCAGGTAACAGCTTACAGGGTTGTCACACGATTCCCCCTCTTTAATATTCTTTTCCTATAAAGAATTATTAAGTCAGTTCTCCCCTTTTTCCTTACCTTCGTTATATCTTCTAACTGTGTTGAAAAGTGTAAGAGACAGAGAAAATAGGAAAAGGCTCCTCACGACTGCTGTATTCGTCTTACCGAATCTCTTAACACTTTTAGTTTACAGATATCTTCCTATACCCGTTATTAAACTAAGTCCTTACTATACTAAGTTACAGCGCAGTCTAACAGCTACAGTAAGTGTTAGTCCGCTAGTATACCTTCTTCGTGTAACGTGTTCGGCTACTTTAACGAATTTATTAAGGGTTTAATAGATAAGAAAAGGGAGTTAGATACCTTATACAATTAAGTAGTTACTAAGCACTGTAACTCCCTTATAAAGTTACAGTATGTTAAAACCTAACAGCGTGTTATTAAAGTGAAGGTGATAAAAGTGTTTTCCCGTAAGGCTAAGGTTTTATCCTTTTAAGAGTGGGCGGAGGTAGCGGACCCGGTCCGTGCTAAGCTAGCCTCTTAGGACTGGGACTCTTTTCTTACTAGTTTTCCCTCTGAAGAGTCGTTATAGCCTGCGACGTCTTTTTAAACCAGTTTATAGCTTTCTTTCTTTAATAAATGGAATAGCTCTTTAATATAGTAGCAGTGTATTTACTTTCTTTAATAAGAGGTTGTAAGTTTAAGTCTTATAAAGGTCTTCCGCTATAGGTCTAGAACCTAACTTAACTTCTCCGCTTAGTCCGGTCCTAGGCTTTTAACGGCTTCTTTTTTTTTTTTACTGACTTCTTTTCTTAATAGTGCTTATTCTTATAAATATGCTTTTCTGTTATACACTGTTATATAACTAGTTTAGAAGACCTTAAGGCACATTAGATTACTTTTTACCCTTTAACTCCTTCCTTAGACCTATGGTAAAGCGTAAATCCTCTAGTTATAAGGGGTAAATTGTCCTCTAAGTTACTAATCTATAACGTTTTAGTTCTCTATATTACCATACGTATGATTTATATAAAGCTTACTAGCTTTAGAGGCTTAGCCTTTTTATTAGGTTTAAAGTCCTTATAACCTTAGCTAAAAGTCTTAATAAATATCCTCTTATACTTATTAAGGAGTTTCCTGCTACTCTTAAGCTTTAAATCCCACGGTAGTCTTACTCTTCAGTATAATAATTTAAATGTTAGATCTTATCTTATTTCTAATCCTTATTATTAATTTTAATTAATCTGGATTCTTTTAATAAAACTCTGTAATTAAGTTTAAGCACTTAAGATTTTTAACTGGTTTTTATAAGTTACTTTTAAAGCCGTAATTTAACTATTTAATAAGATACCTAAATATATTCTTTCCCTTTCGTAAATCCATAACTTCCTTAACGTTATACTTATCTTTATCAGTATTAATCTTAGTCTTCTTTTCTAAGGGAACTCCCTTTAAAGTGGGTTTTAAAAGTAAGATATGAAAAACCTTGATCTGCACCTTTATGTTAACAGGTAAGTTTAGTTTGTAATTAAAGGTAGCGACCTTCCTTTTAACTTAGAACAGTCCGTACCTTTTAAAGTTAAGCTTTTTATTAAGCCGTTTCGAATATAAGTTCTGTGAAAAAAGATAAACGTAATCCCCCTCCTGGAAAGTTAATCCCTTAACTTATTCACTATTATAATAAAGTCTTTCTTTAAGTATTAGTTATTTAATTTAATATTTATTAGTAAACCTCTTCATTTATTCGTGTGTGAACTTAAGCTTAGCTTACAGGTAGTTATATAGTTCTTACATTTAATTTATATAAACTGTAACTTAAAGAGTGTTAATTAGTAAGCCTTAACGGAGTTTAAGCTCCTTTCCATAATTTATAAAGAATAGTAATATACTTATTAATTTAACTAACGTTATATTATAAGCTATTTATACTGTTAGTAATAACTTAAGCTAGTTATCTTATTTAAAGTTAATATAGGTTTAAAGATATATTATAAGTATTTAATTAACTTATTCCGTTTAATTATCTATCTATAAGTAAAAAGCTGTTAAAAGCTTACTTTTCACATTTATTCTTTACATTAACCCTTATTAAAACTTTAACACGATTAGCTTATCTTAATCTATAACAATATCCTCTAGCTAAAGGTGTTATAAGATTACCTTTTTTTAAAAATATAAGTAAGTTACTTTACCGTTATGTCCTTTAAAGTTAGTAAGAAGTAAGCTCACTTTATTAACTTATTAATTGCTATAAAGACTTAGTTATAAGTAACTCTTATAATAGGGTCCTTAGACTTTAGGATCCTAGTGACGAAGTTAAGTGAGATAGAGCTTTATAATGCCTATAATACAAGGAGTGGCTTAAAAAGCCTATACAGCTTATAATGTCAGTTTTACTTCTAATAACAGATATTACAGTTATTAACCACTTCCTTAACTAACTTCTTCATTTCTAAAAAGGTGTACGCTTACTAAGCTTAAGTAAAAGTCTTAGTTTAGCCTATATATCCCTTAAGTTAAGATTTATAAACCTACTAAACGTACTCCTTCTATTTATCCAGGTTATAAATGTACAGTTTCTCTTAATATTAAAGCCTTACTCCTAATCTAAACGTTCTATCTACACCTTTTAACAGCTGTTTTAACTAATAACCTGTTTCGTTATAATTTAGATATATTAAGCACTCTTTATTACAGTTTTATATATGTCTTAAAAAGTCTTTTAAAGGATACTTATACTTACAGGTACCTTTTATTACCCTTCTTACTTAAAAGTCCTATTAATACTAATAGATATTATACTTTATTTATAAATTTGTATAGACGTTAATGGTTTATTCTAGTATTTAATCTTCTAATACTTACAGTATATACTCTAATATGCCGTTTTTAATTTCGTTAAACATAGTAACAGGAATTAAAGTTAGATTAGCGTCCTTATAATCCTGTTTCTAATTAAGAGTATTAGCTTACCTATTATCTTTTCCTTTAATATAGTAGATCTAGAAGTAGAATAAAGTTATTAACTTTACTTAACGTACTTATTAAAGGTTATTATAGTCTGAAAAGACTTAAACTAGTTCCTTTATACCACTTAAATACAGTACCTATTTAGTAAAGTATTAAATAATCACTATTCGTTCTGTATTATAGATTAGATATTATAAAGCTAAGTTATAAATCCCTTTCGATAAGAAGGTAATTAAGTAACTGTTGAAATGCAAAAGGGGTTAAGGTATTGGAAAGCAGTGTGTGTTGAAGGTAATTAATTCTTTCTATCTTCGAGAGTGGAAGCCGTGTTATTATAGCCGTGAGGGTGGCTAATGTACGGAGTGCATTGGCTACACTCGCTTCTGCGAAGCGAGGTTGGCTGACTGAATACGAGGTTGGCAGTGGATTCTGGCGTTCTTGGCTGTGTAGATCCACAGATGCAGCCGCGGAGCGGCTGCGTGGATCCAGCCACACTGTTCTAACCACACTGGCTGGGTTAGGGTTGTAAAAACCTAATAGTAACGTTTTCTATTATCTTAGACTTTATTAAGTTCTCTACTAATTGCGAATTCTAAAGATTCCGTCTTAACTTGAAAAGGCTTTAAGAAATCAGAGAGTGTTAGGACTAATACCATAATAAAGGTGTATTTAAAGTCTTTAAATGCTTTCTGTTATCTATTAGTTTACTTAAACGGCTTACTTATCCCTATAAGCTTATATAATAATTTTATAATCTTTATAAAATACTTAATAAAGTATTAATAAAAGTTTATAAAACTGATAAACGTTTATAACTTTATTTAGTTCCTTAAAGTAAGCTAGTCCCTAATTACTTTTTTTTCTCCGGTTACATCTTAAGCCTCTTAAGGGTTACTTTAAACCTTAAATAATTCTGTTCCTAAATATAAAAGTAGCTCTTTTCTAAGTTTGCTATTAGTTTTGCCTTCTTAAAAGCTGTTGAAATGCAAAAGGGGTCAAGGCATTGGAAAGCAGTGTGTGTTGAAGGTGATTCATTATTTCTATCTTCGAGAGTGGAAGCCGTGTTATTATAGCCGTGAGGGTGGCCAGTGCACAGAG
>Ga0247758_1001824_pt1 | contig 13764 bp, 16 predicted proteins | sample UWRJL156409C4_FD_180950 | JGI IMG/M metagenome (GOLD analysis project Ga0247758, IMG submission 180950) | Plant litter microbial communities from Arlington Agricultural Research Station in Wisconsin, United States - UWRJ-L156-409C-4 | ecosystem: Environmental > Terrestrial > Plant litter >...
CGCCGAGGAAGGTGTTGCACCGGCAGGTGTCGAGGGCGGAGCCGGTTTCGTTGCCGTCGCATTGAGAGCTGACGGGGTTTTTGGTCGTGCAGTCGGTTACACATGGGGGGTTGGTTGTTTGTGCGACGGAGAGGGGGAGGAGGGCGAGGAGGGTGGTTGGTTGGAAGCGCATTTTGGTGGTTTGTTCGTGTAGTTGGGTGTCGAGAAAACGAGAGATTCGGGATATCACCAAACCTATGGGTTAAGGGGCCATCGGTTTATTATGGAAACTTTGGGGGTTCAATCCGCGGGGAGCAATCGGATCAAAATTCGTCCTTTGGTGACGATGCTGACCTTGATTCCCCTGAATTGACAAGGAAGAGAATCTGGTTGACCAATGGTAGCTCGTGGTCCGGCAGTTACACCAATCGTTTCAGCCGCAATGTAACCTACTGTTGGACAACCCAATGATACCCAACGTGCATTGACAACAAACCGGAAACGACAGGCCATTAATTTTAGGTTTTGGGGTGCCGAAGTCAAGACATCGGTCCGGGTTTTCAGACGCTGTCCCTCGGATCCGCCCGATTTGGTTTGTTCCCGTGCCCGAGAGAGCGTGGAGCAGAGCTGCTATTTTCAGGCACCACGGACGAGGATGATCGCAGATCATTGTTTTTGCTATTCTTGGGAATGGAGACAACTTCCAGGTTGCTTGCGGGGGATTCTCAGGGTCCTCTTTCGGATCCTCTGGCTCCGCTCTGCAGAGCATTCAAGGTTGCTATTTGCAAGGCCATGAGGAACACCCAATCGTCGATCCGGACAGGATCGAGCAGCAACTCTTGGGACGAACTGCTGCGTTTCGCTGGATTGCATCACGTTTGAGACAATTGACGGATCTCGATCTGGAACATCGGACGTGGCAGGCTGGGGCGAAGAGGAAGCCATCTACGAAATTCCATGGTTCCAATCCGTGTACCAAGGCCCTGAGATGGTGCCAAGAACAACAAGCCCCGGACGAGAAGGGATTTTGGGGCAGAGATGCACAGACATCCGTCATCGACGATGTTGTGATCTGGGGGATCGGCGAAGCTGATCTCGCGGTCAAAGAGCATGGTAACCACGAGAAGATGCACGAAATGAATCTCCTCCATTCAAGTTGACTGTTCGTTCTGCTTGCAATGACCTCATCCGAGACTGCAATTACGGCAACTTGAACTCGAAGAAAGCTTTAGGTTTAGGCGCCTTGCCCTTCCTTCTGGTCATCTACCGCAATTTCCTGAATATCCCACTCACCGCCACCTGAGTCGCCTGACTCTTGAAAGTCCCATCCCAACCAAGACGCGTATCTCGACCACTTCAGCTTCTCGCGCTTGAAACGCGCCCTCGTCAAATTACGTGAGTTAGGGCACCTTGGCTTCAGCTGGTTTGACCCTTTCCTTCTGCGCGACCGAAGCAACGATGCCGCAGATGCGGAGGATCATGGATTCGGAGCTTCCTCGGTGCCTGTCGCGCCTGCCAGGGCAGTGAGACCGAGTTGGCTGGGGCGTCCTGATGGGTGGAGCGGCGCTGAGTTGAGGGGATCGAGAATCTGAAGAGGGATCGAAATCGGCGCCAGCTGGCGCAGACTGTCAAACAAAACCGCAGAAAAGCGACGAAAGACGCAGAATAACGGCATTGTCGGGTGGCGTGCCGGAACCCGTGGGTTGGGGGAAGATCGTCAACAGCCGCACGCGCCTCACCTGTCAGTTTTGGTCAGGACGCTGTTGATCCTGCACCCCTGACGGTCCCCGGCAGCGGTGCTTGGCGCCTCGCGATGTCACAGCATTTCTTCGATCGCGATGGATTGCAGATCGACGCCTGGTCCTCGCTAGTCCATGGCGCTGGATCAACACCAAACGAAATTTGGGTACTGTTTCCGCAAAAGACATCGACGATGGAATCCAACATCGCGAAACATCAAAAAGAGACATGTCGGCTGGCCGATGTCACTCTTTCGAACCTTCAATACTCACTCAACACCGGGTCAGAGCCACTGCACGCAGCTTCACTGCGCTAGCTAGCTAACCTAGTACCACAGCTTTTCCTATGTCTTTGATTTGAGGTAATCCCGAGGATCAATCACGCCACTCTTTCGAATTGATCACGGTTTCAACCGACATCTGCCACCCGCTTCCTATCACCAGCTCATTAATTCAGCTATGACTTCCCACAACGACATCGAACTGCCCGCTGGGCACGCCATCGTGCCGCCCTCTGCACATCTCTATCGCGATGCATCGCCAGCCACATCACCCCTCGGCGGTTTCTCCGGGAGCCTGACCTCCCTCGCCAAGCGCAATTCCCTCGGGCCCTACTGCGCCGACTTCGAGACCAAGTGCGCACAGGGCGACTGGTGCTGCAACACGGGCGACACCTGCTCCTTCGACACCATCAACGGCGCCTACCTCTGCTGCGGCGCCAGCGCCGGCGGGTCCGGCTGCGCACGCGTTTGTGCCGCCGGCACCTTCCAGTGCTCCTCGGTCTGCTGCTCCCACGGCCAGACCTGCTTCGGCGGCGACACCGTCTCGGGCTACTGCGTGTACGTCAACCAAACAACACTTCAAAACCCCGGTGTCCAAACCACCACCCAACGCGCCGCCACCACCGCCCTGCAGTCCTTCGCCACCGCAACCCGCGCTGCCACCGGCGGCTCCACCACCGCAACCGGAACCAACCGCTCGGGTTCCTCCTCCTCCAACCAAAATAACCTGGACTCCTCCTCCGGCGCCATCTCCCTCGGCACGCAAATCGGTCTCGGCGTCGCCGTCCCCCTCGTCGTCATCCTCCTCGCCCTCGCCTCCTGGTTCTGCATCGCCCGCTGCCGCAAGCGCCGCGCCACCACGGCCCTGACCACCTCCAACCTCGCCGAAAAGAACGCCGTCGCCAACAACACTAACCCCAACGACTCCTCTTCCCCCTCTCACGACTCACCCGCCCCCTCCCCGGTCGTGCGAGGATTCCCTTCCCTTCCCCACAACGCAATGATTGTCTCGACGCCAGTCCAGCCTTTTGAGTTTGGGTACCCACGCACACCAAAGACGACGCTGCCGCCGCCGGTGCCAGAGACGCCTGCTACGGTGGTCGAGACGCGGAGTGAGAGGAGTGGCGCTACGGTTACGAGGCAGGGGAGTGGATCCGGACGGCAGGAGAGGGATGATGATACGCCTGTGATTGCGACACCACGGCTGGCGACGCCGATTGATTTGCTGACTGCGGTCGCGGCGAGGACGGGGCGGAAGGGGGTCCCTCAGTAATACCTGGTACGGAGACATGAGGGGAGTGAAACATGGGAGGCGGAACGGTTGGCGTTGGGAGGACTGGCGGGTTGGAATTAAGGCTGCTGCGATTTAATGTTTAGTGATGGTTGATGCCTCTCAGCGGGAGTTGGGGGTGAGGTTGTTGCTGCTGCTGTTGTTGTTGTTGTTGTTGTTGTTGTTGTTGCATACATAGCTTCGTACGTGTACATACTTCAATTTGTCGCTGGGATGGGAGGGTATGATAGTTGTAATTGTTGCGTTCAGTTCGTTCAATGGATTGTGGTTGCATCATCACTTGTGTTTCTTGTGTTCGGGTGCTTGAGCTTGAGTGTTGAAATGTGAACGTGGCGACTGTTTCGGGCGGGATCCGCGGTCTGAGATACGCGCTTGTAGGGTTGGGACGAGAGAATCGGAGGAATTGCCCGAACTGGGCTTCGCCGCATGTGTGCATACACTGTGTGCGGACGAGCTCCATCCGTCGTCAAAACAAGGTCCTGCAGGCTGCAAAGTCCAGTGGAGACCCGAGTGGGCGGAGTCAAATTCACGGCTACAGTACACGGGTTCTTGGTGTTGGTGACACAAACATCAGCGCACGTGTTCCCACGGTGCATAAGACCGAGTGTGACCACGAATCGAGTTGTGGCGCGAGGTCGATTTCGAGAGAGACAAACGCTTTATTACTCTACTACTCTGAGTATATCTCGCTACTCTATAGTTACAATCCTCCAGTCAAACGCTCGACTCCTGGGCAGACACTGCCGAATGCGCTGAGCCAAAGCGACCATGCCAGCCCGTCCATCAGACATGTCGACCGCGGCAACCAGGCAACATCACCGCCTTCTATCCACACTGCTGCATCAGCCAAGCCAGCCAAACGACCGACAAGACGCATTTGTCAAGAAGAACCCTCCCCTCAATTATTCTTCACCGACGCCAGGGACATCATATCTGAACCCGTACCAGACATCATCGATATCCAAATGAGGCAAAATTAACGCAATCTGGGCCCCTATCGCATCGAATTCCTTGATGGCTTTACAAATATTGTGAATCGCCTCCATGACAGCCTCCTCGACTGCTGACCGGAAGTCAACCACCACGGGGCGCTGGTCTCTCTCTGTGCTCTCGATGAGGAAGAGTAGGGCGGTATGCCGCAGTAAGAACCGCACGTTTGTTGTCAACCCTGCAACTTGAGCTACTTTGTACAGGACCCAGGCGTGGTTGAACACGTTCCAGTATTCGATGTTTTGTATGGCCCACCTCCGGTCGGCGAGCGATACCCGTCGTTGGTTGCGGTTGTGGTACGTGGCGAATATGTGGCTGATTCGGGCGTTCAGTTGGATGCCGATATGGCGCGTGATGCGCGGCTGCGCTCGAGGGAGTCGGTAGTGCATGTGGAGACTCTCCTCGAGGTCCCCGATTGCGCCGGCTATGGAGACATTATCTGACGATTGTTAACGCGTTAGCGCGACGGACGGGGCGAGTGGGAGGGGAGGTTGGGAGGTCGTGTGCGGTGTGCGCGGGAAGAGGTGGGTGCATTTACGGGGGGGCTCCATGGCACGGAACTCCATGGCAGCGGGCGGGTGCAAGCTTCGAATCGAGATATTGGATGCGCAGCGTGTCGCGGACGTCGCTCTCGATATGCGATGTGACTTCTGACGATGATTTCTGATGATGATTGGAAGATGAGGTGTGCGTTGGAGGATGCGCCGAGCGAGGGATTTCTGAAATTCGATGACGGAATTCTGCGGGGGAGACGCCGAGGAAGGCTCTAGATGTGAGCAAATCGTGTGGAAGGGATGTTCGCGGCTGCTGCTGCCCTGATTCGCCATGCTGGCAGGTGCAAGTGACGGTCAGGTTAGCCAGGGGCATTTCGCGCCTGCGCGAAGCTGGGAGAGAAATCATCAAAAAGCCATCTTTCTTGTATTTCCCAACTCTATATGTTCTCCCATCTAGGTTTCTCCTCGGAGCAGAGTGAAACAAAGCGAGCGGCCGCCTCAAGCTCTCGCCTTTTACATAACCCTCTGCCCCTCCCCAACCCGCACAAACCCCATCAATGTCCAAGTCTTGCCCGCGAGCCAAAGCTAGAGGAACTATGCGCATTTAGCGCAACCTGAAACCCCAATGTTAGCCATCAAATACGACTTGAAGACGAGCTCGGCAAAAAAACATACCGGTAGCGGTGCCAATGCAATCGGCTTGGCCTCCCCGACCACCGCAACCCATCTTCTGCAGGCAGGCCATATAGCCAAAGCTGCAGGTTCCATCATCCTCGAGATACTGGCACGGATCGAAAGAATTGGGGCAGCCTATCTTGCAGTCGACGCCGCTGTTGTTCTTGTAGGCGACGCAGTATCCATCGTTGATCTTGCCTTGGCCGTTGGCCCAGTAGGCGCAGGCGCCGCTGGCGAGAACGGTCTGGCTGTTCATGCGGGTGCAGGCTTCATGGACCTTGTTGTCTGTGGGCAGGGTGGTTAGTGAGAACGAGGGGGATTTGAGACAGAGATGTGGGACTTACAGTTTCCGACTCTCTCGTAGACCTTGTTGTTGGCGACCCAGACTCCATTGCCGGCTTTGGCCTAGGCGAAGGCGCCGAGGGGGACAATGGCCAGGGTGGAGAGGATGAGGCTGGTGAAGTGCATGTTAATGGTTAGTGGTTTGGTGGTTGATAGTTGGGATTAATGGTTGATGGATGGGCTTGAGTAGGTGAGTTTGGCTGAAAGTAAGGCTGTGGTAGTGTTCTGAAGATGAGACTGAGACTGAGTGGTTGAGGATTTGTGAATGATGATGGCCATTGCAAGAGTTTATATATCTTGCTGTCCACGAACTCGAGTCGACCAGCTCAAGCATTGCCTGACTATGATTGGGACACGTGACCGGGTCCGAGGTACGATCTCATCTGCCTGCTGCTGTTGTCCAAGATGGTCCTCCTGGTCGCGTGTGGACCGACCTAGTTCTGCTCGTTGCTTGAAGTCGGCCTCGCCAGTCGATCGCTAGCGTTGTGGAGGAGCTAGCTAGTTGATTGAAGGAGCCAGCTAGTCGAGCGAAGGAACAGCTAGCTTCAACTTCACGACGGTGCCTTGCTGAGAATCTCGCTTATCATAAAGGTTAAAGTCATAACGGAGGCTGAGCGCACGACCATCTGCCGAGTTGGGCGCCAAACGAGCGATCTCATTGGCCAAGTCGCATCGTCGATTTTCCGATCCAGGGGTAACCAAACTTGCATAACAGGACCGCCAAAGGAAACCCACTTCAGTTCCGAGGGCCATAGTTCTAGGCCTCAGTCCAAGCAAAAGGACGCTGGGCCCACATGGCTCCATCCGCCGTGCCGGTGCCGAGTTGAACTATCTCCAGGCTCCCATGGCACGGCGCCAAGGACGCAGATTATTCCCCACACTTGACGCCCGTTGAATGGGTGATGCAGCAATCCTCGAAATTCGCCTTGCCGCCAAAGGAGTGCAATGCAAGCACGGCTGCCACTAGCATATCCTGAGAGCCGGCCCACGACTCCTTCGAGTTTTTTTCGCGCTCGACCTCTTGATAACAACACCAGCACCGATCAAGAGTAGTGCGTCGGCTATCTCCGCGCCCAAGCGGCCACCCCGAGTTGATGGGGATCAAACAGCATCCGGTCTCTCTCCTCCTCCGCCTCTCTCTTCTGTCTCTGAGCCGCACTCTCTCTCCCATCACCATCCTCGACCGGGTAGCCAAACCCTCCGGCTTTCCACCTCCGATAGCTACCGCCCGTCGAGTCCACATATACAAACGGCTCTTCTGGCTCTTCTGGCTCTTCTGAGCCATGAATCTCCGACACCTCCGTCGTCTCAAGCTCAAAGCAAGGCGGGGGTCCTGAAGTGTCGCCCTCCTTTCTCTGGGCGGCTACTTCCATCTGGAACATGACTCGTTCGTCGTGCCGTCGCAGGGCATCGCTGGTTTCCTCGGGGGGGCAATGCGAATATCCGCCGGTTGGCAGGCGCTTGTAGCGCTCGAAGCCGGGTGATGCAAGGTATATTAAGGGTGGTGGTTCGGGTCGCCTTGTGTTAGGTGGCCGGGAGCCTGAGCTTTGCCGTCCAGCTCGTAGATCTGAGCATGAGGTTGGGTTGGTGGGCGGTCTAAATTTGGGTCTGGGATTGGGGGCATGGACGTCCCGGGGTACAGGCTTGTCCTTTGGTAGGCGCTGGCCCGGGCGGGGAGTCTGGTTGAGTAGCTTGGAGTGATCTGAGACGAACTCGGGTGGTCGTATGAGGGAGTGCCCAGAGGGACGGAGCTGTAGTTGTGTGAACTACGGTATTGTGGCCCGGACGGATCCTCCAACCGTGGGGGACGTGCCGAAAAGCCTGGGACTCCACCCGGGCTCGGGTCCCCGTCGTATTCTTGTGGTGAGCAGTCGTGACGGTTCTGTGGGGGCTGCTGCTGCTGCTCTTGTCGCTCAGTGAGAAGCAGGTCCAGGTGCATATGGCCTCGCTTAGCAGCAATGCGTCTTGCATCGCCAGGTTCTTGGGTAATCCAGGCGTAGGAGCTCGTGACATCGAGGTAGAAGTAGTAGTCAAAGGAGACAGAAGGGTCGGCCTTTACCCACAGCAACGTTTTGACACAGTCAGCGTGTCCGCATGACGCGGCAATGTGCAGCGCTCGGTCTAAAACCTCCTGCGAGGGCATGGTGGTATATCCGCCCACCACCAACTCCGCCATGACATGGCCGTGTCCGAACATGGCAGCGAGATCGAGCGGGGTCAGATCGAGTCTGTATGTTGGAACATCTTGGCCGGCGCCTCCCCTCAACAGCTTCACTACACACATGAGGTGACCGCCACGACAGGCCGCGTGTAAGGGGGAGACTCCAAAGTCGTCGGCGAGAGTGATTGATGCGCCCCAGGATATAAGGGTGTCAACTGCCTCACTTGAGCCCGTGGCAGCTGCATGCCAGGTCGGGGACCGACCGAAGCAATCCACCAGGTCTACCGAGTGAGGCAGCAGCGGCACTAGTGTGTTGATTACCTCGACGTTGTTCAAAGCAGCGGCCCGATGGATTGGCGTTTCGTCCAATGCGTTGCGAGTCGAGACTCCGCAGTAGCCAGCTATCCGCCGTAAGATGGTCGCGCTCCGAGAAGTACTCCCTTTGGATGCTGCAGCTAGATGGAGTGGTGTCTCGAGGTCGTACATGGTACGATACGCCGTTGCGAGTGGCTCAATAACTTCGTCGTCCGGTACGTAAGACCCTTCACCACCCTGGTCACGGAAAAGTACGAGAATGTGAAGGGCCGTAAGGCCGTGAGCTGCCGCTTTTGTGATGATTGCCCCGTTGCGCAACATATATCGGATTGTGTTCACGTGGCCGCCCGCCAATGCCCAATGCAGGACAGGGGGGCGATAGGAGTCTCTCGTGGTTGAGTTTAGGTGGCCAGAAGTTGTCTGTGTACGTTCGATCTCGTCGAGCCTGCCTTCATTCGCAGCAATAGATAGCAGCCCGACCTTGGAGTATCCGTGCCTCTTGTTCAAGTAGTCACTCATCGGTGCCGTCGGGGACTTCTTAGGCACGCCGCGGACCGGTAGTGGCTCATCTTTGGATATTGCGGGCAGGTTGTGGGCCATGAAAAGTGTTTCTGGCGTTTCTGCGCAGGGCCCCGTGAGTAGCCGGGTCGTCTTTTGCAGGTCGCGCAGCCTCGATCCCGTGGTGTGGATTCTGGGGATGGACTTGAGCTCTTTTCGGACAATCTTCGCTACCGCGACGGTCCTTCCCCGAAATACGCAATCCATGAGCATCTCTGGGCGAATCGACACCGAAACTGAGACATAGAGCCGGCCTTGCAGCTGCACGCCTGTCACCGTGGCATCGGAAATCAGGCGTAGGTCGTCCCCGAGGGAGTCGCGGAGAGCGGCCGATGACACGATTCCCTTCCTGGAGTTGCCAACCAGCTCTCTAATTTTTCTGTTTGTGTTTGAAACGACCAGCGCAGGAGGTACTTGGCCTTGCCGGCAGGATAGCTGGAAGCACCAGCCCTCCCACTCCATGGCATCAAGGCGGCGGAGACCAAGAACCACGTCAACGCCATCGAGGACATCACGGGAGAACGTGTCCTGAAAGCGGAATAGGGCCATAACCTGAAGCTGGCGAGAGTACTTCACCGCCATGGTCAATGTGTTAGGGTTCCATTGACCGGACGGGAAGGCATCGACGAGTTTGTAGCGTGGCGCCGTTGCCTCGTGGGTGGACGATCCGCTTGAGTCAAGAGACCAAGCGGATGTAGCGGGTATGGGGGGTAGGGGAAGGTTCGAGGCCGGCATTGAGTGGGCGGGTGACACGCGGATCTGAGGGAGGTGATAGTAAACGGGATTTTGGCGGACGTACAAGGTGCGGTACCCTTGCGACTCGGATTGTAGTTCAGATTGAATAGGGGCGAGGAACTTGTGGGATCGATTTCGGAGTCTGGCAAACTGGTCCATGGAGAGTCGGCGAAGCGGGATAGCAGGACAAAGATACGATCCCTCCACCCTAACAACACAGTCTAGAATGGCGTAGGAATCCTCCTCCATAGGTACTCCCTCGTGATCCTGGATGGGCCGCAGATAGAGCTGCACCCGAAAGCCGAGATTGGTCATGGTCGAGGGAGCGCTGGCGTAGACCGGGAGGGGCGGAAGCGGTTGCATTCCGCCAGCGTCCTGGAATTCGGCAGGACGTGCCGCAAGAAGGCCACAAAGCGCGTCCGGGTCATCCAGGTCGTCGTCTGCGGCGGAGGGGCCGCTGCTGCTGCTGCTGCTCCACGCAAAAAGCGACTGATCATCAGTGCGCTGGATAATTTCTTCCTGCAGTCTCGCAAAAGCGCGATGGCCTTCTCCGTACAAGAGGGGCATGTTGACCTGGAACAGACCCATAAGGCAATATGCGGTATCCTCGAGCCGCGTTGTTTGGCGGCTCGCCGCCCATTTCATGCGAGTTGCAACGCTGAGCTGGGCGGGATCCACTCTGCCGTCGAGCACCTCGATTTCAATCCCAGTGATCTCGCTGAGGACCTCGGTGAAGGAGTTGGGGCTTTGTTTTTGGCCCAGCAAGCTCCAGTCGGCGGCAAAGAAGTAGAGCTGGGAGGGCGCAATCAGCTCCTGCAAAGTCCACCCACGAGTGAACCAGCGGCTCAGACGCAGCTGCGAGTTTGGACGCTTCCAGTTGTCCAGGGCGGCAGGGTCCACGTCGGACAGAATGGCGTAGCACTCGGCGGCCTGCTTGTACCAGAGATACATGGAGTTGATTGCCTCGGACAGCTCGGAGCTGCTCATCTTATCGATGCAGCACGTGTCGACCCAGAGGTAGTTGAGTCCGCGGCGGACGGCCATGGCGGCGGCGCTCTTGATCTTGGCGAAGCCCCTCTTGTCGGCTATCTACTGCTTCTGCTTGTTGAGGGCCTGCGGGATCTTGCTCTCCATGCGCCGCATCTCCTGCAGCGTGACCTCGTCGTCGCCCCATGTGTGCGAGAGAATGGCGTAGCGCGGGATGTCGTCGTCGCGTACATCGACGAGTTCCAGTTTTCGCGCGTCGAGCAGCCGCATGTCGGCGAGATAAGTCAGAGCTGCCAACAGCGCCAACACCTAGGCCAACGTTTGTTGCGATCGACGTATTCCCCTCATCGCGTTGTCGCGTTGTAGAGCCTCGTGCTGGTGCCATGGCGGGTTCTTGGCATCTTTCGGCTACCCCGCAGACCATTGCGACTCGGAATGAGCTAAGGCGATTGGGGTTAGTGTGGTGATCCAGGCATCAATCGTCCAGATTCTGCGACTATGACCTCCGTGATTCAAGCATCCAAAGTCATCACTAGCACGATTCGAATTTCAGGAGTTGAACGTACCTGAACTGCGCGTATGTGCGCTGTGTTGCGCTTGTGGGAGGGAGTCAAAGGTAGAAGACCACGGCCACTGCTCTCACTCCACGCATCTCCCACTCGAACGGGCAGTCGCCCAACTCTAACGCAGTCGTGCATCCAATTGAGGCCGATTGTGAATGCAATTAAACGTCGGGAATGGATCGTGCTAGGCGTTGGCGCTCGCGCGCGGTGCGTGGTGACGACGTGGTGTCGGTTGTGGTGAAAGCGATAGTTGAGGCAAAGAGGCGTCCGCAATTGACTAAAGAGCATTTTGTGCGCTTGGATCGCTAGCTCCTTCAAGTTGAGTTGGCCCCACTCGTACTATTCAAGACTCCGACTCCGACTCGGATGACGAAGACGACAACAACGGCGGCGGGCAGGACTCTAAGCTTGCGCAACAGTTTGTTTCGCGAAAAGGTAACCTAGAACTTGAAATGACCCGAGAGCTTGATTTCAACCTTTTCGGGCGACATCAATCCGACGACCGAACCACTTCGTCTCGCAAAAAAAAGCCACCGGCTGATCTATCATTTTGTCAAGCAAACAAATCTCTGACCGAAGTCGATGTGGTCAAAAGTGGGGGAAATGCATACATTCCGACCGCAGTTCTGTCTATCCGGGTTTCCGGATCGGACGACACGCGTGGACGCTTAGAGATTCGGATGCAGAGTGTGCAGCTCCGCGGGGGAAGATTGTGCATGTCGCAATGCCGAATGAACGGGTCGTTATCATTGGCGGTGTCTACACTCGTGGCTGTCGGAAGTGGGGTTTGTGCCATTCCGGAAGGCTCGACTGCATGGGTGTCTCCAACGCGTCGTTTCCCCAGTCGCATCATCAAAGTACCAGGAAGCGATAAGAAAAATCCAGGCCCTCGCCCTCGTTCTTACAACATTCTCCTTCTCCTTCATCTTGACTAAACTTTATTCTGGTTTCATTTGCCCCAATCACAGTTTCGTCCCTCACTTGACATGTCGACTTCGACCACCCCGTCCGGGGCCCATCAGGCGGCCCAGCCGATTGTTGTCGTGAGTTTCCCCCGAGCTTGCGTGAAAAAGATTGAAGGGCGAATCGCTGAGACCCCGCGTGCGTAACAGGATCCCGCATATCTCCCACAAGCGCCTACGCGCGATGACGGTGACGGTTCATCCTCGTACGAGGATGCGACGGTCAACGAATCAACGGCCACCCTGAGCTCCTCGATCTTGAATTACCGTGAGGTTCACGGAAGGACGTACCAAAACTTCAAAGATGCCGAGTATTGGTAAGACTAATGACACAACTCAGCTCCCGAAGTACCACCGGTAAGAGTTTAACACGCCCAGGCAACCCAACGATGAGAAACACAACGACTCGCTCGACCTGAACCACCACATGATGCTGCTCCTTAACGACAACAAGCTCTTCCACGCCCCGATTAAGAACCCCCAGGCCGTCCTCGACGTCGGAACCGGCACAGGGATCTGGGCCATGTAAGAACACTCCATCCTCAACACCACGCCCAAAACACTAACTCCCCTCCCAGCGACTTCGCCGACCAATTCCCCTCCGCCTCAGTAATCGGCACCGACCTCTCTCCAATCCAGCCCGAATGGGCCCCTCCCAACTGCCGCTTCGAGCTCGACGACGCCTGCCTCTCCTGGACCTTCGAGCCCGCCTCCTTCGACTTCATCCACATCCGCTACATGCTCGGCAGCATCGCCGACTGGCCCGCGCTCTACGCCCAAGCCTTCCGCGCCCTCAAGCCCGGCGGCTGGATCGAGCACACCGAATTCACCTGCGAGACCACCTGGGACGACAACTCCCTCCCGCCCGAAAACATCTACACCTGGTGGACGAACTTCCTCCTCTCCGCCGGAGACAAAATCGGCCGGACGTTCACCCCTACCAAAAACGGCCAGCACCTCGCATGGCTTAAGGAAGCAGGCTTCACGGGCGCGATTCATACGAAAGCGTATAAAGTCCCGCTGGGGACGTGGCCGAAGGACCCGAAACTCAAGGAGATTGGGATGTTTAACAGGGCGAGCTGTGAGCAGGGCCTGGAGGGGTTTGGGATTTTTTTGGGAACGCAGGTCATGGGGTATAGCATGGAGGAGATGCAGGTTACGTTTGCGAAGGTTAGGGAGGCGTTGGCGAATCCGACGTATCATCCGTATTATCCTTGGTAAGTTCAAGTTTGGGGGCGTCTCTCTTTCATTGAGGGTGGAGGTTGAGGTTTAGATGGTTTGGATGGACAGACAGAGGCTGACGTTTTTCAGTGACTCGGCGTGGGCGCAGAAGCCATTGGATAAGTGAGAGGTTGAGAGGGTGTATCCATCTGGCTTAGGGGATGGAAAGCCGGGGGAGCACATGGACACGATACGGTTAACAGGTTGAATGGCGGGGATGCATTGCGGACGCATTTGGCGTTGTTTCCAGGTGGTTGGGTGAGAGTTAAGTTGCGGAGGGACCCGTAGAGATCCATCCAGCTCCCAGTTCCAAGTTTCATGTCTCTTCCAAAACCTCCCTCTCTCTCCCCGCCAGCCTTTAAAGAAGATCAATCTTTCCCACATGAGCCCCCTCAAACACCCCCTCACTCCCCGGAATATCTCCCATACCACCACCCCTCACACGCCCAACCCTTGCCATCTCCTCCGCAT
>Ga0247758_1001826_pt1 | contig 13739 bp, 20 predicted proteins | sample UWRJL156409C4_FD_180950 | JGI IMG/M metagenome (GOLD analysis project Ga0247758, IMG submission 180950) | Plant litter microbial communities from Arlington Agricultural Research Station in Wisconsin, United States - UWRJ-L156-409C-4 | ecosystem: Environmental > Terrestrial > Plant litter >...
TATACAAATGGAAGCTCCCTGTGTGTGGGGAGAGCACATGATCCAAGGCCCCTGCGCTCCAGCCAAGCCTGGAGCGGTAAGGCGCCTGCGCGCCTGAGCGCCAAGAACTGCCGCTGCAGTTCGACAGGTAGGCTCACCCCAGCTCAGGAGCGGCTCAGGGCCACGCACAAACATGGAAATTGCTGAGGGCAACTTTAGGGTAAAACAATAGGCTGTTGCCCAGGAACCATCAGTCCAATATCCCTCCAGTCCCCCTGAATCGTGTGCTCGGCAATACCAATACGTTTGCATGCCTCGCCACAAACGGAATCCACCCCCTCAGCCCTCTCCAAGACAAGAAAGGAGAGAACCACGTCATCAATCTCGAAGTTCTTGCGGCTCCGCCCTTGTCTGACAAGCAGTAACCAGCATTCGACCTCTTGTCCTTGATACTGGTATGCGTTAGGATAAGAATCGGATCGAAAGTCCAGTTTGTCGCACTCGTCGGCGGAATGAAAAAAGCCAGGTCCAGGATGCACATAGGCCGTTTGGCTGTCGGACAGACCCGACTTCTCGGATCTGATGTCGGCTTTCCATATTTCTCCTTTAATTTCCAACCGACCACCGTTCAGAATTCTCCGAAAGCTTCCGGGGTGTTCTTCCTCTACGTTGATTCCGCACACCTCAAGTCGGTCGATTCCACGCCTGTCGATCAGTTCTTGAGGCCCCTGAACCCCCCCAGATGAGATCCAGCTCCACGAAGGGCTTCCGCCGCCGCGTCTTCTCTCCCTTCTCTCCGAGGGCTTTAGGGCTTCCCAGCACAGTCCGTAGGTTATATCCTCCTTCCACAATCCAGCAACGTAGGTGGGACCCAGCGCCTGCGCGATTCGTGCGGCGATACCCGCGAGTGCAGGCAAGCGGTCTTCCTCGAAAGTCAAGGCCCTTGTCGAGTAACTTTCCACTGCAGAGTACCAAAACTTGAGCGAGTCGATCAATCCCGCTGGACCCTGCCTTTCCCCAGCAAGCTAACTCCGTGCTGTGTCGTACCAAAGTCTCTTTTGATTTTGGCGCGCCACCCTGGCAAGGGTAATGGCACACCGGAAAGTGATAGTTCCATACCTCTCATGGGATCATGTGACTAAGTTCTCTCCGACTTGATGTCCGAGCAACACTCCCACACCATACCCCAGTTTGTGTAATGAATGGTGGCTGGCGATACTAGCTGTTCCTGGAATGCCCATCCTCGCGTCGACAACTTTCGTTTATCTGAATCGAGGCCAGAAAACGCTGAAGGGGGGTGACCAAGAAAGACCAGTTCAGCTCCAGTCGCGGAGTTCATTGTGCCACGTCGCACTGGTCGCTCTACGTAGTCCGCTCTGCCAATTCGCATTCCGGCGCCCTGGAAAGGTTTTGGTGTCAGCCCTGATCCGCAGCTGTTTCCATCAACAGCCGAAATGTTGAGTAAACCGCCTTGGTATATCTTTGCCATGTCGGCCGCTTGTTCCGCCCAGTCTCTGCCATCATCCCCGTCCTGTACGATGCAAAGAGCGTCAATCCACAGATAACGAATTCCCAGACTGCGTACCACAATGATTGCATCCCTCAGTGTGGCGGGGAATTAGTCGATCGGAATACCGTCGTAGTGGTCCCGGATGTTGGCCATTGTAGTCTTCAGCGGAACACTCAACAAACCCCAGCAGTAGCTTAGCGTCGCGTACTCGCCCACCTCTTCACTTCTTGCTTCATAGAGTGAAACCATACTATAAACACATTAGTCAGTGATCGGCCTTCCGCAGAGCGGTCATAAAACTTACAAAGGTTGTACTCTCGCCAAGGTCAAGGACCCGTTTCGGGAGCCGCCGGGGCTTCGCTCGGGCCGCTGAGCACAGCGGATGACTTTCCAGACACCCCTTAAGCCAGCCCCTCGCAAGCTGGGTAGCCTCCAAGGGTAAAGGATATTCTTCTGGGACGAAAACAATCTAGCTGTGAGGCAACCGGGCGCCCCTCTGCCAAATGTGGCCGCTTGCCTCGAAATTCGGTGGCCACGGAAGACGCCGATATGCCATGAACGATTCGAGCAGTCTAAACCGCAGTATAGGGAACTTTTGACGCCCGGAACCAGCAGTGTGGATGTCATAGATCCGGTAATTCTGCCCAGTGACCGTCACAGAATACACCTGTGAATCCTCCCCGCTTTCAAGTTTAAGCCGCGGCCGCAAATGAGAGGCGAAAATTGCGCAAAGCCGGCAGGAAGAGGCTTCTCGTTCCAGGGTCTCCACACAGCCGTCATGGTGTTTCATGTCGCAGTCTTCGTGCTTGGTGTCGCATTCAGAACTCCCATGAGAGTCCTCGCTGTCGGAGTTGATACCAGCAGTAGTTTCGACCAGGTCAGTACAAGCGGCGCAGAGGCGAACATCGGGGTCGAGGGTGAGGCCAGCAATCCTTCCACGGCAGCTGGGGACGAGAACCAGCACCCCCTCAAGTTCAAGAGGACATCCGCTCAAAACGGGCACGTCGTGGGTGATCAGCGCATCATGACCGATATTGGAATCTGAGTCCGAGTCCATCGAGTCCCTCGAGGACCTGGGCGGCTGCTGTGGTATGCCCATGGCGAAAGACCTTGAAGTTCCGGGTTTTCGGACGAGATGAGTCGTCAATGGAATTGGAAGTAAGAGGACAGCGGTGGAAGTTTTACAGCACCCAAAACGCATTTTCTTATCCTCGAACAGGCCGACAAAGTTTAGGCAGCCACGGTCTGCACCGCTGCGACCTCCAATTCAATCTCACCAACATTATATCACATGACCACGGTTCGGCCACCAATAAATCACGGGCTCCGACTCCAATTCTCGCCAGCTTACCTTACTTGACACGTGCATAGAACCCAAAGTCAGCGAACCCAGCAAGGAGGATCCGCGAGGATGGAAATGGCAGTCCGCCAACCGCCCCACGCCATTGAATAACCCGGACACCCACCTCCCTTATTCCTCCAAAGCAGAAAGCCCCGACACAACATTCGACTGTGCCAGCAAATGCCTCGTCCAGCTATGGTAAGTCCAAAACGCCTCCTCATCAACAGCATAGTACATGCGCTCTGCAGTAAGCCTCTCCACATCCCCTGGAACAAGCTGCCCAGGCTGATTCCGATCTTGACTGAACAGCGTGCGAACCGGTCGGAACAGCGCCTGGAAGGATGGCTGCACCAGCGGCGGCTTCCACGACGCGGGATACCTCGGTTTGGGCGTTGACGACCTCCTGGGGCGGCTCTCGAGAGCCGAATCTTGCCCCATTTTCAAGGGACCGGAGCGTAAACCCGATAATAAATAGGCTGTGAGCTCTGGCAGGTTGGACCAGTCGCCTCTCCTGGGCGGCTCCCAGCGTTCCTCGTCAGCGGGCTCCGTTACTTCCGACGAGACTTGCGAGGTCGAGTTTTGCGACTCAAACGTCAGAGAGCGTGAGGGTGCTGAGACCGCTGTGGTGGTGGCGTGGCTGCTTTGGCTGAGGGAGGCAAACGACCTAGGAAAGCCGCTGATGGAGCAGTTGTCCTTTTGACCAAACTGCATGGTGAGATTGATCTGTGTGCTGTCGCCTTGCACGGAGAACTTCAGATCATTCCAGGGAAACCTGAATTCCCCCTTTTGAGCCATGTTGTCAATCAGGTCTCTGGGCCAGAGGATTACTTTCGGAGGTCGCCTTTGGCTCCCGTGGTCACTCCATATCTGGAAGGATAGCAGGCCTTCGTCGCTTTGGCGTTGCTTGAGATGTTTGCCCAGTTCCTTCAACTCACTTGATTGATGAGGTAGGCGGCAGAGAATTCGGCCTAGAAACTTGGGGTTAGTATTTTTTCTTTTAAGTCATCAGAATGAGGCTGGCTCACCTTGAACCCATGACACACTGTTCACCACCTTTCTGCTTGAGTCATCTGGTTTGAAATAAAACGAGGACGCAATGAGTCGACGGCAAAGTCGATCAATCTGGGGATCTGTAGCTAGGACTATTCGAGCATCTTCTTGCACTTCGGTGACTTTGTGCTTGTCGTCCAGCTTCGGAACAACCGGGAGGGGAGGATTCAGCCGGAACAACTTCTGGCTAGCTGTTTGGGCGCCCATTCCCGATGTAACATTGCCAGCGTACTCGGTCCATTTCTTTTCACAATCCAAAACCGCGTCCACGGTAGCATTCACGATGTTTATCATGCTCTTGAAGAAGGCAATGGCTCCCCTAAATGTGGGACGCTTCTCCTTGGACAGAGCTGGAGGCTTATTTTGCGGTATGCCAGTGCCGATGGAGAGAATGAAGTCGGGATGGCGAACATTGGGCCACAGCAGCTGTCGCTCGGAGTCGGCGATTACAACGGGGTTATTGTGATAGACGGCGCCGTCGACATAGGTCCATTGGGATGCCTCGTGATGGAAGGACTTGAAATATTCGGGTGCTGCTGATGTAGCACGCGCTCTGTGGCAAATTGAGTCAGCCCCGGTTGTCATATGTCGGCGACTAGACAGGTAGTTCATAGCCCACACCCGTTACATGCTGGTAAGGTTCACTCACGCTTCCCATATCTTGAGTTCTTCTGACATTTTCTCAGGTCGGTTGAAAATGTAGCTGCCTACAAAGGAGGGAACAGTGCCTCTGATCAGCTCCCATCTCACATTCGACTTTTCAAGCAGATGAAGGCTTCCTTTCGTAGGGCAGATAGAGCCTTTTGGAAAAGCGAGGGGGGAAATGGGGTTTGTGTCTTCATACTTCTCTGCGGATCACCTTCGCTACGGTTGTAGTTCGCCAAGACCAGAGCCTTCCCCCTCTGAATCGAAGCTGCCGTGACAGCAACCTTGACATGGGGGATGTCTTCGGGTTTTCGCGGTTCTCGAGAAATTCCTCCAAAGAGGTAGCGTTCCCTGGTAAAGGAGGAAACGAGAGCGTGCTGGAGGTCAGTCGTCTGGTATTTGGAATGGTGGTCATGGTTAACCAGCCACCCGATCAACGGGACATTGCTGAGAGTTCGTTCTTTGAATGCTTTGCCACAGAGGTCCGTGAACTTGTGGATGGACTCGTCCACAGACCAACCCATCTCTCCAAGTCCAAGAGCTACTAAGCCACCCGTGCTGAAGACGATTGAGTCAGTATTTTCACTGATATGAGGTGTAGAAAGTTCTATCCTAGATCTACGTGACGACTGCACAATGACATATTGACTGGATGAAGGGTGCTCTTACCTTGTGCCAACAATAAGATCAAAGAATGACTGGATCCTCAGATTTCCCCCAAGTCCCTGCTCTATCCGTCGCAATGCCTCAAGCTCAACAATACCACGAATTCCGCCTCTGTCGAGGTGAAGAAGGTCAGTAAACAAGCACCTAAGTGGCAGGTGGCGTATCACTCACCCATCCAGACTCATGACACGGACACCGGCTGTCCGAGGCTGTAGGCGGATAAAATGAGATCCGTTCCACCGGTTATCAGATCTCTCGAATGGGCAGCCCATGATGCCAACATTATTGTCTGGCCCCTTCCCGTAGATGCGGATACACGATGTGCATACAACGTGCCCACAGGGAAGACAATTTTCAGCCTGTTCAAACAGACAACAAAAGCACGCCGTGTGGCTGTGCAGGAGGGTATGGGATGCTTCCTGACTTGACTTGCCGGACTTGATGGCGATATGGCTAACGAAGCTAGACAGGACCATATTGCGATGAACTCCTGCAGCGGCTTCCGTGCGCGAGAGGCCGTCCTCCCGCGGATGGATCTTGTCGAGATTGGAGAGGAGATCAGATAAGCAGAAGTAGACCGTGCGTGTGAAATCGTCCACGAGTTTCTTCAGCGGGGTCAGACACTCATGCTCGCCGATTCCAATGACGGACCCGTTTGGTGCCTGATGGCCCTTGGCGCTGTGACGGTTGACGAGATTGACACATCGAGTCCCATTCGGTGTGGAAAACTCACATGGCCAGTGGTCGTTATAGAGGAGGGTGCACGCCTCCCGGAGCTGACCGACATAATGGGGGAATATGTCCTCGGCTAGACCCTTGGCGTGGCGACGGACGGAGTCAAGCATGATCGCGGACGCGGTCACGTAGCTGATTTCGCGGAAGAGCGAGTCGATATCTAACCCCTCTGAGGTGTCGGACGCGGTTGGCCAGAGCTCCATGACGTTCAAGGCGAGCTTTGTGATGTTGCCTGCAAATGTCGGTGGAATTGTGGTAGTACGGTAGGAAGCCTGGGCAAAGTTGAATGCTGAGGTGAGTGACGTTGAGTAGTGCTTGAATGCCTCAACCAGATATTGCTGCATGTCGTCGACGTCAAGAAGCATGTTGAGGCTTTGTCGGGTGCAGCGGGCTGCAATGCACGCCGTCGTGATTGCACTATGCAGTCTGTCGATCTGCTCAGCCATAAGCTGAGGGCGCTCGTCATCAGGCATTCGAACAATCTACTTCATGTTTTAGCGATATCTGAGAAAAAAGCCAGGCTGGACGTGTCGGGAATCTGGCTTACTTGGATAGAGCTGTAGTAGCAGAGCACAAGCTCTTCAAGTGTATCAACCATCTTATCCTTCATCAACCAAAACTTCACCCATCGTTTGAAACGAGGGTTGCGGTGGATGGTGCTGGCGAGGCTGTCGAGAATGCTTTGAGTGCTTGCCGTAACATCCCAGTATCCAGCGCTGTCACTCTGCTTGGAGGCGTTGAGAATGAGTACTGCATGAGGCAAGAGAGCCTGGTTTGAGGAGCTTTCAATTGCCTGAGATGCCCAGGTGATCAGACCGTCAAATACGCTCTCCACGGACCTAAAGCAAGGAATAATCAGCAATCCAGTCTCTGGAGATGCGACTCGCCATCACCCACTGTTGGTTGCGAAGAACAAAGACAATGACATCCGAGAAAGCGTAAAGAAGTCTTGGGTACAGATTGGTGACCAAGAACTGCCGTCCTCTTTTAGACTCATCGTCGGCAGCCCACGAAAGCGTCTGCTGGAGAATCGCTTGCGCTGCCTTGCTGGAAATCTCACTATCGGCGCCGCGTGTGAGCCGGCGCCACCGCCGACTGCGGAAAGCCTCCTCCCGGGGCTCACGATGGCCGCCCGTTAAACCCTCGGAGTCTGCATAGAGGGTCGGCCCGGACGAACGAGACGTTTTGGGATCAAGATATAGATGAATATCTCCAGTTGTCGGAGTGGGCGCCAAACTGGCATCGGGGCCAATGACTGGTGTCGGATGCCTGGCCCCCTGTCCGGTAGACAGGTCGATGAGAAGCTTGACAATGGTGCTCTTGCCTGCGCCCGTATCTCCGATGAATGAAACAAGACTGGGTGTTCTGTCGTCCCGAGGAGGTTGGGCGTTCCCAAGATTGCCAGACTTTTCGGTTTCATTCAGCGTGTGGGCTGGGTTGGTGCGGTTCATCAAGTCCATGAAGCAGCCATAGTCCTGCAACATTGGATTCTCATCCGACGGCTTATCCACACCTAATGTATGAAAAAATAGTCAGCCAACTTCACGCGAAGCTCAGTAGTATAAGCAAAAGTCGGGGGAACCAATATGTCCCAGGGGCACACGTACCAAACCAAGCTGTGCCTTCTTCATGGTGATACAGTGTTTCCATCTCCGCCTGGTCTTCCGTCGGATACAATATGTTCAGAACCTTCTCAGAGATCGCAGGGTTGTTCTTTTCGTGCAAATGTTTGCCTCTTCGTCGGGAGCGTCCGGCCCTATGATCCTCCTGGGCGCTCCAGCACGAGCTGCAAAAGGATCGCTCACACCCACAGCAGTATGAGATTTCATCTGCATCAGGTGTTGTGCATCGTTTACCTTCGCATGCCAGCGAAACCTTGAGTGCGGGCCCAACCTCTGGGCTGTGAGGGCGTGACAGTAGCGCTCCGAAATTCAACAGCGAAGCGTGGGATGGACTTTTCGGTCGAACACCGCCGGTGTACAGCACTAAAGCTGTAGACATCATGTATGGTGCTCAAGAGAGTGGCAGTATAGGCGAAGGGGAAAGGGGTTTGGTGTGAGCCTCAGCGATTAGTAAGCAGTAAGGAGGACGAACATTGGGGGTGTGAGAGGGCAATTAGTGCAAGCTTCTATATTAATCCTTTATAACTATACTGGTCAGCCAGTCTTGGTCGTATGATTGTGCCTCGAGATATCGGCATCGTCTACCTTGGCATTCACTTGCGCAAGCGATAACGAATCCAGGAAAGCAAAAGAACCCACAAATGCCGTATTGCAAGTCCCTGTCAAACTCCCTCCACAACGCCGCAACCAATACACAGCAGTTGAAACCCCGCCCCAACTTTTCACAAATACCGAGATAGGCGCACCAATGTTTCTCAGCCATAACAAGCCGCCTCGAAACCACAATGCCCTTCGAATGCGCCGCCAGATATTATTGGCCTGCCTTCATGTGGTGCCACCACACCCCCTCTGAACTTTGAACATGACGTCGCCCAGTAATACCTAGGGTGTGGGGCCTAAATATTCTGGCGACTGGAACAGGGGCCATTGTGCTGACAACTAGTAGGTGCTTATCTCAAGCCCAAATCACCACGCCCATACCGCTCCCTCAAATGCGCTACTCGGATTCGCCAGGACCGTATTGGCGCTTGGGTTTGACAGGCTATAAACACTCGAGCTATTTGCCTCACTTTTGCCTTGCATTTACATGCCTGAGTCCATTGGACCAACGAGTTTACCAACGCCGGTGATTTCCGCCCAAGGGGTCCCCGAGCAGAGCCGCATAGCTTTAGGAAGTTTAGCGTTAGCGAGCTCCCACCTGTAGCCTATGTCGACCGACCACGGCCCAGCACCACTAGACACGATCACCGTTGTGCCTCTGGAACTTCATGATAGCCACACACCCGGCGCTGAACAGGGGCAGACATGCTGGACACTCCTCCTAAAGCAGCGACTGGATTCGGGAGAGGGCTGGTGCCACAAACGTACCTACTTTCCGAGGCTCTACTAATAGCCAAAAGAAATTTTTCCTCTCCTTTCCTCAGTGCGAAAACGCATTGTGGAGATTATCTCATAGTTGGGTTTTGGGACATCATGGCCTAACTCGTTGCATCAAAGGTTTCGACTGGATTGTGAAAGGCCTTGAATTCATTAAGGTTGTCTGTTAGAGATCCCCAGAAAGCTCTTTTAAGTATAAGAGATAGCTAATGCAAACAAAGAGCATTCCCGGGCTGCTTTGACAGTAAACTGAAGAAGGCATCTTCTGCACTGGCTGAGGGAGGCGTGTCTTTTAGCCGGAGTCTTAATTGTACATTCATACATAACTAGATATCATGCGTCACCTTGAATGAACGATATCTAGAACCCCTAGTCTAGTCGTAGCCCGTGCCGTTCCCGGAAAAACCGCCATAACCGCCCAATACTGTCCCCAGTACATGCAGGATATGGGGCGCTTAGTATGCAATCCTCCTCCCAAAGTCTGACGACTTCCTTCCCTTGGATAATTCGATGAACAGCCTCCCAAAACACGTGTGGGAGATTGCTGCCTGTGCCACAATCTGCAGCCTCATTCAAGTATGACTTTAAGACCCGACGAGGTGCAAACTCAGCTTCCACAAGGACTTTCAAGACCTCAAGTCTCAAGCTTAGACGTCCGGCTATGTTGTATTTAGAGTAGTGGGTCTCACATGTAATGTTTTTTAGTGTTAAGCGGAACAGCCTTTGATAGGCTTTCTTCCAGAAGGAGAAAGGCACCATAGACAAAGAGGGAGGCAACTCTAAGCCCGTGGTATGTTGATCACTTTCCAGCCGCGCTCGCAAGTATGGCTAGCAAAGATAGCAAACGGCGAGGTATGAGCGAATTGTGGAGTCCAGATGAGGAGAAAGAGTAGCCACTTCGTCAACCGAAAGATATGACTTTCCGTACTTCCTGCCATCACCAGGCTCGAGTTGGTCAACTATCTGGAGGAGTTGAGCCCTGGTATCTGGTGAGTCGTCGCAGGAGCGTCCGATAACGAAAGCTTCGGCAATATGGCGTCTAAAAATGTCGAATTCCGATAGCCTGTTCTTCATGTTCACTCTAGAAACAAGAACACACACAAGCACCAATCCCGGATGGTAACCTTCCGGGCCGTCGTCAACAATCGTGGCTTTAATGCCTTGAAGCCAGTCGAATACTGTTCGATGGAGAAAACCAACGCCTACAGACTGGGATGGTTGGGGGTCAAGAAGCGAGTCAACTTCTATTTTACCATGGCCGTGGATGAGTTGCACAATCCCGCCAGTAGCCCCGGCCATACGTCTTTCCAAAGCGGGAACATGTATTGCGGCGCCCGCATGACCGCTGACAGTCGGGATTGGCTGCAGTTCCGTCGGGATTGTGACAGTTGATCGCCACCCAGAACCCTACCACATCGAGTGGGCGGCCAATCTTTTCGTTCCATCTGAATAGTAGTTGGTACATCCTCGATGCTACCTCACGGTGAGTTGGGTCGAGACGCCTACGCATTGAACAGTAGAGCTCCTCCAGTCCTGGTGGCAAGGATTCGAAGACCTTCCAAATTTCGTGAAGGTCGTTGTTATCTCGAGCGGTATTAATGACCTTGGCAACAACCAAAACCACTCAGAGGAAAACACCATCTGCCTTTTTGATAATCTGCGACTGCAGCTTCTCAACGCTGGCAGCATCAAGGGTTCGAAGCTCCTGAAATGCAAGGCTGTTTCCCATGCATGTGCAGACGTATGTCTTGATGTCGGGTCTTGTGAATAGCTCCATGCTCAGTGATGGGTAAGTGAAAAAGGCATCCCTAAAGACGTTCCACGGGCGGCTTGAGACGCAAAGCTTGACATTATGGCCATGATGGAGCTGCTTGAGCCAAGCGATGAGATTTTCAAGGTCGCCTTCGTATTCGTCGAGACCATCGATAAAAATGACAAGGCGGTCCGTGGCCTTGATATGAGAGATGAACAGGTCAATGGTGTCTCGTAGCCCCCCCAAAGACCATGCTTCGGGGTTGACCGAATGTAACCCAGCGAGCTTGACATAGGTGTAACGCTTGGGAGCAACAATGGGGCAAAGACCCGGTCGCTGTGAAAGGAGCTGGTGAAGAATTGTACGAAGAAGACCGATCTGGCTCTTTTGGCTTGATACACCCGGGTTCCAAAAGTAGACGCTGCACGTGAGCAATCTCAGCTCGTCGGACCAAGCGCGAAGGTGGGTCTGAACCTGAGAGTTCGTGCAGATGAATTTCATCAGGGTGCTCTTCCCGGAGGCTGGGTTGCCTGTGATCCAGAACGGAGTCTCACTGGTCTGCGCTTCAAGCCATTCCTTGAATCCTGTCAACGATGTCTACTACGGCGCATCTGAAGGGTCCAGATTCTCTGTATCGTGGTCTTGATCATCGAGAAGCCACTGAAATGTTTCAGGGAGGTTCTTCGATTTGGTTTTGCTGAGCCCCCATATCTTCGAATCCGATGTCCTCAAGAATCCTATGGCAGATTTCTATGTCGTTCTCTAACGGAGCTTCAATGTGAGTAGGGTTGGTGCCAGCAGTCCGATCTGCTACGACGATCGAGGCCCATAGTCCAGTGGCCATTTCGCCTCTCTCAAAATCAGGGGATTGGCTTACGAGATACACATGATGACACACATCATCGTTTGCTCGCGAATCATCCTCAGCCGGGATTGCAAGTCCTCTATGTCGCCGCGCTTCAGCACGCTGTGGAGTGAAGCCGAGGCGTTGGCGCGCCATACGCGAAGTCCATGCCCGGGTTTGGCCGTCACCGCGCCAACAACACCCCGGAGCTGCTTCTCGGCGAGTGCGCATTCGGCCGAAAGTCTAGCGAGAGAGCCGGACTGATGAGGGTACCGCGCTTGGAGAGCCGCGACTTTGTCTCTCGCGTGGGTTGCATTTGCTGAGAGCTCCCCCAATTCAGTTTCCAGGGCGGACAGAGCGGTATGGCGACCATCTTGAGAATTTTTGATGTCTGAGTACTGCGAGACAAGCTTCGCTCCGAAATCGACGAAGGTGATGATGCTGGTCGCAATCGATAAAGCGCTGAGGGATCCATCGCGGCATTGGCAAGCCGGGATGGCAACCATGTCCTTGCTCCCCGACAGTGATGGAAAACAGGGGATAGGCAAAGAAGGAGCCCCTCAGGCAGCAGTGAGGCCGCCGACCAAATCACGGTGCTTAATTTTGCAAGTCACGAATCTCTCCCCGTCCGCCAATGGCAGTGATGCGGAACGCCAGTACCAAAGAATTAAATCGACGAGAGAATCGAAGTAACTACCACTGGGATTTACAGTGTACTCGAGGAGATTCCCAGAATCTGAAATGAGATGCTCAACCCATGTGCGACAAATGTGCCCTCGAAGTCGAAGTGACTAAGACGACGACCCACTGAACGTAACCTCCTCGCCCTTGGCGTTCACGTACCCTCCTGTATTTCCGCGTATCTCCAAAGCGCAGTAGGAGCTCCACTGAATTCACAAGCCAGAGTCAGTTTCATCTCACAAGAACACACATGATACCACTGCATGACTGGGTCTCGGCTTACCGGGATAGTGCCGAAGCAAATCTGGGCTTTCTCGTTGCAAACAAAGCAGACGCACTCCACACAGCCCGCCTCGCAGCAGAAGCTCATCGAGGAATTAGGATTGGGAAGATCAGGGACAGCCCCTTTCGTGATAGTCTCGATATCGCTGAAGGGCCGCTCCAGCATTGTGACCCCGCCACCATGCTCGTTGGTGTACACCCCGGTGTAGTCGTTGTGCGCGATCTTGCAGCAGGTGTCGTAGTCCTAGAATCTCATTCTAGTATCAGCGAAACTGTTCGACGGCTCGAAGAGGAGAAACTTGGAGAAACATACCGCAGTGAGGGAGGAGCAGAGGTCGCCGCTGCAGTTCAGGTCGATGCAGGACTCGCAGTCAGAGTCGCAGCAATTTCCTTCCTCCGGGACAAAGTCGACAAAAGCGCCGCAGACCGCAAGAACGGCGCAGAGCACATTGACGAGGGTGGCCATTGAGAAAAGCATCGTGTCCTCGTGTAGTTTTGTGTGGAAGCGTTGAGTTGAGAGAGTTGGCCCGTGGAGGGAATGGATTGGGGAAGGCGCAATCTAGGAGCGTTGCGGGGGGCTTGTTCGAGCGAACGCCGAGTGGTGGTTCATCTGTTTGCAAATCGCTTGCTCAGATTATTCGAAATTTGTGTGACAATAGAGCGGATGAAACCTGGCGGCATTGTTTGCCTAGACATGATAAACTGCCAACTTCCGAGATGTGCGTACATCCCCATCAAAGCAGCTGTCATGTGCTTCGCTGCCAAGGATGCAATCCCGAAAAAAATATGGCACAGCGGAGAGAAGACCAACGGCCCTCCCTCCTACCACGGCTTCACCAATTCTCTGCTGGGCTGCAACCCGTGGGACAGCGCCCGAGCCCTCGGTCCATCAACAGACATGGCCGCCCAGGAAGCCTCCACGCATTCCGGTCTCCCATTCCATAGCTACAATGACCAGGAATCACAGGTTCCTAGGACGCGGAACCCTCCCTCCAGCAGCTCAAGTTCCGCCCACAAAAACATTTGCGGTCAAAACCCCCGGAACAACCCGTGACACAACCCCAACCCACCCCCACTCATGCCCCACCCGCCCCCGTGCAAGCCTTTCGCCAAGCGGCCCACCCCAACCCCCACTCTCACCATCAGGGTTCACCCGTTCCTGTCCCTGCCTAACGCCAAAACAGGCACATTGCCTCACAACCTGGAACTTCAACTTCCCTCTCTACAACCGCCTGACCCCAAACTTCACCATC
>Ga0247758_1001827_pt1 | contig 13735 bp, 6 predicted proteins | sample UWRJL156409C4_FD_180950 | JGI IMG/M metagenome (GOLD analysis project Ga0247758, IMG submission 180950) | Plant litter microbial communities from Arlington Agricultural Research Station in Wisconsin, United States - UWRJ-L156-409C-4 | ecosystem: Environmental > Terrestrial > Plant litter >...
CCCGTCTAGGAGTGCTAGCTCAACAAGCCGTCTTCGGAACGCCCCCTACCTGTTGGCGTCCTGCCATACGTTCTGTCTTAACCCGCGCCAGTCCTCTCGAGGCCTGTGTCGGGTGCAGGTCGTAATATCCACCCCCTGAATCCAGTGGGGCTACTGCTCCACAGAACCAACTAGAACACTACAGTAGCCACGCCAGCCACTACATTAACAGAACTACGTAAAATGGTTCAGAACAGTACTATTCCATTATTATATTAATTAGCTCCACTTTACAGAAGGCTCTGGAATTCTTCCAAAGCCTCCCACAGCCTATAACAGGCTCTCTCCTCTCCTATATCTAATTCTAGTTAAGTAAGTAACTCTACTCTTTTCCAGTCATTACTGAACTGGTGCAATGGCGCAACAGGGAAGAAACCACAAAGAGAACCACACCTACAGAACGTCGCAGTCAGCTTGGAAAGCCGACTCCCAGACTACTGGTCCTCCAATCGGAGGGATATAAATGTAACTGACGTAGAAAAACAGATACGTACCTAATATGGAACAAAGCCTAGTATATAACGGTGCCTAGCATAGAAAAGAGCCTTCATTGAGCTTTGCCGAGTTTTGCTGCAGGGTGCATTGAATGCCTGCAGTCCAGGAGCAAATAAACATTAGTTTTAAAATGCAGACCAAAGAGAACTCGCAAAAGATGCTTAATGACGATGCCCAACCATAAATCCAGACTATTCGTATATACCATCAGCTAGCTTATACGGGTCGGTAAGTCCGTAGCCAGGCGATCTGATTCTACACTACTTAGTATACTTATAATGCTTACAAGCATGGTAGTAACTTCTAGGACAGATGTTTTCCTCCTAGCGATTCCAAGCCGTAGCGCTAAACCGTGATGATATATGCCGCACTATCTGGTTATCATTACACTTGGTGAAAGATGTGTCTATAATGATAAGGTGTTCAGAAAAATGGACAACTCGACCTAAGCGCAACGGGTTTAGAGACACTAGAAAAGGTCAAGAGCAACACTTTGGAATCCAAATATAATATACATGATTTATCGACTTGTTAGAATTGCAAGTTTGTTCTTCTCTTGTAATTGGGGTGAAGGAAAGCGCGGCTAGGTGGTGGTGGTAGAGGTCCCAAAACTGGGCCCTCGTAACTCTACAGCTATTTTAGACCCGTGGCGGCTGTAGCCGAAGCAGCCCAGAACTGTGACTCCCTCGCTCAGTATGGCTCAGTCTGGCTTAGGCTAAGGTGGTAACCGCTTAGTTCCGAAGAAGGAAAGGGAAATTTATGGTGTCGATTTTAGGGTGGTGAACTTGGTGCTTCCGGGCGGGCGGTTTTCTCTTCATCGCATTTAAAGCCCCGGCACAGCCTAATGGCATTAAAGTTCATTAGATCCTTCATGCTATGGTCTTGATGCTTGTCGGTCCTTTTGGTTCCACCTGAATCATCCGGACCACACTAATCACACAAACGCAGTGGGAGCGAGACGACGGCAGCTCGGATTCAACTACGAATGTTGGAACTGTCGAGTTATCTAGAATCATCTACAAAAGGAAGCCATTAAGCATGTGAACCGGATCGTGGGATCAATAATGAGGCCAAATTCCGCACTTTGTCACTCGGCAGCGGGTTGGAAGATTTTGTTTTCCTCGACGGCGACCACAACTCTTGGCGCTTGATGAATGTCCACAGGCTCTGTCGGGGAGGCAGATAGGTACCAGGCATAGGCGTAGCGTCATCATTTGACTTGGATGCTCCTGAGATTTAAGGCCATCCCATTGAACTGTTGAGATATACCCACTCAGAGGGTCAAGCCTGTCCGCTATTTCCTTGCGATGCAAAACATTGATAGGGTTGACCTGGGCAAGGTTTAATTACACCCGTCGCACTGGCACATGCACAGCACAAAGTTTAAGTCCCTCTCGGTCGCTGTCACGAAGATTTCGGTGCCTCGACTGAGGTCCATAATAAAAAGGGATGTTCAGCGGGAATCCAAGCAACGGCTTCTTCACCGTTGCATCCTCGAAACGGTCACCCACCATATTCCGCCGCTCAACTTGGCGCATTATTGCGGCAGGGTTCCGAACTTGATGCCAGACTTGAAGCCCATGACCCTCTCGTTCCTCGACTTTTCCCCCGAGGCACGCAACCAAGTGTACGAGCTCCTCGTCGTCGAAGAGGTCAAGTTTAGCCGAGCGGGATTTCCTAATCGTCACGTTCCCGAAGATGGAATGTACGACTTAGCTTCCGACTCACCTTGCGATGACGACGACGACGACGACGATGATGATTCAGACATTGAAATGGAAGACGCACCCATCTCCAACGAAGAAGCCATGGATCTAGAAGAATACGCCAATTTTCTCACCGGTCACACTGTTCCACCCCTGGACAAACTTCCAGACCCAGACCTTGACCGTCACCAGTGCGAGCGTGTGGGTGGGGTTTTCAGCACGGATTTCGCTCTGCCTTTCATGTGGGCTTGCAAACGTACGTTCCACCACTCATCCGTGCCCTCAGGGCTGTACATGTGTCGCTGCTAACATTCGTGATAAGAAATCTACGAAGAACTTCGGCTCTGGGTCCCGCCACAGAGATACTTCTCTCGGTACAGAAATTACAGCAATCCGCGACGCCGGGGGCCATGGACCGGGAAAGGTATCAAAGGTGCAGAGTACGTACGTCAACGACTCGGACGACAGCGATATACAGGCAGATCAGGGTTCGGACGGAGACAGCGATTCGGAGTCCGATACGGATAATACTTGAATGCTGGATATCTACACAACCTCGAGGTGCGGGTAGAGCAATCCACATCGCAGCTGGCGCTCACGACGCCCTATTTGTGGGTTACGGTTCTCAAAATGGCACAGCCAGGAGATCGACCTTGTTGCTCTGTTCTCGTCACTAAACCGGAGTCCTGAAATATGTCCGGATATATAGGTATATTAGACAACAACACTACATCAACCCCCTCATGTTTCCCACAACGCGTTGTGAAGGTAGCCACATCCGAAGCGACTTTCCAAGTCGCAGGTTCCATATATTTTACACAGCAAACGAATAAATGCTACCTCCCAATGCCCAGAGTTCTAATAATCCAGCCAGGGAGTGAAGTGCTGTCGCTGAACCGGCGCAGAGCTTCACGAAGCGGCTGGGTCCCATACCCTTCACTTTCGAATGCCATCAGTGTAGTTGTTAGAACCTCTCGTTGCACCGAGTGCTTTCCTCCTGCCCGTGCCAGCACCAGAGCCTTCTTAAACCGCCATGCCATATCCCACGATCTGGGTCGTACGTCCTTTGGCGGGTCAAGAGCCCAATGAAGCGGTGTGCGTCCCTCGGTATCGGTCCCGTTAGGGTTGGCACCAGCGGACAGCAGCTCAGTGGTCAAGGTCCGGGAGGCCACGTGGAGCGGCGTTGCCCATATGGATCGAGACACTTCCGAGTCTAGGTCGACAGTCACCTCCAGCTCCACCGTGTTGGTCGAGTGCTGGTAATAGTCGCTGTCGTGATCCAAGAGTTTGATGGCCACCTTCTCGAGGACGCGGTCCGGAATCCGTTCCGACTCTGCAAACTGGTTTCGCCACAGTTCCTGAATTATCCGGCCAAAAAAACCAAACTCGGCCTTGCAATGGCGGTAGCCGTTGCTGAGAAGAAGGTCGAGCGTGTCGAGGTATCGTTCGTGAAACTTGCCGTTGGGCGGTGCAAAGAACAGGCTAGTCAGGGCCGGCACCTCAGCGCTAGGTCGTTGCCGCCTACTGTATTCCGCAATGTAGTTTGGTCGTCCAGCTACCCAATCCTGGAGACAACGGGTCAAACCGCAGGAAGTAGCCAAAAACAGTAAGTCCTCCTCTTGACCCGCCAAGTTTCTCCGCGGCACTTGTGTCCCCCCAGGCACAACTGCCGAAAGGATATAATCGCACATGCTCTTCTCTGTGGTAATCTCGGCCTGTTCTGCGTGGTAAGCGAGACTCTGCAGCACTTCGACTTCGGCCGCATGGAGACGCGACTGGGAGTAGCGGGCGCCAAGCTCAAGCAGCGCCCTCTGGTGGCCTTTCTGAAGCATTTGTTCCATCATGTACGCAATGGCTTGCCGGTTGAGCGACGCCCAGTCCTGTTCCAGGGTCCAATACTTGACGTAAAAGTGATGGCCGTTCTCGCTGACGAAGCTGAAGGGATCCTCGCCCAGTACAATCTTCTTGAAGGCTGGACTGGCGATAAACTCCAACGCGGTCTGGTGCATCAACCGGGGATAGTCAAAGTCCCCCTGGCGCTTGATTTCGACCAGTCCTCCTCCCCAGATGGTCAGTTGATTCCGTATTCGAGTCTCATCCAAGATTGACTCGTGCCCGCTTTCCACCGGGACCCTTTCTTCCCCCTCACGTCGGCGCACGGCCGCAAGAAGCTCTTTCGCCTCGCCCCGGGTAGCACAGCTCGAGACGAGGACGGCATCTCGCACGTGCGCTGCTCGGATGGGCGAACCGTTATGGCGGATCAGCAACTCCAAAAGCGCGTACGTGAAGCGACGGTTGTCGTGGCTAATGCGCTCCACGATGAGGCGATAGAATTCGATGAGATCGCCAGGGATGCCCTGAAGTTTTTGCTCCAGAAATGCAGGTGTGATGGTGCCCGGGCTCGAGGCGATTGTCTCTTGCAGGATGTTGATGGCAAGACGGACCCAAAGAAACACACCATTCGCCCTTTTGATGACAGCGGGAACAAGCTGCGCGACAGAGGGGCTTGCCGTCTGGAGACCGGCCACCGAGCTGGTCGCGTATTCCTCGATGTCGGTTGTTGTGTAGTCCTCCACGGCAAAGCTGGGACAAGTTGAAAATTTCTCTGTAAGCCATGTCGATGAACGACTGGAGAAACAGACCTTTACACGTGTCCGTGACGTGGGAGACGTTGTGACGAGGCTTCTCAAGAAGCGACTGATGGTTATATGATGGCCATCGAATTCGTCCAAAGCGTCAAAAAATAGGACCAAGTCCACGTTGGCCACGTCTTGGTCCAGGAGCAGTCGCAGAATCTTTTCGAGGCCGAGAATCTCCTCGTCCCTCTCTTTCTGGTACTCGGCGACCAACTTCCCAAGGAGTTTGGCTTCCGGTGAGGTGCCGCGATGGTTGAATTCCCCGCCAAGGTCTGCTAGCTCCCGTCGTAGCAGGGCTCTGCCTTGGTTCAATCTGTCATCCATGTGGCGAATTGCATCTTCGGTGTTCGGTAGATAGAATGGTGCATATGTTCTGCTGTTCCCGGGCGCTCTGCTGTTCGCGGGTCTGATTCCGCCTCCCGAGGCACCGTTTTTCTTTTTGCTCCGTCGGATCTCGTCGAGCTCTTTCCGAACGATTTTGAGCTGGCGCTCCAAACCCGCTTGGTCGTTTTTTAAACCTTCATAGCGCTCCCAGATCCACCTTGTTTCTTTTTCAAAAGCTCTTCGGTGTGGTTCCATGATCTGGATGATCAGACTCCGCAGGACGCCCTCGAGAGATTTCTGGAGCGGGCTACCTCGATGATGAAAAAAGAAGCAAGCTTTGATTTCCAGGGAGTCCGACCTCCAGTTGTGCAGAAGGTCCCACGTTTGCCGGCTTTGGTAGATGTATTTCATCAACGTGGATTTTCCTGAACCGGGCTTCCCCTGGATCCAGAGAAACTCCGAGCCCTCCTGTAGCCAGAGAGAGAATACTGGCAAATTGAAAACCCACTGAAATGTTCTTTGGTGGGGAGCTTCGATCTGATCAGCCCGGTCGTTGAGCTCCGGCGATTGCAACCGGTCGTACATGTCTGGAAGTAGGGAGAAGGTCAGTGGCGTGAAACAAAGGCGTTGGCCCGGGGTCATGAACTTACTTTGGACAGAGTACAGCAGATGTCCTAGGTCTTGCAACTGATCCTCCAAGCCTTCGGGTACCTCGATGACCTCTGTAGAGTGGAAACCCAAGCCTCGCCCGAGCTCAGAGCTGACGGAACTTGAAGGCACTCTCGGTATTGGCTTGGCGTGCTCGAGCTCGGAGCTGACAGAGACTGGGCGAACTCCGACTGATGGCCCGCCAATGTCACCACTTCCCTCAGCTCCATGTTCCACGCCTGACGTTTGGCGGCTGCCGCACGAGATGGAGCAGAGCTCGGCTAGAGCTTGAATGATGACGCTCAAATTCTGGTCGCTCCTTGAGAACTTGACCATGCCGGAATGGTCTTGGTTAATGGGGATGGTGATGGACCTGTCTTTTCGGTAGTAATGGCACGTCGCTGAATTCCGATCGACAAGCACGGCGCGAGGGCCGTTTCTTGACCACGTTCCATCCGCGGCACGCTGCCATGGCATTTAAAAAAAGATTAGCGATTCCATACCATGCGGCAGATCAGATGAGAGTTCTTATCACATACCACGACGGTAGGAGACTCCTCAGTCTCATATGCCCACAGAATTCGCGCCTTTTCCATGAACGACAGCCCTTTGAACCGGGCGTTCAACTGCCGCACATAATATCCACCACCCTCGCGGGACAGGTCATCAACCAGAGACTCGTTTGGCTGCCCCTCGACGACGGCCAACAAGTGAGATTGCTCCATTCCCAAGTTTGGGACGCCAAACATTATTGCGCCTGGAATCCTGTCGAGAAACGCCGACAGCCCTCTATCCCCAGAGTCGGCGAGTTGAACGATGGCTTCTTTGAGTACAATGCCTCCGAGACTGTGGGCCAAGAAGAGAAGTGGTTTCGACGTTGGCAAGTCCCAGCCGCCGGCTCGAAGGCTCCAGACGAAACTGTGGGCCAGATCGCTGATGGATTGGAAAGAGTTGCTCTTGGGCAGTTTTGAGTCATAACCATAGACGATAGTCCGGATCTCGGGAAGAGCTTGGGGCACCGCGTCCCTGATCCACATGAAGGTCCTGTCTCCGCGAGGCTGCCAGGACCCGACTGGGTGACTTGCCAGACCCGAAATGGCAATGCAGCTAAAAGCACGGGGCAGTCAATCCAAGTGTCACCATCAGCCATGGGGTCGGTTCGAACAGGCACGTACTCAGCTTCATGCTTCCCCGGCTTAGGATCATTCAAGACCGTCAGTCCGCGAAAGTGGGTATCAAGAAGCAGCAAGCTTCCTTCATCGGGCCCCAGGCCAGGGCGGGCAAATGACCATTCCTCATCGGAAATAACGTTTGGGGGAAATCGAGGGGCGCTTCTCAGTTGAACCGTAGCCACCTTCGAGGGTGGAACTTCCCACTTGTCGCAAGTTGTGGCGAGTGAGCAGACAGAAACGTGGTTGGCGGGGACCCGGAGCGCGGTGCTGACCAACGTACAAACGTCAATCCGAGTTTGAATGTCGCTAGGCAGGTTCCGCAACCGGAAGACCTTGCCTTCCCAGGTGCTCCCCATCGCAAGCCGACCCGCATCAGGGCTCGAGATAGCGTTGATACCGCGACGGGCGGAATGGTTGAACCAAGCGCCCGACCGTCGGACTCGCGCAATTTGCCGCTGGGGGGGTCTGCGCATTTCAGCTCGACCTCCCCCGCATTTCTCGGCCGTGATGATTGGTCCTCATCCGACCACACTCATGGCGTTGGTGGCAGGCATCCATCGAAGGTGACTATTCCCAAACGGGACATCCAGTGATCAGGCCTCCCTCAGCTGTCTTGGGGTGCAAGTTTGCTGTAATAATTATCCAGCAACAGACGGTTGCAGAAATTAAATCTGAATATCTGTATCCACTTCATTCATCTACCGTCGCTAGTCTGAGTATGCTGGTTCTTGAAGAAAAGGTGAGGCCTCGGCAATTTCAGCTTGACGGCAACGTCAACCATACAAGCCAAGACCCGATGAGCCCGAGCATACAGCTTCCTATCAGACATCTTGTCCTTTTGTAGCGCTTTCTGAAGCAGAGCATAGTCCATCGCCCTAATTCCCTTCAAATTATATGCCATGGGGTCCGCTCCCAACTTCAGCAAAGCCGCCACAGAGTGAGGTAAACACAGGCGGATGGCCATGTGCAGTGGAGTTTCACCATCGCTCGTGACGAGTCGAAGGTCAGCACCATGCTGGCAGAGAAGATCAAGGATGGGGACACCATCCTTGTCGGCCAGATGGCCTAGGCCTATGTGGTGTAGCACGGCGGCTACACAAGGCATCGCCGTTGTGCCGTGCATGTCGTACTCGTTGGGATCGGCGCCGTTGAGTATACCAGAAAGACCGCTGGTGTCGGAGGCGGCTTCCCAGGGAGTAACGGAGAGAACGTGTTTCAGGTAGTTGTGCATGCCGTTGACGGTGGGAATCAACGGAAGGGAATTTGTCCAGGGGAAGGCGGCAGCCTTGTCGCAAAAGAGGCGCGAGACGGATAACGCAAAGGCCTGAGATGGGTAGTCGGTGATGGTTCTCGCGTGAGCCTGGAGAAGAGTTTCCATGTAGAATGCTACGGTTGCTGGCTGAGATCCTGGGGCTGGTGAAAGAAGCGAGGGCATGAGAATGTGAGAGGGCGTCTCCGAGACCAAGTACTGCATGCTGTTGCTCAAGCTTCGCAGCTGGATTGCGTCTATCCTAGCAGAAACGGGCGGCAACAATGAAGAAAAGATGTTTCTACCATCGAGATTCCGAGCGAGAAAGTTGAAGCCTTGGTTGCACGAGGCACCAAGCACCTCCAGCAACGCCTTGGGCTGCGTCTCAACCCAGAGCGGCGCAAGAATGTGCATGAATGTATCGCCTGAACTGTTTTTCAAGTTCACCATCCGAACGTCGACAGCCGAATGAATCGTCCTGAACACGTCCACAGTCGCCCACCGTGCGGCGAGATGAAGCAACGTATCGCCAAAGACATCCCTCCCTTCTCTGGGGAGAAAGTCCAGAGGGGTGAGCCTGGGCGTGTCTCGTCCCGCCAAGGTAGCCGACACTTTCCGGTGGAGGCATTCGCTTCGATGACGACAGCACAGCCCAATCACGACTCGATTGTACTGAGCGCTGTTTGCTGCCAAGGGCTGCTCCGTTTGGACTGCTGGACGTGGCGGGTCTGTCCACTGCGTCCCATCCACACGAGATGATATGTCGGTCCAGGGTGCAATCTCCTGCCAGTCAGCTCCATGCGTCACCAAAGACTCCTCCAAAGGCGAAAGGTTGGCGTGTGCATCGCTGTCGTGGTGCACACTGGGGCCTGGCCTCGCCTGACTGTGATGCGACGATGGGCGCGAAACCGTTGAGGAGCATAGGCTTGAGCGCCAACTCAAGATGCTCCTGATTTCAGCACACTGACTGTCTGAAAGGTGAGGTAGCGCATCCTTCACCCAAGACAGCCGTACATGTTGCTTTTTTGACGTCTCGTCCACCAGTCTCTCCTCTGGGGGGTCAGCAGCAGCAGTTTGGTGTCCATTGTCGTCAGGATCTGGGTTCGGGGCGACATGATCGTGGCGTCGGAGCTGTGTTGCTCTCTCTCGGTGATACTGCCTTTGAAAACGCCACCAAGCCGTCCGCTCCCGAGCCTGTTCGTCCGACTGAGGCCTGAGCTTACCCGGATCAAGTCTCTCGCCCTCTTCTGAGAAGATCTCCTTGAGCTGCGCTGCCGTGGAGCGCTTTCCCGAGACTAGGTGCCGTCCAATGTGATGCTGGGCCACGACCGTGAGAACCTCGCTGCTTTCTTCCACGCTGAGCGTCGAAAGCTGATAAAGGCGGCTCAGAGCATGGCACATGAAGTCGTGCTGCCAGATCTCTGCAGCTGTGCGCGGGCGGGGCATAGCAAAAGGGAAATGAAAAAAATAACCATGTGCCAAGACCGGAAAACAGCCATTGAACGGCAGAATGTCATGACGGAGGCGTCTTGTCGCGTCCCAACAATCACACAGAGGAAAAGTGTGACTGAGAGCGACGGCGCAGGAGAGAAGATGCGTTGAGATTGAGACCCGGATGGAATCTGCAGCGAAGCTTCCCTGGCGCTTCTTCAGCTCCATTTTGCGCTGGCCAAGCCACGATGGAATGGAAGCTTACCTTTCCGGCTCGGCTATTAGCGTTTTATGCAAGGGTTAATTTTGCAAATCCACACAGGTACCCATGGTGCACGGATGTTAGGTCGGACTTTCTTTTCTGATGTGGTTTCCCCGCGAAGCAATGGCTCCATCGTGTCGCCAGTTCTCAATGTGGCAAGCGCGTCGGGAGCTTATGGCGTGGCGTCTCGCACCAATTTGAAGGCGCCTGAATGCGCCTGCCGAATTCAGCCAACACGCGTTCGTGATATTTGCCACCGCCAAGATGCAGCCATGTTTGCCAGGGCCCTGGCTGATCAGGGTTGGATGGTCCAGGTTTTCCGATTGCATTGTTGTTCTGCTCAAGAGAGGTTTGCCCATCCAGCTATCTAGCATGGGACTGCTGTGGTACGATGATGACTAACGGGCCTTGTAGGGCCTGTCCCCCACAATGTTGGACAGATCTTCGGCATATTCCGCAGGCATGACAGCGCTAAACCACACTGAACGCTAGTCTAGCAAGGGGTTTTTGCACGCAAGGCCCAGCCCTGGTCGGCACTCCTCTTCGCAAGAGCCGCATTCGCCATTGACGAAGAGTGTTCAGTCACGCAACATGCGTAAATCATCGATGCCCGGGTGACCATGAGGAGCACAATCGCACGGTTACATAAAGGATGTGTTCCTGCCAATGTGATAACGGGTGCGATGCAACAGAAAACTAAGTGCACCAGTCCTCCCCCTTCGCGATGGATCCCAACTCCTCCAATCCCTCTCCCCAGTCAGACAAGGAAACTGTACGTTTTTTCTTTCTTTCTTTTTTTGGGGGGGACTTGCCCACAAGATAAAGTTCGGCGTCTAATCATGGCACGCAAGGCTACATCTGCTCGCCCCAAGGCCAGCCCCGACGCCAAGGGAGCAACCACAAACACGAGTGCCTCCAATCCTCTCCCAAAGTCCAATATGTCAGAGCCAAATTCACGACCCCGGTCCCCGCACCTAACTCCATGGTCCTATGAGTTCTCATGGAAAGATGGCCTTGTGATGTTTGATGGGCAGGTTATACAGAAGAGGAGACACGGATCTAGCGAGTTGGTGAATGGCATCGAGGGTGGTAGGAAGTAACGAACGCCTAGGAGCAGGTTTGGTGTTCTGGAACTAGCCTTGGGGGTGCTGTGAATTTCATCGCCCTCTTAATGCGGGCGGCAAGGCTTTTTTTTTTCTTTTCCTTTTTCTTTCTACCGAGACATATCTATCAACAGCAACAAAAAGCAAAGCGAATGTACCGCGCAAAAGCTTTCGTTTGCTTCAGGGGGTCTACTTCGGCATTCATTTCATCACGAGTCTCTGTCCCTGACTCGCGGCGGCATTGCTGGGACTAAACACATTTGCTTAGACCACCTTTGCTCTCATTATCTACGTGACGTGGTGGGACAAGTCGCTTGCCATCGACAAGCCGGTGCTCATTCCCATTCGCGACAAAGAGTCGGCCTTGATCTGCGCTGCCATGGTCCTATCGTTCTCGATCCAATCACGGGCATCACGGCTCTTTCCTTGCTTTCTTGTCCCTGCTATGTTGTCATCGTGTCTCTGTTGTCATTGCCGTATTCAGCAGAGGCCGGTTATCAGATTCCTAACTGGTTTCTCTACTATTCCACATATTCGGTAAATATGACGCTTATAATAACTAAGCCTAGTTGTCGGGGCTTACTGTTGAAGCCGGCTCGTGGGCTGATGGCCGAGCTCATGCATCAGACATATATATCTGACATTTCCAACCTAAAAGAACTCTCTTCCTCCATCAACCGTCCTTTCTAGTCCCGGTTCATCAGGCTGCACTTGCACCATGGCATACAGCCCGGCGAGCCCTCGCAGGTGCGCTTCCCTCCCCTCGCGGCTCATGAAAACCACAGGCCTCACGTCCTCAAGTAGCCTGCTGCTCCTGCACACGTACGACAGCTTCGCGGCGATGGTGTCCGGGTTTCTCCCCATGTAGGGAAACCCAGCGAGCCAGACCCGACTTGTTGCCGCGATAAACAAGATGATGATGACGCAGACGCTGAAGGATATCCAGTGGATGGTCCAGATGGCATCGGCATTGTACGCCGTCCCTTGACTCATCGAGGCGGTACTACCGAAGCAGACGAGCCCCACCTCGAGCAGGAGGGATATCGCGGTCACGCAGACAAGAAGCAGCTGGCCGTCTTTGAAAGCATAAAAGGTGCGCGTTCCCGGCACAATGGCGGCGTAGTCGCGCCCCAGAAGCGGCCATGCCTTGCGTGGACGAGCGTGCAGCGCCCGATACGGCGCGAGGACAGTTGTCTGCTCCTCCACCACCACCCAGAGGGTCTTGACGACGGACACTACGATGAGCTCCGCCGCGGTGAGACCGGTGCCGTTGCCGGCCGCGCTGCTGGCTGTCTTTTGAAAGGCGTCGTCGGGGGAATTCGGCGATTTTTCCGTGCCTCCCAGTATCAGCAACATGACGATCAACATGAGGTTTCCCAGCGTGCTGAGGCCGATTGCGTAGTACAACACTTGGTAGTGGGCACCCGAGCTGCCCAGCGTCCATCGCAGAATGGAGACGCCGAACGCCTTGGGAGCCGTGACAAGCCAGGCAGTGGCCCTCAACAGGAGGCGACCCGACGGCCGCGTGTGCCCTGTCGGCCTGGCGCCAAATCGGAAGCCGTAATAGGACGCCGGCCTTCCAGCCTCGCCGTCTCCGCCATGGCCGAGATGCACAACCGTCTCTTTCAGTTCGACTTCAGCATCAGGGCCCCCCGCGCCGATCATGGTAGCAACTCGCTCCAGAAATTGCGAGTCTGCGCTTGCCAAGCTCGCCAGGGCAGCCAGACCCGTGGTATCATGCACCATCCCCGACTGCCTCTTCGCCGTCAGCCAAAGCAGGCCCAGCCCAGACACCGTCGCGGCCCACAGGACCGCCTCCTGCGCCCTCGCTCACACCGGATCCACATGCACGACGATTCTGGCCACGCCCTCGCTCTGCGCCTCGCTCAACTTCATCCCATCCAGCTCGGAAGAGAACCTCGCAATAACCTCCCCGTCCCCGCTCCGCCGCTCCTGTTGCCATCCCTCGCGCGTAAGCGGCTCAAACCGATCGCTAAACCTCGGAAAATACCCTACCTGCACTATCTGCGGCTGGAGCTGAAAGATCTGCGACTGCAGAATGGGCGTGACGAAGCCTACCAACACATAGGTAATGGACGACAAAAAGACAGCGGTCTGCCGCCAGCGGAGGGCCTGCAGCGGTGCGAGAACAGGCTGGATGCTGATGTAGGACGCAAAAAGGGTGCGGTCGCCCGTGGCGCCGCCCGGGCGGGAGGCTTGGTGGAAGGGCTCGATGCGCTTGACTTCGTCGTCGACGAGCTGCCAGAGGATGGCGTAGAGGACGGCGATGAGGATGGGGAAGTAGAGCCATGCAAAGGTGGAAGAGGCAGGTAGCGAGTTGGGTTGGAGGAAGGTGAGGATACCGGCTTTGCTGATGGAGATGTTGGCGAACGACGTCGTGCCGGAGAGGGAGAGGTTGGGGGTGGAGGATTCAAGTTCGACGGCGCAGCTGCTGCGTGGCTGGCCGTCGCAGTACCAGTCTAACCATGCGGTTTGCAGGTTCGAATGAGAGTAGGGACGGTTGCTTATCTGGGCGAGGGCTTCAAGGGTGGCGGCCAGACCGGCCGATATGAATGTGAGGGGGATGAGGAGATAGGGGCTTAGCTGCCATGGCCGCCAGTTTCTGGGGGGGGGGGGGGGGGGGGGGGCGGGAGGGGTGTTTTTTTTCTC
>Ga0247758_1001828_pt1 | contig 13734 bp, 11 predicted proteins | sample UWRJL156409C4_FD_180950 | JGI IMG/M metagenome (GOLD analysis project Ga0247758, IMG submission 180950) | Plant litter microbial communities from Arlington Agricultural Research Station in Wisconsin, United States - UWRJ-L156-409C-4 | ecosystem: Environmental > Terrestrial > Plant litter >...
GTTTTGTTATACTTTGTTTTGTGAGGGGGATGGTGCATGTGCAGATTCTGGCAGGGATGTATGTTGGGGGGTGTTTGGTGTTTGCTGCGACGGTTGAGGATGGAGTTGTTACTGCGACGGCGAGAAAGGGGGTCAACATGATCACCACGGATGGGGAGGAAACTCCTGCTTCAGGGGCCATAGGAGATTCCAAGCCACCAGGGTGGAACTCAGCAGGGAACTCGGCAGAAGTCGTCTGCCTAAATGATTCGGACTCGGCCACAAACGACACGCCATCCTCCCCCTCCGAGTCAACGGCCTCAGCAACCAGCACCCCAACCAGCACACCACCCCACCTTTGCGAAGCACACTCATCCGCCCACCTGTATCCACGCCACTGCATCAACATTCCTACCTTTTGTCAGCTGCCGCCTTGTCGAAACAACAACAGCGCGTTTACTAGTACTACTTCTACAACTTGCGAGCAGGATTTCGATCTCGTCTGCGCAACGCCTCAAACGCCATGGACACCACTGCTCCACCCGCCGACGGTGGCGAGGAGTATCCCGTCTATCCTGACCTCTCCCCGGCCGCCAGGCGACTCTTCTGGACGCTCAACGGCCCGCTCGAGGACGCCATCCGCGTCGCGCCCTCGCGATACTACGACCCAGGCGACGTCCTGGAGCCCTACTTCCGTCCAGGCTCGCCCTCGCCCGACGCGCCAAGCAGCAGCAGCAGCAGCTGGCATCCGGTGTCGCAAGAGAGCCTCGTGGAGCCGCCCATGTCGTCGATCACCGTCCGCGTCTACCACATCGACGAATGGGAGCTGATGTGGTCCGACCAGCACTGGAAATGCCACCGCCTTACCGACGCCGAAGCCGAAGCCGAGGGCCTGTACCCGCACCGCGTCGGCCCACGACCTGGCGATGAGACCCTCGACCCCTTTGAGTACACCCTGGAATACTGCGGGGAGAAGCGGCCGGGGTCGTATGGTGTAGAGCTCAAGGTCGAGGCCGCGGGCGATTTCGTTGCCGTGCACGAGTACGTCTCGGCGGTGCACTTGTGGCTGATTGACATGCGCGACAAACTGCTGGATGTGCTGGGTAAGATGGAAGGCCAACCGCCGTGGCCGCCTGAGATCAGGCTGGCCGTGTTTTACTTTGGGCGGGCGCAGGTGCGCGTCGGTCGTGAAGAGAGGTTGGCGTGGTGGCACAGGAGGCCGCCCGCGGCGAGAAGTACTGCTGCTGGTTCGGAGGAGGAGGAGCGTAGACGGAGAGTTATGGCGAGGCTGATGACGCAGTCGGCGGCAATGATACGGGAGCGAACGGAGGAGGCGGCGCGAGCCGGCCTTTCGGAGTAAGGTGGTGTATAAGAATTCTCTTGATAGGGCAGCACCCATATTGTTACTTCGTGGGCAGCCCCTCCCGCTAAAACCTGGAGGATAGGCTCAAGGCCTTTCAAGATAAGCTCGAGGAGTTTCAGAATAGCAGCAAGGCGCTTAAGGATAGTCTCAAGGCTGTCAGAAAGAAAGGGGTTCTGGCCACGCAGTGCCAGAACACCATTTGGTGTGGGCATTCGAGCTGAAAGTGAGTCCAGTCCCGATTTCGGCACATCTTCACTGCAGAGCACTCGACCATCCAGTCCGCACAAGTACCGAGGGTAACTTCCAGTTCTACCAACAACAATTTACTTCAGATCCACCATCTAGCGAACAGGTGCTTTGATCTTGTTGGGTCGGCCCATGCACCATGCACCTAATTTCTTAGGCACGAGTCGATGGGCAATCGGGCCTTGTAGCAAAACACCCGGTCTCGGCTTCATCAGGGCCGCGAATTGCCGAATGAAGGCTCACCACATTGATGAACCCCGCGTGGTGTTCCACGTGATGGTTGCCTGAGACTGGGCGCTTTTCTCCACCGCGTCTGGCGCAGACAACCCTGGCGTTTTTTATCACAGTTCAAATAGGTATTCGACACAACCCACTGGCTTGGTTTCCGAACCCGCATACCGACCATGCGACTTCTTAACTGTCGCAGCAAGACTCTCAAGGTCTTTTCGGGAGACCATGCTCCTCGCTACGCCATTCTATCACACACCTGGAAAGAAGAGGAGGTTGTCTACGAGGACCTCATTGCCGAAAACATCGGCCACACCAAAAAGCGCGGCTGGTACAAGATCGAGAAAGCATGCGAGCAGGCTATCCAGGACAGATTTGAATACCTGTGGGTAGATACGCTCTGTATTGATAAATCTTCGTCAAGCGAGTTGTCCGAGGCAATCAACTCGATGTTCAACTGGTATCGCGACTCCCTTATCTGCTATGCCTACCTCAGCGATCTTCCCCGCGTCGCGCTCGCCGACAGCCGCTGGTTTACTCGAGGATGGACCTTGCAGGAGATGATTGCCCCCCGAAATATACACTTTTATGATAGGCTCTGGGCGTTTCAAGGATCAAAGTCAACCCTCGCCGACCAGCTCCACCGCATAACCGGCGTTGATCATATGGTTCTAGGAGGAGGAGACCTTCGACTTATCAGCGTTGCGAGGAAGATATCGTGGGCATCCCGCAGAAAGACCACTCGATCCGAGGACATGGCCTACAGCCTTTTGGGCCTGTTCGGCATTTCCATGCCAATGCTGTACGGGGAGGGAAACAGGGCTTTCATTCGTCTTCAGGAGGAAATTGTGAAGCAGTACGACGACCAAACCATATTCGCTTGGAGGGTTAATCCCGACGACGCAGCCTATGCCTACGGGCTGTTTGCTGATTCGCCTGAGGCCTTTTCTGACTCGGCAAACATGGTTGTCTGCCATTCATATGGCCACCGGACCGAATCAGTTACGATCAGCAACCGTGGCATAAGAATCGTTGCTCCTCTCCACGAGGTGACAGGGCAAAGGGACCGAACGTTCATCGTGAAACTCGATTGCAAACTCCTACACTTTGACACCGAAGTGGATGACCGAATCGGTATCGTCGTAACCCAGGGGTTGGGGGACGTCTACTCACGAATCATGGCCTACCAGCATCAAGTGTATGCTGCACACCTTGAAGGTAACTTGGCGACTATCTTCGGCTGGAAGGAACGTGTCTACGACGATTCTCGTTTGCTCCATTCGCTTGCGTTCTGGGTTCGAACGCTCCCATCCTGGCCCAACGGGCAAGACTACCAGTTGGCAGGTGCTCTTCCACGTTGGCGCTGGGATTCCGAACAGAAGATGTTCCGGGTACCGTACAGGCTTGATAGCTCAAAGCCACCTTGTCTTGTCTTTCACAGGGCCGCAAGCACGGGTACCGACCAAGACTCCTATTTTTTGGTGTTCTTCAATATTCCGGATTTCAGCCAGGGAGTTTTCTCGGCACTGAGCCACGTCAGCTGCGCCGTGGAGTTTTATTCTCAATCGAATTCAGTTATCAAGGATGTGCTCCGCGACTTAGAGTCCGGACTGGAATGGCTGAGTCACGAGCCACACCCTCAAAGCTGGGGAGCGTGTTCTCAGGATGGTGTCGGCGGCGGTGTGACGCTCAAGTGTCAAGTCCAGCTCAAGGCGGTGGGAAGCAATCATGTTTGTGTGGCCGACATACAAGCCAAAGCGGATGAAGCATGATAATTAAGGCTGGATTGAAGTCTTCTGGCCCCGTTTCCCCGTCACGGAAGCCTCAAAATGGCGATGTATTGGTGCTACATTACGAGTAACACGAGTCCAACGCAGACGGCTTTCACATATTCAAACCCAGCATTCCAAGCCCAACCATTACACCCCAAGCCGTTGGTAGAGCATTTGCAACGCCCCTTGCGCTCGACGGACGACTTGCAACACCTCCTGTTGCTCCAGCAGCTGTTCCCGTGGCACCACCAAGGACCGCAGTTGTTCTGTTTCATCCATCGTCAGTTTTTGAAGTCTTCAAGCATCTCCGCAATACCAATCACTTACTTCGCTGTCCCAGTGGCACCAATCCCCCCAAAGCCCGCCGTCGGCCCGCTCGTCGCCGTCGCATCACCACCGCTTCCACCTCCAACTCCACCACTCCCGCTCCCACTTCCACTCCCACTCCCACTCCCAGATCCCGTCCCCGTCCCCCCCGCCGCCGCAGCCCTACAACGCGTCTCCCAATACTCGGGATTTACAAACTCCACCGCCTCCGCACACAGCTCCGGAAAGAACAGTAAACAATACGAATAATACCCCCTGACCACCTTATTCGCCGCGCCCATGCGCTGCGTGTCCACCGCATCGCAGGTGCTCACGCACGTGTTCACGAGCTTGCTTCCCGTGCCGGCGCACAGGCATTCCCCGTAGGAGCGGTCTTCGAATGTCCCTGGACAGGAGGCGGTGGCGCGGTCGAGGCAGGAGTTGCATTCGGCGTAGGGGAGGGGGATGAAGACATCGTTTTGGGCGAGGGTTAGGGTTGCCAGAGCGGTGAGGAGGGTGAAAGAGGGCTTCATTTTGGTGGTTGGGGGTTTTGGGGCGGAGTTGAAGTCGATGTTGAGAGATGGCGTTGATGTCTTGACTGAGGCTCTGTCGTCACGGTGGTGCCAAGCTGAGAGATGATCGGCTGGGAGTTCCGAAATCGAGTCCACCAAGTCAACGAGAGCAAAGAACGGCAACAAAGGGCCTTTATCTCATCCAGCGAGGCTCTGGTGACAATGGGGGATTTACCCCCTGAAACTCGTGAACCCGCGCTATCGACACCGCTAAACCGCTTCTCCCTCCCCTGCAGCGCATCTCTGCCGCGCCTGTTGACAAGACCGGGTGCTAGGCGCCGGGTCCAGCTGGATCTAGACCGCTCTGCTGTTTGGCGCTAGCAGTCTCGACTCCCAAACGGGATGCATCGATCCCTGTTTGAGACTTCAGCTCTCAGCCCCGCTAGGGCCTTTTCCCCTATTTGTCCTGCGGAAAGGGGCCAGTGACGTTGAGATTGGGCCAATTGATTCTGTAGGCTGACTTGGCATGGGTTGACTTTGGTGGCGGTTGCGGTTGGGTAACCGCCGTTGCTTCTGAGATGAGGACCGGGAGTTTTCCTCCGGTCGTTGGTGGCGTTTTGCTGGTAGGTCTTATCGACGAATATCCCTGTCACCGCGATAAGGCTTTCGCTGTCACGACGACGTTGAGACCATCCTCTCACCATCGACTTAAAACTTATCAGCCCTGGCTTTTGGCGCTAGCTGTCACTGAGTCCTACCTCGTCGGACTCCAGCTGCTTGCAGCACGGAACCGAGCGACAACCATTTCACAGTACCGATATGTTCATGCCTTCTAGGCTATTCACCAGAACGCAGAACTCAGCAAGACATGACCGGAACCGCATTGACTACCTCACTGTCAACCAAATTGCATCGAAGCCGAAATTGCAGTTGCACAGCGAGCGGCGATGGCATGGACTAAAGTTTGGTCGTGCTAAGAGATATTAGATCCATGTGTGGAATGATTGAGGATCTGCTCCGTAAGACGGGAACAGCGGCTCGCCGTGGGTGGAGCCGACGCGCCGGAGCAGCCCCCCGCCGGTCTCGGCAAGCTTGCAGCGGTATTGGCCCGAAGGATCCGACATGCTCCGATTGAACACCGGCACCCCTCCTAACTGTTCAATTTCTACCCATAAGTCCACGACGCTCGAACACCCTTCACTCCTTCTTCCCAAGATCCATCCTCAACAACATGCCATGCCAGTTCTCCCCATCCGGCTTCTCCGCCACAAAGTCCGACACCCTCGTGAACCCCTGCCCCCCGTAAAACCTGTCCCCCAGTATTAGCACATCCTCTTCACCGCGGGCACCGAACCAAAGGAAAACACATACCTCACCAACCGCCCCTCATTCCCCGCCCAACAATCCACAAACATAACCCTCATCCCCAACTCCTCCGCCCACCCCTTCGCATGCTTCACCAGCGCAGCCCCCGCTCCCCTGCGATAAGTCTTCGTCTCCTCCCTAAAATCCGTCACCAGCACCTCCAGCATCATGAATTCCTCGCCTTCCCTCCCCTCCTTCCCCGCTCCATTCTCCTTCCCTACACCCATGGTACTAAACCCTTTTATCGCCTCTTCCAGGGATTTCTGGTCAAGGATGTATTTAGGGAAGTAATTCGCCCGTAGCGTCGACGAGCCAACTGGAATCCATCCCCCTTCACCTTCACCCTCCTTCCCCTCCTTCTTCGCTTCGATAATAAGAACCCTCACCGCCGAACCCTCCCCCGTCTCCCGGTAGGACGCAGCTTCATCAATTGCGCCGGTGAGTTTGGACAGCGAGCCAGGGCGCGCGGTGGAGAAGGGCTGTGTGCCCCATTGAGAGGCGCTGCCGATGGAGACGAGGTGGGGGATGCAGGAGTCGAAGGCGGCGCCGATGAAGAGGGCGTCGGTGTTGGGGGGGGAGGGGAGGGCGTCGCGGATGCGGAACGTGGGGGTTGCCATTTTGCTGGTTGTTTGTTTGTTGTTCAGATTGGTGGGGGAGGTTTAAAATTTGCTGGTAAGTTGTTGATTGCGAGGAGAGGGTCGTTGTCTGTGGGGTTCAAATTGGGGCTCAAGTTGCTCACCTGAGCGTTGGGAGAAAACTTGGACTCCATTCATGCTGTGACATCATCCGGGTGGCGTGCGGGATTTAGAGTAAGACCGGAAATAATGTTGGCCCGTAATCCCACGAGGCCCGTTTTGGCAGGTGGTTATCCATTGTGAAGTCCGAGCCTTCAGTGTAGAAAACGAGGAGAAGAAAAACTATTCGTGCTAGTACTAAGGTAGGCACTTCATACAGGATATGGGGTACTGATCAGAAGTTCGAACTTGTATTGATGTGTGTAATGCGGTGTGACAATGAGTCAAAGGCGTCTAAATTGGGGCACGTTAGGCAGATGCGAAACGGTCGAAGCTAATAATCGACAGGATATTCCTTGGAAGATCGCGAGCAAACTGGTAATGTCACAAAGTCGATGGTGAAGATACACTTTTCCTTGCGTCATGGCTTTTGGTCATTCTTCTCGATGCTAAAGTATCGGGACTTCGATCGCACTGGCCTGATCCGCGTCTGATCCCTCGTCGACGAGTGTGGCATCCTCAAGCGCTTGGAAGGGGTTGGGAAACAGCCTCCCTTCTATGTACGCCTCAGCCCTCGTGGTGTCTCCCCCGAATCTCTCCTCCTTGAATGCGTGATCGTACTGTTCTTTTGTCATACTTTCAAACTCACCGCCCCCTAGATCGCAGAACCTTACAACGCGAGGCTGCTTCTCTCGTAACACATCCAGCACCTCCCTCCAGGAGCCATTCAGCAAGCGCAACGTTCGCGTCCGAATAAAGTGCATCGGCTTCGGCAGGTGTCTCAGGAAGGCCATCAGATCGGCGTAATCCAAATCAACTTTGCCAATATGGATGCCATTCAGCTTGTGTAGAGACTTGTTCCGGTTGAGTATGTCCCCGAAACGCAACGGGAAGTGTTCGACGCCGCTGCGGAAGTCCAGTTCAAGTAACCGTAAGGTAGACGTCTCTAAACAGGCGGAGAGAAATCCTTGAATGCCACTTGCCTCTTTGACGTGTTCGCTGTCGCTGTCGCCGCTGTCATCGCTGTCCTCATCGTCGTGTTCGCTATTGTCGTCATGATCTACGAAGAGACTGGATTCATAGGCGTATGTGAATGAGAATGTCCTCAGTTGTTGCATCCCAGACGAGAAAGAAGGTCGCAAATCCGGAGAAGGCACCAGGTCTACCGATCGTCCCCGAGAACACAAATCGAAGCTGAGATGGCGAAGGAACACACCGGCGTCCCGGACAGCATCAATCAGAGGGATGATGCATGTATAATCAGGCGGCTCGAGGTGGTTGGACTTCGCTGCGAAGCCATTCAAAGGCACGAGTATCCAGCCGCGAAGCCTCTCCCAAATGTCTCCACCCGGCACCATCAGGCTGCCCGGCAGTTGTTTGGGGCCATATCGATGAAGAGGGCGACCCGAGTCGTCAAATACCAAGGCCCTGGCGCACGGCATCCTCGCAATTGCAGAGCCCACAGCTCGGTAAAACTTATGGCTTTGGATAAGCGAAGCCTGCATTTGCATGAGCTTGAGGTACAGTTCATGGGTCTCAACAGCGCGCGACCAGTGCTGATCGTCCTCCTGGGATCGGTCTCCGGATAAAAGCCGACGCAGGGTAGACATCAACTTGTTTCCATTTGCGATCATTGCCAATGCATCGTCCTTGGAAGTGCCACAAAAGTCCCACATCTCCATTTTCTCGTACAGGTCGATTTGTTGTTCGGCCTCAACGACATGGAACGAAAGGAAATGTTCGATGTCGCAAAACGAAAAGTTGTAGAAGAGAAGGTCGACTTTGACGATGTGAACCCCTTTGGAAATGGTGGGATGGCGAGAAATTTCCTCCAAGCGTTCAACCGATTCCGGATGGAAGTCAAGATGAACGATGCGAACAAGTAGCTGGGAGCTAATGTCGCAAATTCGCCTGCAGGTAAGACGGAGGGCTTTGATATCCCTGGAAGGAGTCCAATAGCAGTGAGGATATCGCTCGATGCATTCGAGGAAGCGGTCCTCAAGGTGCTCGAATATCTCGAGGAGGATCTCATCTGGAAGGTCGAGCAGGTTCAGGCTTCGCAGGTACGGACGCGAAAGGCGGTTGATGCAACACCGGAGAGCCGCTTGAGCACTCTCAACCTTGGCCTTGGAAGCGGTTGCTCTCTCCAACTCCTGATCGATAAATTCGAGCGAGTCGACGACGCCTCGATTGCGCGCGTACCAATTGGGCTGATCACGCTTCAGCTGCGACGGATCCTGGTCTCCGAATGCGGCGCGCTCGTGCTGCTTGAGGATGGCGTGAAGTGAATTGGCTTGATCGGAGTCCACTGCATGCAGCATCTTGACGCTCATCAGGCGGTAGATATCGAGGTTCGTGGATTGCAGCTGCTCGCTTGCCGCCCGTAGTCCATCGTAGCCCGTCTTGAGGATTTCGGAATCCTCAGGCGTTAGCGCCTTCCTAAGTAGCGCCATTTCGATGCTTTCCCTGGAGATCGTGATGGCGGAAGAGCGGGGTCGTTGATGACGAGTGCAAATGCTGAAGCAGGAACTAATAAGCAAGCCTGAAACAAAGAGCAAGCACGATAATACCTTATCCTATCGGGAAGTGGGCGAATCCGCCAATCAGGCTTGAGACAAAGGCCAGAAAGCGAATGCAAACAGAGCTGGGATCCAGCGCAATTCGGCTTTGCAATTCAAGCCTCAGGCACGAGTTTGCGAGAGGAAGAGCAGAGGGATGAGTAGTTGGGTGCCTCAGGGTGCCATTGGAAAGGGCAAAAATGTCAGCTGAACTGCTCACCACTTGGAATTCGTCAACGTTCTTCCGGGATCGTGCATCTTCATCCCCACTCACCCCGCACAGGCAGCAACCATGGAGCCCGACACGCCCAAAACATCCGATTGCGACGTTTGCAGCCCCGGGTTGTTCGACTTCTTCGGCGGATTTGACATAATCAACGATGCCGAAGCTCGGAAGCTCACGCAGCAGCTCTCTCCCCAGCTTTTCCACGACGCCTGCAAGCGCTGCGACGAAGAGGAGACGACTGTCGCTTTGGACGCGACTGCCATCTGCACCTTCTGCCGACACCTCCGCCTCCGCCATTTGCTCCGCTGCGTTGACTTTACGAAGCGACCCCTCCAAGATGCCCAGATCAAGTTCTGCAAAACCGAAGATGCTGCAGAGCGGATGAGCAACTGCTCATTCTGTCGCCTGATCATTCGAAGTGCGCTTCCATATCGATATCTCGTTGGACTTACAGCGCCCTCTGAATTTGACGGCAGCTCTCTCACTTTGGAATTGACCGAGGACGGAATTCTGCCGAGACTGTATTTCGGAGCTGGCGGTTGGGAGAAGGGGCGGCTCATTTGCTTCCACGATCGGCAGTCATCCACCATCGGGTCCCATGACCTCGCCCGCTCGGAGGGCACATTCCTCGGAGGAAGCGTGCCTCGGGATGTGCCGCTGGTCGGGGGCCATGTCAACTGGGATCTGGCCACTCGCTGGCTTTCGCAATGTTATGGCGAGCACGAAGACTGCACAGGCTCCGGAAACTTCGCCCTCCCTGCTAGTTTCCGTGTCATCGACGTCAGTCGGCGATGTCTGATCCAGGCGCCTCCTAGTTGCAGTTTCGTTGCTCTCAGTTACGTATGGGGGCGGAATCCAAACCCGACGAAGCTCTTGACGACCAGGTCGAACATCGAGAAACTGCGGGAGGAGGGCGGCCTGTCAGCCTCTGACATGCCGATTACTGTCGAGAATGCGATCGAAGCTTGCCGGCGCCTCGGGGAGGCCTACCTCTGGGCTGATCGCTTCTGCATCATACAAGACGACCCTCAAGACAAGGGAGAACAGATCGTCGCCATGGCCGCTATTTACTGGCTGGCCAAGTTTGCGATCATCGTCACCGACGGGGACAGCGACAGCGGCATTGCGGGGATCGGCCACGAGAGGGCACAACAGCAGATCCGCGATGAGATATCCGGCTTTAAGTTCACCAATGAGCCTGCTGGATGGCGGGAAATCATCTCGGGCTCGTCTGTGTGGTCGACGCGCGGTTGGACCTACCAGGAGGCGATCCTCCCGCGGAGGAAGCTGTACCTTACCGAGTCCCAGGCTGTCTTTGAGTGCGGTGAGCACACCGTTGGCGAGGATGGATCTGAGCAGAGGGCTATGCACTCTCCCTATGGGCTCAAAAATGAGCCGTGGAATCCGCTTGTTGAGACATTCTACGAACATCTCATCGCATACCGCTCGCGGTCGCTCACCAACACATTGGACATCTACAACGCGATTGATGGAGTGGCCAGCGCTCTGTACGGAAACTTCGGTTCCATCTGGAATGGCCTTCCGCGACAGGAGTTCGACGAGGCCTTGCTGTGGCGCTTGGACGGGTACTATGGCCGGGGGTTCACGGGACCAGCAAACAACGGCACAGTCCCCAGCTGGTCGTGGTCTTCGACGAACAGAGATGTCAGCCTGCTTTACGATTGTAACCGGTCAAGCGTCAGATACTGTGACACACTAGTAGCTTGGGGCCGTTTCGTCGAAGGTAACGAAGCGACATTAGATGCAGTGGAGAGCGTGAGGACGATACCCGGTGGCAAGCCCCTCAGCCTGTTTCATAAAAGCGAAGGCGACTGTCGCTGCTCCAAGTCGGACCCCATGTCGGAGAACGCGGTTGAGAGCCTCCTGTGCCTCGTCGTTGCTTGGACTGAGGGATGCTTACAAACTCCATGCCCTTTTGAGAAGCCCAGAGACACAACCTTCACGGCGTTGCGATCTCGAATCATCTCTCAATGGGCGTGCCAGCACGAATTCTGGCTTGATGTGCTGCGAGACACAATGATCCTAAGCGGCGAAGAATCATCCCTGCTGCCACACAAGTCAAGCACCCTTTTAGCCTCGGTGCAATCTACCTTTTTCCAGCTGCAGGGCTCGGTGCAGAAGAAAGACGAATCTCTCGGTAACCTCTGCATCGTCGACGAGGACGGCCAGCCTGTCGGACTCTTAATGGTTGAAGACCCAGGATTGAACCTAGAGGCCAGCGAGATTTCAGGGAAGAAATTTGAGTTTATCGCCCTGTCGATGAGTACAACCTCTCAAGTTGTATTGTTGGATGGAGACTTGGAGGACGTCAGCGAGCGGGATTTAATGCTAACATCCCCTGATGATTCCTCTGCACCTGAGGGAGAGTCGGAGGCGCAAGGAGCATCTGAGCCAGAGTGGGAGCGGGCGGCATCGGAGCCAGAAACAGGACTTCTTCCGGGGTTCGAAGAGACATTCGACCAAGCGGGACGAGAGAAGCCACATATTGAGGGTCGCACGTTTTGGGATGGTGATGGCGGTTTCCTGTTCCCTCTCCCTGTTGTCAACGTCATGATGATTGAGCGAGTCGGCGAGAATCTGGCGAAGAGAATCACTGTGGGCTGGATATATCTCACATCCTGGTCAAAGGCAAAGCGACAGTTTCGCACGGTCTACTTGCAGTAGGGTGGAATTTCGAAGTACTACACCCGGGCAATCTTTGGACATATCGTCGAAATACACCACATCGGCAGTCGGGTCGATGGTCGGGCCTCCTGCGAACATCAATTGTAAACAGCGACAACAACAATAAACGCGAAATCCGCAAGAAGAGTGAGGTTCGGCGCCCACGTGGGATAAAACTCGGACCTGAGTTGTGGGGTCTCATTTTATCTGTCCCAAGGCGATGCATGCCATCATGCATGTTCCTGAGCTGAATTGAGTGCCAAGGCAAACTTGCACTCGAAAATATCTGGAAAGCATTCCTCCCGCCGGCGCTGACTGGATTTAGTTGGCTGGATTGGGCGTCCAGCTCGCTTTCAGCGCCCTCTCACGCCCCTAGCAGCGCTAGCAGCACTAGCAGCACTAGCAGCGCCAATATTTACTTCGGCGTCGCGCGGACAAACGCCACATTAGTGGCCTCTGACGAACCGGCAGTGCGTTCCGCGGTGATGATAAGAAGTCAACTCTTGCCATTGCTTCTTCGGCTCGGCTGTTCGTTACGCTCCAGGTTCTCACTATCTTTCGCAGGGAAACGAGAGAATCCACACGGTCAGGCAAGCCACAAGTTGTCGGTCTCGGTCGGGAAGATGCGCGCAGCCACTCTCGTTTTCTGCGTTTCCTCGCTTCTTGTGGCCGTGGACGCATCCCCCGCCGCCCGTTTGAAGCGCCGGTGCCACCATGCTTCGCACACGCCATCGTTGGCACCCTCTGCCTCGGGCGTCCAGTCCTCGATCGTCTCTGCGGGGCCGTCCAGCAGCCTGCCCGCGGTTGCTTCGCCAAGCAGTTCATTTGCCCCGTCGCTTAGTTCGGTTGTATCAATCAGCTCAGCTGTCCCATCCAGCAGCTCTGTTGTTTGCTGAGCGGCTCCGCCCTTCCGTCGAGCAGCTCCGTTGTGCCGTCCAGCATTTCAGCTGCCCCTTCCAGCAGCTCGGTAAGCACTGTGCCCTACACCGCCTATCGTTATTGGACCTGGCTGATAGCGTCAGGTCGCTCCTCCGGAAACAACAAACGTATTGGTGAATGGCGACTTTGAAACACCGGAGAGCGGGTGGCTGGTCAAGGCCGCGCCGATCCCCGGCATAACTTCCTACGACTTCAACCACCCAGACGCCTACAACGGGCTGGTATCGGCTGCCGTTAAGTTCGAGGCTGGGATGATGGCCCCAGCTTCGTTTTCCCAGCCGATAACGGTCACGCCCAACAAGGAGTACACGTTCAGTGCAGTAAGTTACATGTCTCAAGTCTGCGCTTCTTGACACAGCCCTAACCTCAACCGATCCGACACAGTGGTCCAAGCTCAGCGAGACCGGCACTCTCGGTTGCAGACCCTATTACTGGATCCAGAATGACAAGGGCGGCCTTGAGTTTCTCGGATTCGGCCAGACTCCGACCGACACACCCGAGTGGTCCCAGACCACCGCCGTCTGGTACAGCAGCATGCCGCCGCCCCTCACCTTCGTCGTCCAGCTGGGATGTGGCGGTCCCGCTCCAGGCGGCGGAATGCACATCATCGTCGATGACCTCAGGCTTGCTTTGAAACAGAACTAGATTGCAGGTTGGCAGATTCGTTTGAGCATTGGACCCTTCACATTTGATCGTGTATAATATCCCCTTTGTAATAATCCTTCCTTCTCCTCTGCGTGCTTCGTTTCTCGTCCTGCTCAACTGTGCCATCTCCATCTCCAGCTCTGCCCCAGTCCACCCAAGCCACGTTTCCCCCCAGC
>Ga0247758_1001829_pt1 | contig 13734 bp, 14 predicted proteins | sample UWRJL156409C4_FD_180950 | JGI IMG/M metagenome (GOLD analysis project Ga0247758, IMG submission 180950) | Plant litter microbial communities from Arlington Agricultural Research Station in Wisconsin, United States - UWRJ-L156-409C-4 | ecosystem: Environmental > Terrestrial > Plant litter >...
TTTGCTTTGGGGCCTCCCAATTGTGGCAGGGCAGCTTGCTTGAAAGTTGGCGACCTCCTTGCTGCGTACCACCTCGCATCTGCCATTTCTGCCTTTGCGGGTACAGCCTCGTTGCCACTCCGCCAAAATCGCCATTGGCCTCCTTGACTTTCCCCAAAGGAATTGCGATTGCCTTGCCGACCGGGGCTGAGTCGCGCTCTGCTTACGACTTTGACCAACCGCCTCAGCTACCATGGCCAGTCCAGGCCAGGACGGCCAGGATGGAGAGCGCTCAACTGTGCGGAGACAGAGAGCGTATGTTTTTCCCGTTCCCGGTGTCCTTTCTCTATTAGAACCTGACCATCATGTTGCCGCAGTCCTACTATCACCATTGACACCACTGCTGTGAGCCCGAATACGGAAGCCCAGCCGGATTCCGACGCCCATCGAGTGTTTACCAGCTCGCCTATATCCATTGGAGACGGCGGGAACAGTCCCTCCACAGCCGACCCGATGGCGAGCAGCTGGACGAACGCGCACCAGCGCAGCAACTCAGGGCCGAGAGCCGACGGCAACCCATCAAGATCCTTCGACAGAGACAGCCGGCCTACGAGCCCGCACAATGTGTCCAGCCCCGTTACCGCGCTACGCGGGAACGATCGCGGCGCCGCGTTCCTGGCTGTACCCAACTCCTCCATGTCGCGGCAGAACTCGGTCGGTTCGACCGATTCCGTATCCTCGGAAACAGTGATCGGGGTTCAATCTTTCGGAGAGAAGAGCAACCGGTCACGCGCAAGCAGCTCCTCGGAAGCGGACCAAATCAAGAATGACGCAGATGCGCTCAAACCAGACGTTGGGAAGGAAAGCGACTTCAAGGTGGAGGATAATCCGTTTGCGTACACTCCGGGTATGCTCAACAAGATGTTCGACCCCAAAAGCCTCCCAGCTTTCTGGAAACTCGGTGGTCTCGCCGGGTTGGAAAAAGGACTGCGCACGGATCGGAAGGCAGGCCTCAGCGTCGAGGAGACATCCCTTGTCGGCCATGTGTCCTTCGAAGAAGCAGCCGAAACTGCTCGAATGAACGAAAAAGCTGCGGCAGACGGCATCAAGACATCAGTGGCGCCCTTAGCCCCGACGGAGAGCCACACAGCGCACCCTAGGAGAAACGATTCTGGAAACTTTTCATCAAGAAAGCGAGTCTTCAGCGATAACAGGTTGCCCGCCAAGAAGGGAAAGAGCCTGCTGCAGCTGATGTGGATCACATACAACGACAAGGTCCTGATCCTGCTATCTGTTGCGGCGGCCATTTCACTGGCTGTCGGTCTTTACCAAACATTTGGAATAACGCATCCTGAAGGTGTCACACCAGTCGACTGGATCGAGGGCGTTGCAATTATCGCCGCCATCGTCATTGTGGTCGTTGTAGGGTCTCTGAACGATTTTCAAAAGGAACGGCAGTTCGCGAAGTTGAACAACAAGAAGCAAGACCGAGTGGTCAGGGTTGTTCGATCCGGCAAGACCATCGAGCTCTCCGTTTTCGATGTCCTGGTCGGCGATATTGTTCATCTTGAGCCTGGAGATCTGATACCTGTCGACGGGGTTTTGGTCGAAGGTTTCAATGTGAAATGCGACGAGTCTCAGGCAACTGGCGAATCAGACATCATTCGGAAACGTCCAGCGGATGAGGTCTTTGCTGCTATTGAGAACCACGACAGCCTCAAGAAAATGGATCCCTTTATCCAGTCAGGCGCCCGTGTCATGGAGGGCGTGGGCACATTCATGGTCACCTCAACTGGCATCTATTCCAGCTACGGCAAGACTCTCATGGCTCTCAACGAAGACCCCGAGATTACGCCTCTACAGTCAAAACTCAACGTCATTGCCGAATACATCGCAAAACTCGGCGGTGCTGCTGGTCTTCTCCTTTTCATCGTCCTCCTGATCAAGTTCCTCGCCCAGCTTCCAAAGTTAGATTACTTGACCCCCGCCGAAAAGGGACAGCGGTTTCTCAAGATTTTCATCGTCGTTGTCACAATTATTGTGGTAGCTGTCCCCGAAGGACTTCCTCTTGCGGTTACGCTTGCGCTGGCTTTCGCCACCACCCGAATGCTCAAGGACAACAACCTAGTTCGTCACCTAAAGGCATGCGAGGTCATGGGCAACGCGACAACAATCTGCAGTGACAAAACTGGAACATTGACCCAGAACAAAATGCAAGTTGTATCGGGAACCATCGGAACTACACACAGGTTCGGTGCAACAGGTCCTCAGGATGACTCCGACTCGGACAGCCCGATCGAACCGGAACGAGAGCTTGGTATTGGAGAGCTGGTCTCAACTCTCAGTTCATCAGTCAAGGAGCTGTTGCGGAAATCCATCTCGCTCAATTCCACGGCATTTGAAGGCGACGTTGACGGAGAAAAGACTTTTATTGGATCCAAGACGGAAACTGCTCTCCTTATTCTTGCTAAGGAGCATCTTGCGATGGGCTCGGTCAGCGAGGAACGCGCCAATGCAAAGGTTTTGCACCTCATTCCCTTCGATTCCGGGCGAAAGTGCATGGGCGTTGTGGTTCAGCTTGAGAACGGCAAAGCGCGGCTTTATGTCAAAGGTGCCTCGGAGATTGTGCTGGAAAAATGTACCCATATCATTCGAGACCCCTCTGCTGAGCTTTCGACCGCTCCTATGACAGACGACAACCACAATACGGTCAAACGGCTTATCGAGAGCTATGCACGAAACTCTCTCCGGACAATCGGCCTTACCTACCGGGACTTTGACCGCTGGCCACCCGCATCATCTCGCCGCGGTGGTGAGAAAGATGATATTCCGTTCGAAGATATCTGCCGGAATATGGTCTTCCTTGGCATGGTTGGCATCAAGGACCCGCTCCGCGAGGGAGTCACAAAGGCCGTCCTTGACTGCCAGAGGGCTGGTGTCGTTGTTCGTATGGTTACGGGAGATAACAGGCTGACCGCCGAGGCCATCGCTCGTGACTGCGGAATTCTTCAACCCGACAGCATCATCCTCGAAGGACCTGAGTTCCGAAACATGTCCAAGGCTCAGCAAGAGGAGATTCTTCCCCGGCTGCACGTGTTGGCACGATCAAGCCCCGACGACAAACGTATTCTGGTCAAGAGACTGAAGGATATGGGTGAAACTGTGGCGGTTACGGGAGATGGTACAAACGATGCTCCGGCGCTGAAAATGGCCGACATCGGTTTCTCAATGGGCATTGCGGGCACTGAGGTCGCCAAGGAGGCTTCGGCCATTATCCTCATGGATGATAATTTCGCCTCGATCGTGAAGGCATTGAAGTGGGGACGCGCAGTCAATGACGCTGTCAAGCGCTTCCTGCAGTTCCAGCTCACCGTCAACATCACCGCCGTCATCCTGACGTTCGTGTCGGCAGTTTCCAGCGACACAGAAACATCTGTTCTCACCGCTGTCCAGCTTTTGTGGGTCAATCTCATCATGGATACTCTCGCGGCTCTCGCCCTGGCGACGGACCCCCCACAAGACAGCATCATCAATCGCAAGCCGGAGCGCAAGGGATCCTCAATCATCTCGACGACGATGTGGAAGATGATTCTTGGCCAAGCAGTATACCAGTTGCTGATCACGTTCCTTCTCTACTTCGGCTCCCCTGGCATTCTCCCCGCCTATGACCCGGACGTATCAAAAGGAGAGATCCAAACCTTGGTGTTCAACACATTTGTGTGGATGCAGATCTTTAACCAGTGGAAGTAAGTAGACCAATGCACAACCCCTGGATATATTGAAGGATACTAATACCACACAGCAACCGTCGGTTGGACAATCGATTCAACATTTTCGAGGGCATTTCCCAAAATTGGTTCTTCATTGGCATCAGCATTATCATGTGTGGAGGACAAGTGCTCATCGTCATGTTTGGAGGCAAACCATTCAACATTGCCCCAGAGGGCCAAACAGCGGCCATGTGGGCTTATGCCATCGTTCTGGGTTTCCTCTCGATTCCCGTGGGAATGATTATCCGGCTTATCCCCGATGCGCTGCTGGAGCGCCTGGTCCCCGATTATCTCAAGCGCAGGGTTCACTCGAATGTCCCTGGCGTAACGGTCTCCAACGATGAGGAGCGATATCAGTACTACCCGCAAGCCCTTGACGAAGTGAGAGATGAGCTGTCCTTCCTCAAGCGTGTTAAGGGTGGTCGCATCAACAATCTCAAGTTCGCCATGAAGTACCCTCGCGAAACGTTCCTGCCGAAGAGGAGCCCGTCCCACAGCCGAGAACACTCGAGGTCCAACTCGATTCAGCGCCTGCCTCAAACACCGCCTCGTGAGGACAGCTTTGGCAACCCCTCTCCCGCGCCAACCCCAGATTCTCGCAAGCGGAGTAAGAGCACGCGTTCGAGATCGAACAGCGCGCTGGGGGCAGCCACAGTCATGGCAGGTATTGTGGCCGGCGGCATTGCTGCTGGTTGGTCACCGATTGATCGACGCAGCGAGCCTGATTTTGGTATGTTCCCACGGTCGGTACCAGAGACCGAGGGCGAACAGGACATCACGTCTGAGCCGCGTGACGGGAACGAGCCCAGACCAAGCGACACCCAGAATGTGCCTATCCTAGGTGTTCCAAAGCCACCATCTGGTGACCGGAAGCCAGCCCCATGAGCGTGTTCGGCCCACTGGCGGGATAGACAATGACATGTCGCCGGCCAACTACTACTAAGTTCACAACACGAGGCCTTGTGTCTACTCCCCTCGGTGGTCGTTGGGGACCGTTGGTCCCCGTCTGACATTCGCCCGGCAACGTGCCTGGATTGCAAAGCCCTCCAGCTTTGCTCCCTTTCTGTGGAGAAAGACAAGTCGACAAATGGATGATCGACAAACGGGTGGCACCCCGGCCACGAGATGCGGAGATAGAAGATCCGATCTGTATAATATTGTACAATCACCCAGAAGAGGATGTAGTCGGCTACTATGAGCTGAAATCCTGTGGGGACACTTCATAGCTGCATTAGCCTATGGTGTTTGGCGTGGTGGCTGCTTATAGGGAGGGCGGTGTTCTTATTTCACGGTTCTTTGTTCTAGGCCACATTTTTCTTTATGTTGGATCGGGAGTTTGGGTCGGCAGTGATGTTTGGAAGAGCTGATAGACTCGCGCAAACTTGCAAACTTATCGTAAAGGGCTGCACCAAGCCCCAAAAGTGTTTCCTTGGTAGCATTTCGGAAGTAGATAGAGAGCGCATGAGGAAATACATTTACATCCTTCTATTAACCACTTTGCGTAATTTTCTCAAGTTGTCAAAATGATGTGGTCATTGCTGTGGAACTCGGTGGACGGCGAGGGACTTGTTGCGTGGCGAACGGTAACGTAGGGCCTAGAACCAGACGAGTAAGGTGGGAGAGAGCTTTTGCTGGCCAGCCTCAGGAGAGATTCACTTAGCAGACTGTGCTGAAGCACAAGCTGGCTGCCTGCCTCGGCTTGACATTTCTGGAATAGGTGCAACCCCCTACAGCAGCATGTCTTCGCAGCTGCCTAGCTGTACATTCCAATAAGATCTTGAGTTTATCCCCCAGTGTCAGTAGCGCATCACGGAGTAGGAACCTACCCAGGTAATGAGAGTGCATTGATCGCCGAAGGACACCAGACTCGCACTGTCCAATGTTCAAGTTGCAACGATAGAAAAGAGCAGACTGAGTTGCCGAGGCGCTCTGGATTTGATGGAGTCAGCTATTGCCGCCCAAATACCTACCAGAGCCAGTAACGCGTTGTCTATGTGGACAGCGTCCTGAGCGTATGAGTGTGTGTGTGTCGGGAGGCCGGCCTTTGTCGCGGCGGGTTTTTGCACTTGAGACCTGCCTACTACCCAATGTTATCCAACCCTCGTCTCCAGTCTCCTGGGGTTCCGTTTCTTCTTCCGCTTTAGTTTCTCATCTCACACAACATTCACTCACCCTTCTGTTTGCCATTTCAATCCTACCCAATTTTTGAGCCTTTCCGCGCGAGCTAGCAGCCCGGAACATAAAGTTGCAGACCAACTATCGCCCCAATTCGCAAGCTGCGTTCCGCGAGACAATAACGATGCAGATTTGAAGAGACTGAACCGAAGCAGCCGTCTTTTTCTTCCACCTCAGTCCTTTCATTTCATTTCCACCAGTCTCGGCAATTCTCATCAGCCAGCAAACTTCAGTCAACCCGCAATCCTCGGTCGCGACACAGCGTCTTGCTACTTTGTCTCCTCATCAAGCCCGTCAACCTCGTCTGGCTTTTGGAGTGTGCGAGCAACTTGACTTGGCTGAGGCGGGATTTGTAATTTTGTGTGAAGTTGTCGCACCAGCTGCTGCCCATTTCACTTGCTCCCTTGCATCGTGTTTCATCTTCGCCTCTCAGCCAGCTATATTTTTGTCTCTTGTATTCCACTCGCTTCTGTCTGTTGGGTCAACCCGCAACCCGCATACGGAGCAGAGCAAGGGAAACAACTCAAACAAAACACATCAGCCACCACAATGGATTCATCACGCGCGACCAATGGCGATGCCAACGGCAACGGTGCGGCTGTTGGCAAGAAGATGAGCTCACGGCTCAAGAATGTTGTCAACTACGACGAGAAACGCCACTTGGCCGACCTCGAGGAAGACATCCAGCACGGTGTCGCTCATACCAACCTCAGCGAGCTTGAGGAGCGCGTCATGGACCTCGGTGATTCGTGGGAGACCGAGTCTCTATTCGAGGACGCGCTCGATGACCTGACAGAGGACAAGTTTTTCACCGATGGTAACTCATGACACGCAATCATGACTGAAAGAGATACTGGCTAACGCGGACCACACAGACCCTAATGCATGCACGCCCGAGGAGGCCGTTAGATTCCGTCAACTGCTGCGGGCTGTCGGCCCCGAGGTCTTTTGCAAGCGGACTGTCGATGCCGGCGTCGTTACTGCCAAGAAGCTCCTGACGGCGTTTAGCATCCGCCCGCCTGCCTTTCTTGATGGTGCTGCTGACGACGCCTACTTCGGGCTGCTTAGTCTGGCCCTCACGCGGGAGCTGTCCAAGCGGGCTAAGCTGATACGGTACAACACTATCGACGATGCCGTTCATCTGCTACAGAACGCCCAGAACATCATCGTCCTGACCGGCGCCGGCATCTCAACCTCGCTAGGCATCCCGGACTTCCGATCGAAGGGCATCGGTCTATACTCCAAACTGGAGCACCTCGGCCTCAGTGACCCACAGGAGGTATTCGACATCACTGTGTTCCGCCAGGACCCGACCATCTTCTACTCAGTGGCACGTGACATCCTACCCAGCCACAACCGATTCTCACCGACCCATGCCTTCATTGCCTTGCTGCAGGAGAAGGGCAAGCTCTTGACCAACTACTCACAAAATATCGATAATCTCGAGGCCAAGGCTGGCATCCTCCCTGAAAAGCTCATACAGTGCCACGGCTCCTTTGCGACCGCTTCCTGCGTCAAGTGCGGCTACAAGGTCGTCGGCGATACCCTCTTCCCCGAAATTAAAGCCGGCAAGATCCCGCGCTGCCGCAAGTGCACCCAAGGGGCCCGCACGACGAACAACAGCCGCAAGCGCAAGGTACAGCGCGATGGCACCGAGAAGAAGGTCCGCCGCCGCCCCGGCGACTACGACTCCAACTCGGACTCCGAGTTCGACGTGCCCGCGAACAACGCCGGCGTTATGAAGCCAGACATTACCTTTTTCGGCGAGCCACTACCTGACGAGTTTTCCAAGCGTCTAACTGAGCATGACCGCGATCTTGTCGATCTGGTAATTGTCATCGGCACTAGTCTCAAGGTAGCCCCCGTGTCCGAAGTCGTCCCGTATCTCCCGCCGAATATCCCGCAGCTGTACATTAGCCGTACCCCCGTATCACACGTCAATTTTGATATCGACCTGCTCGGCGACTGTGACATCGTTGTCTCGGAGCTGTGTCGCCGCGCCGGATGGGACCTTAAGCATGAGATGATTCCGGAGGGACAAGTCATAGACGTGAAACTTGCGGAGGGATACCCCAGTCGTCATGTGTTTACGCAAGTAAAGCCTGAAATGGAGGAGAATGGCAAGGAGAAGGTCGTCGAGGAGGGAGGTAATGGTGTGGCGAAAGACGATGACGGAGACAATACCAAGGCGTGATGGTATGGTTGCTGATGATGGAGGGAGAATGCGTTGTTTACCACGATGGATGGATTTTCTTTTTCTGTTGCCTATCACGGAGCAGTAATGATACCCTTGTATGGTCTGTGTAGAGGACGATGATTGTGTTTTTGCTGTATGAGGGGATGGGTGTGGCTTTGGTTTTATCGAGTGAGTGATGGAATGGGCGGACTGTTTGGTTATCGATATAGACGCTGCCTTTGCAAGAGGGCGGGTTCGGCAAACGCTAGCTGTCTCTGGTTATGGTAATCTGGAACGGGAAAAAAGTAAATAGACTACTCCATCAGGAAGCGACTGTCTTTGTTGTGTCGTTTAAACGGCACTCATGGATGGGCCAGCGGTAGGTATGTAACAAATATGATTTCATCCCACCCACAACTGGCAAGGTCGTCTATCAGTCATCCCTCATCCCAAATCCTTCCCCATCCTCACAGAAAGCAACCTCAACCACATATCCTCCCTCAACTCGTGTCTCCGCCTCCGCCTCTGCACTCGTATCTCGTCCTCCAGCTTCCGACACTTCCGTCCCATCTGAAGCACCACCTGCAGCAACCCCTCCCGCGAGAGATCATCTAACCCCCCCTCCTCCTCCTCTTGGTCATCATCATCATTATCATCATCATCCGCCTTCCTCTTTCCCTTCCTGCAAAGTCCCTCCCCTACAACAGCAGCTACCGGAGATGGTTCACCCCCATCGTCATCATCATGATCATCATCAGAGACCGCCGTCACCTCGCTGCTCTCTTCAAGCGCGACACTCCTTGGGGACCCGTGGACTTCTCTAAGATGCTTGAGATAGTTGTCGTGTCTGGAGAAGGGTTTGCCCTTCCGCTTGCATTTCGACTGGTGGCATACCCAGGTGTCACCGCCGGGAGTTGCTTGATGGTGGACGGTGCGGAGGTGGCGGTCGCGGTCTTTTGTGGTGGTGAAGAGGCGGGTGCAATTTGGGCAGGCGTGGGGACGGGGGTTTGGTGGGTTTGGTGAGATTGTGGCGATGGTGTTGTTGCGGCTGTTGTTGGTATTGTTGGCAGTGGCTGCAGGGCTGTTTTCAGCTGCAATGCCGTTCTGAAGATGCTGGTATGCTTGGCCTCCCGTTTCTCCTATCATCTGTGGGACGAAGAAATGATTGTCCCCGAGAGGTGCCCCAAGGGCGTCCGTGGATATAAAATTCCAGTTTACGAGCGGGTCTTGCAACCGATTCACGGTAAGCAATAGCCACTCTCTGTGTTGTGAGATACATACCTAGACAAAAATCTGACACAGTTTGGTTATATAACGGCTGTGTTAAGTTCTCACTCTTCTGCGGTGAGAACCGACAAACTTCAATGCATGAGTTTCCGCACTGGCACATGCATAAAGAGGCAGACCGCAACAGCAACGAAGAGACTACCCAGGAGGTGAGGTGGACGGTTGCACTTCCGCCTCGGTCAGGTCATGCAAGAGGATTTGCAATGATGTAGGAGGAAGAAAAAGATTTAGTTTCCGTCAAGGGATACAATCCTACCTATATATCTCAAGATTTGCTGGGGCCACTTCGGCGAGGCTCCCACTGAGCGAGGTATCTTGAGGCCGTTGAGGCCTTCTTGAGGCCTTTTGAGGCCTAACCAAGGTCTTTTGAGGTGCCTCGAGGCCCCTCCAATTGCAATCAGGCCGGTCCACGGCCCAGTCAAATGCGGCCTCACTCAAGGGCCGAAGCCCTGTGCAATGTGACCAAAAACGACACAAGGCAAGGAAGGATATTGCTGGGTATTCATTCACCATTGCCAAGTTGCCAAAAGTACCAGCAACTTTCCTCACGGGAGTCTAATTCCACATCGCTAGCATCCCTCTCAACTCCCAAAATTGGCCTCAATCCGCTTCATCACAGGTCGTTCTTCCCTGTTTCCTATCACAGCCTTGCCTTTTGAAATGCTAAGAGATATACCGCTTTTCATAGCCAAAATCGGCTTCCTTCACCCTCCCATATCAAAGCTCATAGCAAGCTAGCATATTTATCTAATCCTGACTTTTGACCCGGTTGCTGTTGCGGCGGTGGTTGCTGCTGCTGCTGCTGCTGCCCTAACCCCATTCCCATGCCCATACCTATGCCCATGCCGCTTGTATTCTTGTTCATCAGGCTGTTCATGCTGCCCATACCGCCCATACTATTCATGCTGTTCATGCTGTTCATGCCGGACATCATACCAGAGTTGCCAAGCGACGACAGGGATGACATTCCAGAACCGCCCGTTGCTGGTGTAGACGACATAGCTGAAGTCATACCCCCTATTCCCCCAAAGGAGGTCTGCCGCTGCGGGGCCCCTGGCGGCGGAGCAAGGCTGAACCCAGACCCTGGAGTTCCTCCTAGGGACGATGCATTTGGAGCAGGTGGCGGCGCTAGCGAAAATGACGACGCCCTCGATGTCTGGCTGCTCGTAGTTGACTGCATCTGTCCCAGAGACATGCCTCCGAACGCCGAAGTCGGGGGTTTCTGTTGCTGAGGTGACGGGCTGGCCCAGGGATTGCTTGCCGCTGCTGATGTGCTGCCCCAGTTGAGTGACGATGATGACTGCTGCTGCTGCTGCTGTGGCAACGTGGCACTGGTCGGCTGCAGTGGTTGCGAATATTGCGTCGAGGTAGGCGTAAGTGCTTCAAACCGACCAAGATCAGGCGTGACTGTTCTAAACGTCGGTTGCTGGGCCTTGACGGCGCCGAACTGATTCCCGCTGCTCGCGGAAGCCGGACTGGGTGTTGACCAAGAGAACGCGGGTGTCGGCGTTGTTGCCCCACTGGATCTGATACCTGGGGAAGTGACTGTCTTGTTCGGAGAGGCGAGGTTGTCCCACCCTGAATCGAGGGGGTTCGAAGTCGCACCACCGCCCGATTTGCCCTTCACCAACATCTCAAAGTCAGTCTCGCTCGTCCCGTTGGCCTCGAGGGAGGATCCAGCGATAGCCCCAAACGACATGAAGTCGTCATTTACGGCTGCAGAGCCGTTGCCACCGCCAGAGAGCTCCTGAAGCTTCTTGGTCTGCTCGTCCTCGACCCTCCTTGAAAGAGTCTTGATAAGCTCCATAAATGATTGGAACTGTTTGAGATCCAGGAGAGGGCCCAAACTCATGCTCCACAGGACGGGCAGAATGTCGATGGCAACGAAGTCAGCATCCGCAACGTTGCCGATGACCCTCAGAGTGTTCAGAGCAGCCATCATGACGGCTGGCTCTTTGGTCTTGATCGCTTTGACAAGTGGCACAATCTTCTCTTGCATCGTGTACTTGTCCAGAGCGCTGGACGTTGAGCCCTTTTTCTTTCCCGGGCCAAAACCGTCCAGTCCATCATCAGCGCCAGGGTCGTTCGAGCCGCCGCACAGGGCGGCAAAAGCCTGCAGACCCCTAACTTTGATCGCTAGACTGTTGGTTTTGCTGAAAATTGTCGCAATAACGGGGAACAGTTCGTTCTTTATGGTGCTGAAATCCAGAACCGATAGTATTATTGACAGGCTCCTCAGTGCGGCATCCACAAGCGTAGGCGTAGGCGACTCGAGAGCTACAAATATTATCGGCAGGATATCTGAACAATGAAATCAGCGCTTTAACCGTGAAACATACGATTGCATAATGCTCACCATCCTTGAATTCCGCCCCTGAGCAGTTATTAGCAACCACAGAGAGCTGCTCCAGGATAATCATCAAGCCCGCATCCCGAGTCGGGTCCTTCTCCGCTCCCTGCTTCGCATTTGTCACAAATATCTCCTTCAGACTAGGGCGAACCTGCTTATTAAATGCCTTTTTCCCGGCTGGCAGAAGCTCGACGATCTTGAATACATTGTGGAGGATCAAGGACAATAGCTCCTTATCCTTTAATTCCTCAAGTAGCGCAGGAAGCACCTTCTTCTCCATGACCGACTTAGGGAACGACGGCAGAACTTTGATCAAACCCCGAAGGAACGCCTGCTTCTCGTTCGCAGTCTTGGCGGGAAACGAATCCAAAAAACGGATCGTGGAGACGAGGATGTTGTCAAAGTAGTCGCTCTGTTGAAACTCTCTTGCCGTCATCCGGCCAGCCGGCCGGCGGGTGAGTAGCCTTGGAAGCACATTGCTCGCTAGGTCCTTGGGTATCGGGCGGGATGATAGGTAGTTGTTCGTTTGAGACGGGGTGCCTCCTGCGGTGCTGAAATTCCTCTTACAGGTGCTCAGACTCGCATGGCACTCTAGTGGCGACCGGTGAGGAGAATTGTACAGAGCGACGCACAACAGGCCCAGGGAAAACATATCGGCCGCAGCTGTCAGGTTCTTGTCAAGCACAAAGTCGGGAGAGGTGTAGTCCAAATTTAGCTGAAGCGAACGGGGCAACCTATTTTCGTTCTGCAAAACTTCGGAGAGCGCAATGGGCCTGAAAGATGTAGGCTTGTCCGAGTCTGGCGGCGGACTGCAAAATGAGAGACCGCTAATCTTCCAGTCTCCCTACACACGGGTTAGTCTTGGAGCACCGAAAAGCGGGAAGGGGCTTACCTTTGCATTGATGAGAACAGCATCAGGGGTCAGGTTACCGTGAACAAGCCCGGCATTCTCATGCAGGAACTCCAAGGCCTTGCTAATCTGGAGCAGGCCCTTTTGAATTTCCAGCTCGTCGATTTCCAGCTCCCGTCTCCTCCGTGTGCCGTCAGCGTCCTCGGTCACATATCGGCTCGCCCGTCCACCGACACCTCCACTGCTCTCTTGATCATCTTTTTCCTGTAGCAGGCTCGCAAGAGAGGCCGTGACAGGCTCGGTGACGAACTGCAGACCACCGCTTCTTGTCTCCTCGACGGGCTCGACGAGCTCCAGCACACTAGGGTGGCGGAGCTTGGCGAGTGACGATGCCTCCTTCTTGAGACGCTCGAGAACCTCCGCGACGACCCCCTTGAAGGCAGAAGCGCCAGACCTACTTAGCCCGCTGCTGTGTGCATCGAGGGTTGACTTCTTGTCAAAGACAAAGACCGAGTACTCCTTGCCGGTTGACTTCTTCTTCGCACTGTAGATCTTCCAGGGGCCCGCCGTTGACGTGACGGTGGATGAGACCTGGTAGTTGGCGGTGATGTTGGTCGCCGAGATGGACTTTAGCGCGTTGGAGAACATTGTATCTTTCGGGACCTGCGGCGGTGGGTGGGCTGGCTATCAGGGCATCTCGGGGCAACGTTATCTCGCAGCTCGCGACTCAGGACGCACGACTCAACGGGCGGCAAACGGCGAGGATTCGCCCACGGCGCATGTGGGATGCGGTATGTCTGTGGCAGTCAATTGATAACCATCCAGTTTGAATCAGATGGTATGGTTCCTTACTCACCACGTAGAGGAACTACAGTGTCGTGCGGTGATGACGCGCATCTGGTTTGCGACGACTTTTTGCCAAAGCTGTGGTTTCACCAGCTCTCCGCGCACCTCTACTCAAAGGGGGCACTTGGCAAGGCTGAATGCTGGGCCGCAACTGCCAACTGACAGTACCCGACGCTAATTGGATACCGCGTTTAGCTGTCCGTCAGCGCCCTTTCGGAGCGCGGGACAGGCCTGAGACAGTGCGGAATCGCTTATTAGCGGCAACAAAGCGGCAATGCTGCCGATGACAGCGAACGCAATC
>Ga0247758_1001834_pt1 | contig 13702 bp, 9 predicted proteins | sample UWRJL156409C4_FD_180950 | JGI IMG/M metagenome (GOLD analysis project Ga0247758, IMG submission 180950) | Plant litter microbial communities from Arlington Agricultural Research Station in Wisconsin, United States - UWRJ-L156-409C-4 | ecosystem: Environmental > Terrestrial > Plant litter >...
ACCATCTTCAACGACGACACCTCGATCTACGACGGCTTTGACGACCCTTTCACAAATATGATGCGCAGCTACCCAGAGGTCCCAGACTCTTGGTTTCTCGGAATCGCCTTGGTCGCTTTTATCTTTGCCATCATCGTGGTGACGAACTGGCCCCAGCTCGACACGCCTGTCTGGACCGTATTCTTTGTGATCGGTTTGAATCTCATCTTCCTCATTCCGATGTCGTACCTCTACGCCATCTCCGGGACGACCGAGGGTCTCAACGTCGTCACGGAACTGATCATCGGTTACGCTCTCCCTGTGGGTTCTGAATTACCGCCACATATCCCCTCCTATGGTTGAACTAACGGATTTAGGGACACCCGGAGGCTATGATGTTCGTGAAGGCGTTTGGTTACAACATCAACGGACAGGCGGATAATTACATCTCGGACCAGAAGATGGGCTTCTACTCCAAGGTGCCTCCTCGAGCGATGTACCGTGGCCAGATGCTCAGCGCCATCATCACGGCTTTCATCGCGTACGCTGTGGTGCAGTTCGTTGACAACGATATTCCTGGCATTTGCACCCCCAATCAGCCTTCCAGCTTCAATTGCAGAGGCGGATCCCAGATTTACTTCGCTTCTGCTGTAGTTTGGGTAAGATGTCATGGATAAATGGCCTTCACTTTCTTTCTGATGCTAACATAACCGACCTTACAGGGAGCCATTGGTCCTTCCCGAATCTTCAGCCAGATGTACCCCGCCATGAAGTACTGCTTCCTGCTCGGATTTCTCCTCGCCATCGCTTGGTGGACGGTCAAGCGCTTCGGCTCTAATGTCCGCTCCGCGGTCCGCAAGGCCCTGCCGAACGTAGTCTTTGCCCCTCTCAACACTCTCATCTTCACACCTATCTCGGCTCTCAAACACGTCCACCCCTCGCTGGTCATGAACGGCATGCTATTCTGGGCGCCCAACAATCTAACCTACTACACGGGCGGTTTCTACATGTCGTTCGCGTTTATGTACTACCTTCGTCGCTACAAGACCGCGTGGTGGGAGAAGTACAATTATGTCCTTTCGGCGGCACTCACAGGCGGAGTAGCATTCTCGGGGATCATCATTTTCTTCGCGCTTCAATACCATCCGGTGACGTTGACATGGTGGGGCACGTCTGTCCTTGAAGAGACGATTGATGGCGGGGCCGGTCAGTCGGCGCTTCTTACCGAGCTGCCCGAGAAGGGATTCTTCGGGCCGGACTCGTGGTATTGAGCGGGAATGCAATAGTCCTTCCGTATGGCTGGGTGTTCTGGGACGTCGGATAGATCTGATATTCTCCTTTCGTTGGCTTCTTTATCTGCGATGAGTTAGCATTTGCTAGCCTCTGGTCCGATGGTAAGGTATCTAGGTCTAGATAAGCACCTAAAGCATAATTGCACTCCTGTCGGTCAGGGCATGTTTCTTTCTTAGCTCGGACCAATCGCTCGGTGGGGCCTCGGACTGCTTCATTTCAGTACGACTCAAAAACTCGTCCGGACCACAGTCTCATCCGAGTGTTGAATGCATAGAGTGTTCCCTTTGCCATCCATCGGATTGACTGTTGGAAATATCGGCCGTTGGTGTTGTTCCGGCTCCGGAAGCCGCTATGTGAGGTGTTGAGGTGGGGAGTGTTATTGTTTGCAGGCAACAAAGGCCTCCAAACATGCTAATCTGGTGTTTGGGTCAAGGTAGGCCGACGAATACAGTAGCGGGCAAGGCCATTTTTATAAATGATGCCTATGGCGGCGGTTGGAATGGCTCGAGGACGGGTTCAATATGTGTTTTGTGAGTCGTGAAAGGACCCGGCCGCCCTCGGTGACGGGGCAAACGTAGTTCTGCGGCACGGCATCTTCTGCACCCTTCCGCCAATGGAGAATAGTCTACTTACTGCCTTGAGTTGCTGCATGGGACCGGGGAAACTTTGGCCGATTGACGAGCAGAACCCATTTTGGAAACTCAATCGGAGAAGGATTGGTAGGTTCTACTTATCTGAAAATGCCCCGCAACTTCGTCTTCTGTCCCATCCCCTTCACCCTATGACTTGCGCAACCATAAAGACAGCAGGAGACAACCGGGTTATGTAAGGTCGTCCCGTCATCGCCTTGGTCCCAGGTTGTTGGCCTCACAAAGATGAATAAGCCGCAAAGAGATGGATAACACTGGCATGTCGTGTAAGGTATTTATTGTTCGGAACGAATGTCTTGCCTTGAGGAAGAGCATAGACGATAACGTCAGCTACACATGAGTTCTGCTTAACTAAATGGTCCAAGAATTTCCGTAAGAGGTCTAGATTGTATCTTTTATAGGCCTTTGACACGCTCAAGATGGCCTTGCTACATCAACTTGAGGCGCAGGGCGGAATAAAGAAAGAGAATGTCTATTTGCACTATGACTCTGGTCTATTTGCACTATGACCCCGCACCACGCCATACATAACCCTAACCCCTGCCCGCGTTCAAATGCCCAGTCGCATCCACGGATCCACGGTCGCATTTGCGACCGCGATTCAATTGAACACTCGCAATTGATCGATCGAACAGGGCCTAAACCGCTCGATTCTGCAATAAAATTGCAATTGACTACTAACTATTACTCGCTGACTAAGCAGCTCCTGCGTCACCTAACCAGCTGGAACGCGTGGCTTGGCCACTACCTCGTGTGTTCTTTGGATGCCTTACTGGATCTAGAGGCCTTTCTCGCTCTGCCTCTCGTTCCACCTCTAGCCTTACCACTATTCACAGGCGTGGCAACGGCTTGGCCACCCCTTACGGTCGTAGTTTAGCTACCCTCTAGAGTAACCCCTCCCACTGGGAGGCCTTACGCTGTATAGAAGGCCGTACGCCTCCATAAGCACCACCATGGGCACGTCCCTTATAGTTGCTTCCTCGGCCTCTGGTTGGCTAGTTAGCGGGTTCAGGGTCCTTGAAGATAGCATCGTCATCGACATCGACCTCGGGGTCGGCTTACATCGCGCCATCGCGCGGCGGGCTGTTTTCGGCCATCTGAACGCTCAATTAGCCCGGGAAATCGTGCGCCGAATGATTACTTACCCTTAGGCGTAATAACTGCAGTGCGCGCAACCGTGGAATGGCGATGGTTTGGTTGTGGTGGGGAGTAAAGTTGTGGCTGAATGGAAAGAATTTCATGGCACAATGCGACCGTGGATGCGACTGGGCATTTGAACGCGGGCGGGGGTTAGGGTTATGTATGGCGTGGTGCGGGGTCATAGTGCAAATAGACCGGAGTCATAGTGCAAATAGACATTCTCTAAAGAAATACCATTCACCACAGTCAGTGGTTGCTAACGAAGCCTCGCTGGCCCACCTGTCAGGGGGGTTTGGCGAGTGGGCCAATCATAGCACACTATTGACCCACCTTCCAGCACTCACCCAACCCAGCGTGATCCTGGGGGCTGACGCGTTTGGGCTTGGCAGTCCGCGCGGGCTTCCATCCCGAATTCTGTCAGGCGCCCTGGGCTGAGCTTCCAACTCGGCGCAAAGTTGTGCATACCGAATTTTGAGATCAGTCCACCATTGCGCTTCTATTTCCGTCAATGGCAGGCACAGATGTGACGGAGGTGGCGGCGCATGGCGCGGGAGCAGGGCCTGTCGCTGGACCGAATCGACGTCGCCCGGTGCCTGGCAAAGGTCATCCCAAATCGAAAAAAGGGTGTGTCAACTGCAAGGCGCGACGAGTCAAGTGCTCCGAGGAACACCCGTCGTGCCGGGCATGTCGTCGCCTGGGTTTCGATTGCCAGTACACGCCGCTACCTCCGCCACTGTCGTCTGCCTTTGTGCTGCCAGGGGCATTGCCCGCCGCTTCGTCGGCGCTCACGTTTGAGGATCTGCGGTTTTTTCATCACTTCCTTACCGACGCTCACCCGCCGCTTCCGTTTGGGAAGAGTAGCGTCTGGCAAGATGTTGCTGCAATTTCGCATGAGGTAAAATATCTCTCCGAAGACCGAGTCTGGATGAGGATGGCGCTGACCTACAGAAAGTACGACTTCCTCGCACATGCCATGATGGGCCTTGCAGCGCAGCATCTGGATGCTTCGAGCCCTTTGGACTACTCGATTCAAGCTCTCAACCATCGCGTTCGAGCTATCGCCGCCATGAATGGAGCGTTGTCGAAACCGGACACCTCCACCGTCGATGCCGATGCCAAACTCGCCGCGGCCATGCTCCTCACTTTCCAGTCGAGCAATATGGAAGATGGAATGATGGACTTTCTGCGGATGTTGCGGGGATGGATGGTCATACAGACAACACTGGTTCCCTCGATGGCTCGGTCCATCTTTCGGGGATTCACGGAGGAAGCCTATGTTGAGAGCATGAGGAGTGTCATTGGAAGAGACAAGCTCGCTTCTTCCCAAACTTCCGTCATGAGCCAGGAGTTGCAACAAGCCCTGGAGGACTTCAACGCTTCGCTACGGCTTGTTGCGCCTCTTTGTCGGAGTCCTGCTGAGGTGCAGTATCTTTCATCTTTGCAGAGAGTGGCTCTTGTGGGCAGGGAAAGTCCCTTTGATGGTACGGTTCTACTTGTTTAAAACCTTTGGCGGTGGAAGCTAACCTTTCTCAGCATGCCTTGAACTTGTGCCTCTTTACGCAATGACGAACGAGATGGACGCCGACGAATTTGCCAACTTCACCCAGGAAACCAATCTCACCGCTCAGGTCCTACTCGTTCATTTTTGGATGCTGAGCTGGGTTCTGGACTCACTTGGGCCTGCCCGAGGTTTTGCCATGCGCGAGCACACTGTTTTGAGCTGGATCGAACGGGCGGCGCATCGATTGCCCGAGAGTTACAGACGATACGTCCTCTGGCCACTGGGAATGGTAGAATCCAAGGGCTGAAACGCAGTTCTTCAGACGCAAACTGCAGCCGCCGTTCAGCTCGCTATGAAAACGAGCTCCTCGTCATCAGATTTTGTTATCTTTCGTGGCGTGCTGATGGATGGGCTTGCAACGCCAAGATGCAGCAAAGGCCCCGGGATTTCGACCCTTGTCACCGAAAGCGATGAAAACGGCGAGCTGACCAATCGCGAGCGGCCGTCGACCCAAAGAGACAGGGGTATAGAAGGCTGTGACTGCGCCCTCCGCGAACCCTGACCAACGGGCCCTGCCGGGGCTTCTTTTATTTTCCTTCTAACGCGTCACTGCGTTGCATAGCACTGCTTGAGAAGTGGACGATGGATATCAGTGACGATTGGGATGTATATCCTGTCCTCCCACTTTCATAATGTGCAGTTTGGTCACTCATCCCAACTTCTACTCAATTACCCGAATACCCTGGAGACCGAACCATCCCGTCTCTCAACAGCTTCCACAATGGACTCCTCAACACCAATAACATCGACACAACCGAAATGCACAGCCGCGGTTCCCGACAGTAACGGCTATGTACCACCGAGCTCCTGCAACGCCAACTACGGCTTCTACCCTAGTTTCGAGTGGAACTTGGCGTTTGCAGTCTTCTTCGGAATGACAACGCTCGCCCACCTCATTCAGATGTTTGTTTACCGAAAGGTACGGCCGTTCTTCCCGCTCTAGTTGGTAATGGTTAATGTTGACGAGTCACTAGTGGTTCTGTTGGGTTGTTGTCATCGGCTCCCTGTGGGAGTTGGGTTGCTTTGTGCTTCGCGCACTTGGCGCCCGCGATCAACAGAACTCCACCTACGTTATTGTGTCAACGCTGCTCTTCCTGCTCGCTCCGCTTTGTATGTCCACTTCCGTAACCGTCTCTTCATGTTCGGGCACTGAGCTAAGAGGCCCTCCTAGGGATCAACGCATTTGTCTACATGATCGTTGCTCGCCTCGTTTACTTCCTCCTCCCCCAAGAACGAATCCTCGGCATGTCCCCTCGTTGGCTCGCCAAGATCTTCGTTGCCGCCGATATCGTGTCCTTTATCGTCCAGGCGGCGGGAGGATCGATGCTTGCCAACACCGAAGGCGGAGATATTGTGATCACGGGCCAGCGAGTCTACATGGGCGGTATTGGCGTGCAGCTCTCCTTCGTAGCTGTCTTCGGAGTCGTGACTGTCGTTTTCTTCCGTCGCGTTGAGCAACGGATCCGGGGCGGCTCTCTCGTGCGAAACCAGGAGTGGGTTCGGCCGTTGATCTGGGTCTTGATCAGCGTCATCCTTCTCATTGTGGTATGTTCGATTTTCGTCGGCTGATGCGGGGAAAGTTACTTACAATGGGTGTCAACAGATCCGCGTCATCTTCCGTTTGGTCGAATTCGGAGGTGGGGCGTCAGGGTCGAACCCGATTCTCACCAACGAGGCTTACCAGCTTGGCCTGGATGGACTCCCGATGTTCATCGCACTCCTGATTCTGAATATTGTTCATCCGGGTCTGGTACTCAAGGGGCCGGAGAGCAGCTTCCCGCGGGGCTGGAAACGACCCTCAGCAGGGAAACCACTTTTGGGGCAGTCGAGCGATGTTGAGTTGGGTCCGCGGGGTGGTACTTGAGTGACCGCAGCTGCTGGGTGGTTATGTCCTTGAGGGAGTGTCTGTGTATTCACCGCCGACTGGAAGGGAGAAATTTCAGCCGCATTTGAGGGCGGGTTTAAATCAGTTTAGTTGATAAAAACTCACCGTAAGAATACACATGCTGGAACGCTAGCAGGTGCCCAACCTTGACTTTCTCACCGACATCGTGCGCGCCTGTGTCTGAGAGGACATTAACCTCGAACGCCTGGATTCCCACTATCGTCGCACGGCTCTGCTTTCCCGTAGGAGGCGTTACTTGAGCTTCGAGAGGAGATTGCTCATCGTTGGGCGGGGGCCTAGCTGGGGCATTTTGGATGTGGTCGGGTCAAGCCGAAAATGGGGGGAAAAGGAATTCGGGGTGTGCCTAGGGAACATTTAGGTTTTCATATGGAGGATGGGGAGAAATCGGCTGGCCGTTGGTATCTGGCCGCCAACCTTGTTTGGTGGCGTCATGGTGAAAGCTTGCGAGCGGTTCACTTGTCATGCGCACCAACCCGTTCAAACTTGGATTTTCGTGTCCGTCGTGGGCTTGGGGTGACGTTCCCAATTAGCCTAATCTGGATGCACCAAATTAGCGTGTTTACTTCGTTTTCCCAGGTTGGACAACGGGATTTCAGATGCAAGAGTCGCTCCAGCCGTTCTGGGTGGAGTCGGTCATGAACTTCCCTTCAGCAACGTCGGCTTCATCACGCCTCATTCTGTGGATCCCAGAGCTATATACAAAATGGCCCCAGTGGTATGATAAATTTTCCCATTCCTCATTCTTCATCTGTTTCCGAACCTTACCACCCCACCCGCGAACCTCGTAATCGATATTTTCTTCCTTTCCTCTTTGCCTGATTATCCCCTCCTCGGAGATAATTTCCGCACTAAAAGGGATAAGCATGCGAGAAATTTCCCTGTTATTCCCTTCAATATAGCGTTATCGCTATCCTGCCCAATCTTCTAGACTTTGCCGTCGACATTTATATAAACGGATCCGTAAGCCACGCCCATGTCCTTATCCTCGCCCGCTTCATTACCCTGTCCAGGAAGGGGGTGCGCCTTCTGCGCGCAACGATAAGCACTAGTCTTTTCAATAGGCATCCCCTTGACGACCATTTCCTGCAGGATTTAAAACGGCTTCTCACGCGCCGATTCATGAAGCTTTTCGAGTCGGTTAAGGAGGTGGTTGAGACCCTGCTAAGCTGAGGATTCCTTATCCCACCCATACTTGACGACGTTATATCTGTCCGTGAATATTTTTTTCCAGAAATCTCGCTTAAGCTTATCGTGCCGTTAGTCAGTATCTTCCCCCCCCCTTAAGGTAAATATCGGGCATCTTCCCATATAGTTATTATAAAAACAATCTTATTATAATTCCTTACCCTGATTAACTACCTGAGAGTTTTAAGCGCTTTTACAGCAGTACCTAAGAGCCTTAAGTTTGTAATATTATATAGGTAGATAACCTTAAGGATAGGATTACCTTTATTATGTAGTTAGCACAGCCCTTTAATTATACTCTGCAGAACATTTATATCTAGTTTAACTGTATTATTAAAGCCTAGTGTGTCGATAAGAAGTACCTATCTACCGTTTAAGTTATATGCTTTGTAAAGGTTAAGGTTAATAGTTTTTAATATAGGGTGTAGAAAACGTAAGTTAGCTAGGTATTATGTTTATCGATTTAGATAGTATAAGGGGTAAGTATGTGATAACGAACTTGAGAGAAGCTTATAGCTGATATGAATTGACTTTTTGGTTTTTTTCAGGTGAGAGATAAATATACTCTTCCTGGCGTTAGTTATGCCTATTATAAGGACTACTCCAAGACCCACTATAGCTAGATCTTAGCTATGCGACGTTAAAAGGAGATAGTAAGGACGAACATTTAAAGGCATTCTCTCTGTGCTGGTAGTCCTATCTCGATATAAAGATAGCAGGGTATTAATACTGTTAAAAGAGCCGACTGCAAAATAACTTAAGGATGTTTTATCTTAGCTTTAATGGGGAACCTGTTAAATCTAGGAGTATATAGGAGCTCTTTTCGCCACCCTATTAGTTTTCACATACTTTAGTGTAGCACGAGGCATTACAGGGGCCATATTATTAGGTAAAAGTGCTTAAGCTGATAAACGTTAATTTAAGGCAGCTGTAGGCAAGCTGTAAGCTAACAGCTAGCCTCTACGTCAGGTTAAGCGTTACGCCTAGCTAAAACAAATCTAAGGCCTAGTAGTAACACCTAACATGTAAAACAAGCCGCTTAACCTTAGCAAACCACTAATCGTTTGTAACCTAGCATAAGTAATAACACGTAGAGAAAATACCTAACACTGCCAGCTGTTCATTCATGCTGTTAATTCCTAACAGTTTATCGTAAGTAATAGCATAAATATAAAAAAAACAAAAAAAAAAACAAGGTGAGAGTGGAATTTAGAGTTAAATTTATAAAAATAAAGCGCACTCTTTAAGTAGGAAATTTAAACTTAAAGTAGTCTTTATTCCAGATTCCTTACAGAACACACATTATTAACATTACATATTATTAGTGTGATATAATATGGTTACCTGGTTGGCCATGTGACTTGCCACCTTCCACCACTATATTACTGGCTCTCTGCCACCCTCTCCTTTTTATCTAAAATAAGCAATTCCATCACTCTTTTGCCGAACGGCCAGAAGACCGCTCTGTTTTATGTTCCACAATTAGATATATACTATATATACTTATAATATCTAAACGTACTGTTAACCCTATTTATACTTTAAACTTCAAACGTTAATTTTATTAAAACAGTTATAATGTTAAACTTATAAGAGGATCACATATTAAAAGGAGATCCTCTAAGGGTCCTTAAAACAGTCTACTTACTATCTTACTTCCTAACATCTAGTAAGTTAGATTCTAAAGACCCCTTAGTTCCCCATCGTGTTAATAAGAGTAATAGTAACTTCGCAGACTAGACAATATTATAATCGCTGTTATAAGCATAACCAGGGTGGGAAAAAGCACTTTTATATCCTACTTCTGTAAAACGGTAACAGTTAGCTGTAACGTTAGGTTATGTAAGTTAATATCACCCTATAGTTAAAGCGACTCTAGACATTTAACTTTTTTTTTTTTTTTTCCCCATTACTTACACTTTTAACTAACACGCCCTTCTTACCTATTAAGCACTTCTAGTATCAGCATTTATACTACTTTTATTAAAGGTTAAGACGTCTATTTAATCGATACGTTAAAGTTTAATAATAATACCTATAATAATACTTTAATCCTTATCGAGATTGTTACCTAGCTTAAAAAGTTATATAATAATAAAATGTAACTTACCAGGATCGTCTACCTGTAACGTATTACTAATAACTGTTTTAAAGGTAAAAGTACCTAGAACATCCACTTATTTAAGGAACTCTGTAGAGAGAAGGCCCTATTGTACGTAATGCTTACTATAAGCATATAAGATCAGGTGCCTAGGGAGAAGGCCTAGTAGTGGAAAGAGGAGCTGATAAGTAAAAAAGGGCCCTAGGAAGAACTTATTAGTTATAGCTATCGCGTGGCCTGTTAGGATAAGAGATCCGTCTTAGTAACTATAATCATCTGACACATTATATCCCAGAAGCAGCTTAACTTGTTACAGATCTAGGATGAGATGGCTGACGGTACGCCGCTGATCCGGACTAAGGCCGGGAGGGTGCTGGAAGAGACGCTGAACCAGAATACACGGCATGCTGAGGAGCAGATGAAGCAGATCAAGGAGGAGATGGAGAGGCTTAAGGCCGAGAAGGCCGAAGCGGAGAAAAAGGCCCAGGAGGAAAGAGAGAGAGAAAAACAGCAAGCGCAAAAAGAGAAGGAGGAGCGAGAGAATAAAGAAGCCCAGAGGAAGCAAAGAGAAGAGAAAGAGAAGCAAGAAGAGGAGCAGCGAAGACGGCAAGCAAGAGAAGAACTAGACGAAGAACGTAGGAAGATGGAGGAAGAGCGCAAAAATATGAAAGAGGAGCGCAGAAAGATGGAGGAAGAGTGGAGGAGGCAAAAGGGGGAAGACCGGATGAGACAGCAGGTGGAAAGAGAGCGCAAGGAGGCAGAGGAAAAGAAAAGAAGAGAGCAAGCGGGAGAGGAGCTTATCAAGGCAGAAACAAAGCGTAGGGAGAAGGAGGAAGAGCGTAAGAAGATTGACAAAAGGCTGAGCGACCTCGAACAAAAGTACAATTCGGCGGAGGAGGAGAAGAAGCGGAACACCAAGGACAAGCAGACGTTGTATGGATGGGCTCAGGAGAAGTGTATTGTCATGTAGAAAACCAAAGTCAGAGGAGAAGCATGCAGAGGCTATATCCCAGCACCCGGACAGTATTCCGCATACGGACGAAGCAGGCTAACAACCAGAATTGAAAACAAAGCGTTGTCTACTTGGGATTCTTTTGGCGTGCATTTGTCTTTGCTATCAACGGTGGTAGGAACACTACAGACGCAATGTTAAGTTAATGGTTGCAAAGGTCAGACTCGACCGCCCTAGTCAGCTCAAATGAAAGATCCATCCTACGCCTGAACACAGCGCTGCTACCATGTGTGCAGACCTCTCTAACATCAAAAGTTGGCTTGGCACTAGAGAGCCGAGCTTATGTTTTCCACCTGCCATATGTTTGAGTGCACTTAGAGGAAGTAAGTGCAAGCACAGTTGCTGGGAGGCCAATTGTAAGTGCTGGAATATAGTAGATGTTCTTCCTGTAAAATACAACAGTAGTACTGAGGGAAGAGTAGTACTGAGGGAAGAGTAGTGCTGAGGGAAGCAGGTTGACTCAGGCTTGCTTAGAGAGTTGTAGTTAGATAAAGGAGAGGAGAGTGCTTATTACAGGGCGTGGGAGGCTCTGGAAGAATTCTAAAGCACTCTGCTTAATATAAATTTAAAATGATACAGTTAAAGCCCTGTAAGCTTGTATGATACACGGATGTCAGTCGCAACGACTGAGTTCTCGGCCGTTGGACAGCAGGTCATCAAACATGTATAAATAGGGGTGTCCCTCTCTTAACATCCAAACCATCTCATCACATCCAATAGCAGTTTCGCAGGCTCTAGAGAAGCCCATACTTGAAATCCAACTCCTCACCCTGCTCCCATCTCCCGACTCCTCGGCTTCGATCAACGGCCGCCTCGAGGCCGTCTCCTCAATGACTCTAATCAAAAACCGTATGGAGATGCTGAAGAATTTAACATCGTGCAGTATCAGGCAACTGTTACGCCGTCGCCGCCGCCGGTTGTCTTCCGTATGTCCTTCGCCCCGATGGCGTATTTCTCAGGCTGCCTTCCCATTCTTGAGAGTTATGACTCCCACCGAACCTGACCGGCGGCAAAGTCCGCGCCGCTGACTCGCCCGATCAGGTGACGAGCTACGAAGATTGCGTCTCAACTCCCAGAACAAAAACCGGGTCAAACCCCTGGCTACACTTTAGGAAGGTCGCCAGTAAAACCTGGTCGGGACGCTCGCCACATCATCCGCCCCGTGAGACAGGCGACCACGTCAGACCGAAGCAGCTCTGGTTACATCTCTGCCTGCTGGGTACCGACCGGGTGATCGCGGGCGGCACTGGAGATTTACCTGGTGGCTTTCGGTTCGCATGACAGCTAAGCGACAGCGTTGAGGCTTCTCCGGGTAATTTAGATTAATCGTGGGGCTTTGCCGCCGGCTGGGCGCATCCCGCTGACTGGCACTGGCACTGGGGCTGGTGAGCTGGTGAGCTGGTGAGCTTGTGGATGCGACGTGGGGTGCCCTTCGTACCCACTGGAAGGCATGTTGGCCCTTGGTTGGGCTCCGGCCTCAGGCACAAATTCGTTCCTTCTAGCTGAACGATCAGAGCATCGTCCAGTTTCCTCCCATTCTCTCGTATCTTGATCGAATGCGAAACCAAAATTGGGACCCAACACTTCCTTTCGATCGATAAGCTCTTGGCAGTCGGGATCGCTCATTGTTTCGTCTTCATGTTGCCAACATCCCAAAACAATCTGGTCTCTCCCCCACAGTAAGGACGAGTTCAGCGTGGGTCGGAAGAAGCAGGCTGAACACCCACAAACTCGACAAACACCCGGTTTCTCACGCATCTGCCCCTCAATTCTCTTCATCCCTCCAAAAGTCAATTCCAAGTCTGTGGGCTCTTTTATTGCAACACTATCAATTGCCGGCGTGGTAGCGAGATGTTTTGACAACTGGCGTCAACCAACAGGACCACCTATTGTCACCTAGGTGATTCGTCCAATGTCATCACACCCCCAAACAACAACAGGACATTCACGAGGTCGCTTTGACTGTGCCACAAGAGCCCTGCAGTCCACAGGAGCGAAACAGACTTTCTTTGCTTTCGTGGGTGGACGCCCGGGCCACGGTTACCCTACCCCTTTTACTCCGGCAAACACGAAGCTGGGCCGCTGCCAAAAGCTGGATCGAAGGAGTCGCGGGCGTCTCGCTCGACTTGTGGTACGCCGTGCGGGAGCCACTCGGCGGAAATCGCGGAACGGCCAGCAGATCGCGCCACTGCGAGAGGGACAGCGCTACCTCAGTACGATCATGTGCTGAAAATAGCACCGTCATACTCGCCCAATCAACCAATCAGATGCTCGGGTGATCTCACCGTCTCGGGCCGGCCAGTTCAGCGATACGGGATCGTCGGCGATGATGACGGCCGTGGTGTTCCCGGAAGGGAAGCTCGATGATCATCAGAGGTGATTTCCCGGTCTGCTCGGTTTTGCACGCTCCCAGTGGTGGTCCTCGGTCGGCTTTCCCGCTGCTTCGCACAGTCCACACGGTTCCCACCCACGGGGTCAATCCGTGCCCCACTTCTGCTTCCCCGATGGCTCGGACTCGCTCGCTCAGCCCCTACCAATGGCCCCTATTCTGGCAGCTGAACCCAAGAGTCAGCACAACTGGCGGGAGAATCCCTAAGCGAGATCTGAGCCCACCTCCCTTTCGCTGCCTACGACGGGTAGGGCTACGCGAACGGTGACGCCACACCCAAGTGGTCCCCTTTTAGGACCAACCAGCAGCAGCAGCCACTCTTACAGGCCCTTGGCCAGCAACAAGTTTCCCCTGAAGCCAGCGCCCTTCATCCTCCCTCAGGGCCTGGGGAAATACGAATGCAGCCACTGAGAGGCCCTGTCACAATTTTCACAGTGCAGGATCAGTGGGAACGCTTCCTGGTTTTCCTTTTCCTTCCCCAGGCCA
>Ga0247758_1001835_pt1 | contig 13695 bp, 17 predicted proteins | sample UWRJL156409C4_FD_180950 | JGI IMG/M metagenome (GOLD analysis project Ga0247758, IMG submission 180950) | Plant litter microbial communities from Arlington Agricultural Research Station in Wisconsin, United States - UWRJ-L156-409C-4 | ecosystem: Environmental > Terrestrial > Plant litter >...
AATACAAAAGAGAGCTCCCTGTGTGTGAGGAGAGCACATGACGAAAGGCTCCTGCGCTCCAGCCTAGCCTGGAGCGGTAAGGCGCCTGCGCGCCTGAGCGCCAAGAACTGCCGCTGCAGTTCGACACTCAGGCTCGAACCTGCCAATCCACAACACAGGCCCCATTTCATCAAAGACTTCATATACGCCGGCAGCGGAGAAACGCATCCTACCTTATACAACCGAGGGAATCCCCAAGCAACGTCAAGCACACCACCAACTTGCCGTGGTCAGGGACCAACCTCCGCCTCGCCGGATGGAAACGGCAACGCCATGACCTTCAGCTGACCATTTGCCGCGACGCTGACCAGACATCCTAATCCTTCTTGATCGGCAACAATCCAAAACTCCACCCCACATCAAATTCGCCGTCGTCGACCTCAGTAACCTCCCGATCAAACTCCACAAAGGTAGGTAACACCGACCTCTACCCGGCCCGCCCGCCCGCCCAAAACGACTTCACCATTGGTCGTTGAGTCCGGTTCGATCGACAACGCCTTCTTCCAACCGCTTATCGATTTCGGGCAGGGGACAATTCAAAAGAGGTCAGGGCGCTCGACAAAATTTGTTGAGACGTCATCGCTTGGCCCGGACGATGCCAGTTGCTCGGGGGTACATGAGCTGTGAAAGGCGGGGATTCTGCGGGAGGACTCGTATCGGTGCCTGGTGAGCTGGTCATGGTGGAGTGGCGAGGGTTATTCTGGGGAAGCTGGTTTTGTGGAGTGTTGGGGTCGGTTGGTGGATTTCATGGGGGTCTCTGGGGCCCTGGGCTCAAGTTGGGGTTTGGGGTTGAGCAACAGGAAGGAAGGAGCGAACTTCCAGGTTGGTCAACGACCAATGACTGCGATGATTGGCGAAGGTACAACATCGAGCACTGCAGTAACATTCAACCATCTTGCGTCGCTGGGTTTTGAAATGCACCGCACGTAGGTTGCTTTTCACTGTTGTGCGGATGAAGTTATTTCGTTACAATCCCAGCTTGAACCCTTCGGCACCTATCGAGGCCATTCCGAATTCCAAGTCATCCATACCTTGAACACCACACGCATTGTTCACAATCGGAGACATCGACTGCCTCGAAGGTGAGCCGTTGAAGGTGGAAGGAGAGGGGCACGAGCTTCGTGTTCATGACGACAGTGGCGACTCCGGGGTTATCAATTGGCGCGAAACATTGTGCAAAAACAAACTTGACCCAGAAACACCAGGTTGAGTAAATCAGGGGTTGTTTGGTTTGCGATATACTGGGTGGAACCCGTATGAAATGACACCAAACATGATGGTTCATCAGCTGACAAATGCTACACAGCCGGGTCCGGTTACGGTCTACTCGGCCGTCGGCAGAACCCCCCGATTTCGACACGAAGCAGGCTCAGTGTGCCGGATGCGAGCTCACTGTTGCTTGCATCACCGCTCAAGCACAAATGGGAACTCTTCCGAATGTTTCAATACGGTCAGCGGCGAAGTCAGCGTTATAATCGCCCTGATGGCGGTTTTCGGCGAATTACAGCCCTACGCAATCATGGCCTCCCCGGGCGAGGACTGGTAGCATTGCATGTCAGCTCGAGCACTAGCTGCTGCGGACAATTGCAAATTGGCAGTTGTGCACCGCTGGAATGGCCGAGTGGTGGCGGCGTGCATCATGCAAGATCGCACACGCCAATAAGCACGCGGGAATTTGGCAGGCTCAGCCCGGCCCGGGCCACGCGATTTGTCGGGTGAGACGCAGGTATCACTAAATAGGACGAATGCTTGAAGTGGCTGAGCTGGAGCTGGGTCTTACAGAGACACAGCCCGAGACCTGACCTGCTGCTATCCGGAGTCTGATTACAACATAAGACGAACGAGCCCCAGCTCCGTCTGATAACTCTCACTTGATTCTTCACTCTACCACCAGCGTCCAAGCCAGCAGTTTTTCCCCTTCCAGCATCTTCAAAAACCCCGCAAAAATGAAAGCCATTTCCGCACTCGCTCTCCTCGTGTCCGCCGCAGCAGCACTCCAAATCACCGAGCCTGGCAATAACGAGGAATGGGATCTCTCCAAGACAAACACCATCAAATGGACCTCGGTTAGCACCGATGAACCCGAATTCGCTCTCAAGCTCATCGACAAGCGCACATCCCCTGAGACACCCATCACCATCGCAGAGAAGGTCAAGACTTCAGATGGCAAATACGACCTCACCAACCTTGTTGCGAAGCCCGGCGACAAGTACACTATCAAGGCGTTCAGTCTGTCCAAACTGAATCAAAATGGGCAGCTGGCTGAGTCGCAGACGTTTAATGTTACTAAATCTGGAGGTGAGGTCACTTTAGTCATCGTTGGAGTGTGGAGATTGTGATTAGTAGAGCTGACGTGATGATAGTTGCCACATCGACTACTGCAAGTGCGCCATCTGGGACAGAGACCGGGACGAGTGCCTCTGGAGGGGCAAAGAACGGTGCTGCCACGCTGGCCAGCGGGGCGTTTGGTGTTGTGGGCTCCGTTGCTTTGGTTTTTGCCATGCTTTTCTGAGTGTGTTGCGGAGATCACAGTGTTAAAATTTTAGCGACGAACGCGTAATGTAGGTACCTGTACATAATAGGGTAGGGGGAATGGGGTAGGGTCAAAATTGCATGGCTTCGAGTTCCATTGATCACGAGTAATGAGAACAATAATCTAGAGTATAGCCACTTCGTAATGGGACGTATAAAAGCGTCTTTTTCGTTGCACAACCCTCTTGTAGCCATTCAGCCCAGCCATTGGTCACTTTACAGCTGGAGGAGGGAGGCCTGAGGTATGCCAGTTGAGCTGAGCGAGGTGCAGAGCGGCGTTTCAGCCGCACCAGCTCAGAACCAACAATGCCAGGGCTCAATGCCCGGTGGGTTGGGGTTCCAGTTTAAAGCTATTTCAATCATGGCAACTGCAGCCGCTCGTTCCTGCAGCATCATCGAACATTCAAATCTATGTGCGCCGGTCACTGTGCCTGAATTGCGGTGGCAATCCAAAGCCTGAACCGACTGCCTTTGGAAAACTTCGCTCCGTCATCTGCAAGCATGTCTTCGTCTTCGGCCGCGAGAACCTTGACATTTGTCACTCCTTGATCTACTGCAACTTTCGCAATCTCTCCAGCCCTGCCGTGCTTGCTTGGTTGGAGCTCCCGACGGAATTGCGCCAATGTTCCTCGCCTCGAGCCTTTATCGCCATGGCTAGCCCATCTCCCGACGCTGGACTTTCAATTGCCAACGTCTTCGTTGCCAGCCCCTCCAACCAATACCTGCCCTTCAACATCATCTCCGGTCTTCGGTCGGCCCTTGCTTCGCTGCATTCATCGCGCTGTACGTCCGTAGCTTCAGCCTTTATTTTCTCCCAGCCATTAGCGCACGGTCAGGTACGCACACACCACCAAGCAGCGGCATCACAGGCTAACCTCCCCCTCTCTGGCCGACAAGAGGGGCAGCCAGTCGACTATAAGTACCGTGCAGCTCACCATCCAATGGTCCCGCGCTAATCGGCTTTTGGAACGGAGGGGCCGTTGGGCGACAGCGTGCTGCTATTTGCGCGCAGAGGGGCCAGGGCTCAATCCTTCGTCTGCAGGGGGTCACCTAACATTGGAAGCGATCGGCGCCTAGAGCAGAACTGGGCAGTCTGGGGTGGCATCTGGACCAGCACCCTGGACCGGGACATTCCGCGTCCGCTCTGCTGATTTTGTGCAGCTGAATCGCTCAGCGCGCCACGGGGGGCAGATAAGCTTCCTCGATGGGTGTTTTTGGGGTTAGTGAAGGTCGACATTGATCTTCGCTTCGGTGCTTGGAGCCCAGTGTCAGCAGCGAATCGGTTTTGGTGCCTGAACACTGGCGATGATGCAAGCCGCGCAGTCGGTTTGCCAACAACCGAGAGGACTCGACCAAGCCACCCCGATAGTTACCTGACAGTTGGTTCCATGACCGCAGGGAACGCGTCTGACTGCCGGCCTATCAGCATGGGAGCTGTCCAATGGCCGAGCTAGGTTGCACTCGGTTGAGAACATCCTGGCTCTGCGGCACCTGCGATCCTCGCAAGCACCCAATCGTGTGCTGGCCGACCACCTCCGCCCCCTGCAATGCATCAACGCAGGATGTGGTGGCTTATAGTGGTGCGCAGGCCTAGCTCCGGCAGCCCAGAAGGTCGTAGGATGGTGAGATTCACAAAATCCGGCACGGCCCACCGCCAGAGGGAGTCTAGGTGTGATTGCTAGTTTACTGCTCCACCAGACACACGATGAGAGCTGCCTTTTGCTCGTTGCTGCTCGCCGCGGCCGTGGGGAGCCATGCGCACGCGTCGATATCGGCGCATGAGAACTTGAAGCGACAGGACTCGGAAGCGACTCCCACTTCGGTTTTTGTACCCCCGACCGCGGCACCGGCGCCGAATGTCAACTCCAGCCAGTACGACCTGACGCAGCATTTCTGCCGCCTTTGGAGACACGCAAGCGTGTACGCCGACGGCAAGATCTACATCGACGGCGGTGAGACGTATGTGCCGAAAAACAACGGAACGTTCGACACCACCCCGGAATTGGAATGGACTAAGGGAATCAACAATCACGTCCTCGTTCTCGACTTGTCCAGGAGTTTCAATGACACCGATACATTTCCGTATTCGACTATTCGCAAGGGGCCCGATGTGCCGAGTTCTTTGATGGAACACGCGCTATGGTATTCGCAGACGAAGCGCATCATCTACCAGATTGGCGGATGGTGGTCGGTCAGCAATGTGCAGGATCCCGGATATAAGGACTTGCAGAAGATCCCCGAAGCCGAGATCTGGGAGTTCGGCCTCGACAGCAAAACATGGACAAAGACAACGGACCTGACCCTCGTGAACTTCAAGGCTAAGGTGCAGCGACCCGGTGCTGCGGCCTACTGCGACGCCCCTGCAATCAACCAGAGCTTCATCTTCCAGGGATATTCGGAGCAGCGGTCCGAGAAGGACTACACCGACTACGAGCAGTGGTCTGAATACAAGTTCATTGAGGGTCTGGTTTCTCTCGACACTAGCAGTGACGCCAAACAGCCCACGCTGACCAACATATCGGCCCCGCTGCAGATGGGTGGCGTCGACTTCGGCCCCCGCATGAATGGGGCCATGGTTCATGTCCCAGTAGGCAAGCGCGGCGTACTGATCCAGATTGGGGGTCAAATTACCGTGAACAAAACACCGTATGGCGTACGGATCCCAGGTGCCAGCGGAGGGAACCACAATATCGGCCTCACCTTCGTCGACATCTACGACATCGAAAGCGGCTTCTGGTTCCGGCAGGAGACGTCCGCCCTGTACGACGGGTTCCCTATCGGACGGTCCGATATCTGCGCCGTCGTCGTCCCCGCCAATGACAGCTCCTCGTACCAGATCTACATGGTCTCCGGCATGGACGACTACAACAAGCACATCACCCTTGGCGAGATCTGGGTGCTCAGCGTGCCGTCGTTCAAGTGGTTTCTCATGCACACCATCCCCGAAGGCTTTTACGGCCACAGCTGCCACGTTGTCGGCGAAAATCTTGTTCAGATCGGCGGCATGGAGACCACGTCGTCTGGGGACATTTCCACCTGCGCCCCTCACATGCCTGCTACCGTCTACTCACTCGTCACCCAAAACTATACTGGGCGCTTCGACGCGGCGGGAGCCAAGCGCCTTGCCCCAGTGCCATCGAAAGTGATACGTGCCATTGGTGGAACATCCCTTGGAGGAGCTGCAATCACGGTCCCCGTCGTCTGGAGCGATCTGTACCTGCAATACGTCTTCAACCCGACCCTCCCTCGCCCAAGCTATTCACCGAGCTATGTTCTTGCCGACCCTCCCGAATCCAAGAGCAACTCCACATCGCCAGTGCCGATACCCCCACCCGATGGCGGAAATGACAACAAGTCCGCCGTCATCGGGGGAGTGGTTGGTGGAATCTTGGGCGCCCTGGTACTCGGCGCAGCTACCTTCTTTTTTGCCCGGCGGAGAAAGCGATCCAAGGCAACCGACTCTGTGCTACCCGAGGAACTTCCAGCGACAGCGATGTACCGTAACGCCACGTACGGCAAACCCGAATACGAATTCGGGGCTTCTCCGATATTCAAGCAAGCTGCGCCAGCCGAGTTGACAGCCGGCACGCGGAGTGAGCTCGGGACTTACCACGTGAGCGAGCTCGAGGTTCCAGATCAGGGCATATACAGTCCGGCGCCGACCTTCAGTACGGTCGCAACATCGGAAGGGTGGACACCAATGTCGAAGTATGCTTCCCCTGTGTCGCCAGAAGATATTCAAATTGCGAGGGACTCGCCATTGACGCGTCTGGCAAATTTGAGCGAGGAGGTCAGGAGGGGTGAAAATAGGTGACGCGGTAGATAAAACATGGGTCATGTTCGGTAAAGATGATTGTTTTTGGTTGCTGCCATTTCAGCGTGCGAGATACCTCAGTTACTTAATATTAGTCACATCAAACTGTTTTCCCCATTCCTCAACATGTTGGCCATCCCATCACCACTCCTTCAAGCCCACTCCCCCATCATAATTCCCTGCCCTGCCCTACTCCTTCCCCAACCCCTTCAAAATCTCCGCCACCCTCCTCTGATACCTCCCCGCAACATCTGCATCCACAAACTCCCTCACCTTTGTAATCTTCCTCCCATCCTCGGTAAACTCAAAAAACCACGCAAACTCCAACTGCACCTCCTCTCCGTTGTCCGTAAACTTATTCGTATACCCGGACCTCGCCGCCGTGAATCGGCCCTCGGTGTCAATCACCACATCGGGGATGTAATCGACGCTCTTGACCTTGGAGGCGGTGAGTTCTTTGCCGAATTGCGCGATGTAGTCGATGGGTGTTATTGTGAGATCGGAGGGGGCGCCGAGGGCGAGGAGGAAGGAGGAGGGGGAGATGTGCCGGAGAGCGGTGGGGTTTAGGTCTTTGTTGAGGTGGGAGGGGTCAGAGGTGGACGAGGCGGGGAGGTAGGACATTAGGTGGGAGCGGAGGGTGGTGTTGATTGTTTTGCGGAGAGTGGCGGTGGTGGTGTCGGCCATTGTTGAGATTTTGGTGGGGAGTTTAGTGGTGGTGGTGAGGGTGGCTTTTTCGAGGGAGTAGAGGAGTGGGGTTTGGTTGTTGAGATGGCGGTGGTCCTGGTAGATTTGGAGAAGAGAAAGGGGAGGGCGGGAAGAAAGGAGACGAGGTAGTAGTACATTTGAGGTGAAGGGTGAAAGTGATGGGAGGAGGGGGGGAAACTGCGGCTTATAAGATATAGACTTGTTTGTTGGTGGGTTCGAAGGATGGTGATCGTTTTGTGTGACACTAGAAAGAGGGCTTGGAGCGCGTTGTAAGTGGATGCTGATGGGGTATTGAGGTGCAATCTTGAATCCTGCCGGTAAACGAGCGTTGCTTTATAGGTTTGTCATATTTCTAGGGAATAACACGGTTCTCACCGAAGGATTCCCGACACATCCGCCGCTGGGTTGTTGAGTTGCTGACTGCATTTGGAGACAATGTTTTGGACGAAGCATGTGTGGATCTCTGCAAATTCGAAAGGTTACTAAACGGTGGGATGTTCGGGTGTAAATGCTGTGTGTTGTTGGTTAAATCCGAGATATCTTAGATCTTTGATTTCAGACAGCCGGGAATGAGAACCGATGCACGGATACTACTAACGCTGCACATAACTACCGGTGAATTAATTTAGCTTCGCATTTCTGTCTACGCAGCCAATAAGCCACCCTTTAATTTAACCTCAGAGTTGCACTAGATGCAAATGGTAGGTAGTCCATTCAGCCGCCTTCGGGTACTACTACCGAGCAGGTCGGAACTAGGCCAGCCGTGATGGGGATTCAGGCTAAACTCAGTCACGACACCTGAGACAAAATGATTTTGCTACGTAGCAACTACTAGCCATGAAGTAACTTGTTTTCATCTCGATCACGAAGAGTGCCCCTTTTAAATCTCAACAATGGCTCTCAAGTACACAGCCATTCCGTTAAATGAAAGTGGCAAGAGGCCACCTCCCTCAAGACTTCGCGAGCACGCCAAAGCTTCATTGGTTATTGCCTCTGCCATCGTCGTCATTCTCGGTCCTTTTGTGTTCGGCTTCGCGGTTGGGCGCAGCCAGATGGTCAACGGTGAGATGTCGTCGATGCCCAAGTTTGTCCCCGAAGGTATGGAAATGCCCCTGGACGGTGAATAGAGACTCGGTGATAGCTAACGGCCATCCCAGTACCCCTGAAGCGAGTGATGTTCCAATTCCCCACGAAATACGAAGACACTGGACCTATGGGTGATGGACTTTGGGATGGTCTCATGCCGGGTTTGACATCCTGTTTGCAGACTTCACGCATGAGCTAACATCCGTCAGTCGGTGCTGGTTTCGTTCGTGTACCGCACCCTCGCGGATACGGGCTTCCACCGAGCGAGCCTATAGTGAACGATACCGAGAAGGGAGAGATGTACTCACTTTCTGCAATGCACCAACTCCACTGCTTGGTGAGTACTCCCCTGATTAGTGCGAGTATATGATCCAGTGCTGATAGGAGACAGGCCGTCTTGCGAGACGTAATGATCAAATATGAAAAGGGAGACAAGTCGCGTTTTGCAGGAGACGGCCACGAGTACCATTGCCTGGACGTATGTTTTGTCAAATCGGAAACATTGCACTGGATGCTAACAGTGAAGACAGTACATCCGCCAGGCCATCATGTGTGCGGGAGACACAACGCTAGACTATGCCGACGACCGTGTCATTGGCCAGGACGGCCAGGTCACCCGATATGGTTTCACAGGGTCGAACTCGACGCACCAGTGTAGAGACTGGGACTTCATCAAGAACTTTGCAGAGAAGCACAAGTCAGGGGACAGAATCGGCATTTTGTAGCTCCGTCCAGTAGGAGAGGCCCCATGTTCCCTGTTATCAGAATATTCAATCTGAGACCTCATGTCCAAAATTGCACCAGCTCAGCGCATCACCATAGGCAAGATCATCGCCGCCCCGGCCATGGCGAAACCCAGAAGCTCAGAGCAAGACTTCTTGTTGGAGGCGCTACTTGGGCTGCTCGAGGTGCTCGACGTTGGTGTTGGTGTTGTAGTAGCCACAGTTGACTTGGGCTCAGCTGCGATGGTTGCTAAGACTGATGGTTCTAACGTGATGAGACTGGAACCGCTCTTGACAACGATGTTTGTAGTGATTGGCGCGTCGCTAGATGCGGGATTGAAACATTGTCTCAGTTTAAGCTCATAGCAGCCAATTGTGTTCAAGAAATCGGAGGAAGGGGGCCCTTACACTGCTGCGCAAAGAGTGTTCAGCCCCACGGCAAGACCTATTGGTGCAGTGTCAATAGCAGAATCATTGGAAGGTGGGTAAAGAGCATACTCGTGAGACCCTCCGAGGGACAAAATGATGCAACACAGTCTCCGACTGTGGTCTAGATCTTCGTGGCCTTACAGGCACATTTGACCACCCTGGAAACATCGGGCGTGTAGGTTGAGCAGTGCGCGAGCAGAGAGTGGCTGACGAGAGTCGAGCAGGGTGCCTTTGGATTTTGAGTTACGGTCAATGTTCAATTGTTGGAGGCATCTTTGCTCTTGCTGCACAGGGTGGGATGCCTGGCACAATCCATTGGCTGGCCACAGACGAGAAGAGGAACGGGATGACGAGCAGAACAAACATGGCTGATCGGTATGGTGCTTGGTGCAAAACCTCACAGGCCGGGCAAAAGCGGGCATCCTCTTTATTGATAGATGCACCTTCAGCTATCTATGCGGCAGGCGCGGGTGCGAGCATCCAGCCACTGTCCCCTCACATGCTCTCATGGGCGTTGCTAAACACGTAACTTTTCCTCATTCCGGTCGCTCGGCCGTCAGAAGCTGCGCGCAAGCGACATCATCTTGCTCATCTCGGTGGCCACTAAGCTCGCCGACGTCATTGCCGCCTTTTGGTCGGGCATGCTCGCAATCCAGTTCGCGCACGTCGTGTGGGAGAAGGTGCGGATGGAGAGACCCTATGATGGGCAGAGGATGGACAAGATCATCCAGTGGACGACGCAGTATTACTTCCCACCCACCACCATGGGAGGGCGGGTATTCACCATTCAAGCTGTTGTTTACGCCTTTCTCTCGCCCTCTTCGGCCTGACCTTTATCGGCGCTCCGCTTATCGAAGGCGCGCTGGACAGGAGCTCGTCCTCGCAGCTCGGCGAGCCAGGCAGCGTCAAAGTCTCCACGGGTAACCCGACAGCGCAGTTCTTCCGCTGGAACTGGCCCGCCACAGGCCACATGCTTGACCGACAGGAGATAGCCGAAGCCGCCTCCTTGGCGAGCATTGCATGGGAACGCCAAACAACCTCCAATGCAACTGACCTGGAGAGACGACCCTGTCGGCACGTCACCAACGACACACCTTTCCCCGTTGGTTCCGAGATCCACAATGTAACCATCCCCTGCATCGTGGTTCACGACGTTTCGTGGCCAACGGGAGACATGTCAGCCTATGTCAAGTCCATCCCGGACAACAGCAAGGCCGCGAGTGCGTCCAACTACGACCCCTTCATCGCAGGCGTGGACCACCCGGGAATCGCGGTACTGTTCGACCCAGCCAACAAGATCCTCCCATTTCCCGCCAAGTTCGGCAACAGCTCCCTGGATTATGCCATATCGGCCAGCCCGACTATCCCGAGTCGTTCCTCTGGTCAGGGGCCATGACCGCCATCATTCTTCTCTCGCGGAAATACCCATTTGATCCCTTCCTCGTCGATCCCTTCGGCTACCAGGCCTTGAACAAGCCCATGAATAACTACGAGAAACGTGGGAGCGTTATCTCGGTCCGCCCTGGCGAGGCCGGCGTCCGCCCAGATAAGACCTACACGTACCTCACCATCAATTTTACCGCCGGTATCCGCTTCTCCTCCAGGGGGACCTATGTCAAATCCAACGTCATTGAAACCGACGGCGGTGGTGATCTAGACGGGCGCGATATTACCCCGGGTCTGTGGGTGAGACAGGCACTCTACATGATGTCGGACGTCATGTCCACTGTGGCGGTCATGAATACCTCCGAGGTGCCCACATGGGAGAATCTCTTCAACTACACCGAAGCATTGGTACGATATTCCTACCTCGGCTCGTGGGATATTCTACAGCGCCAATTTGACCCCAACAGCACCGAGCTGGCTGTGACACTTCGCGAGCCTAAGTTACAGGCGAGCGTCAACGTGGTGCGTGCGCTGGCGTGGTTCTTTCTCAACGTGGGGTTCACCTGCACGGCTTTATCGCTGCCGTTCCTCCGCAAGGATGGGGGAGAGAAGGATGAGAAGATGGAAGATATCGCCGATTTGGTGCGGAAGGTCACCCGATATGAGGCCAATTTGAAAGCCAAGGAGACAGAAGGGGGAAAACAGAAGGACGTGGAGAGCGAAGACGAGGAGTTGCTGTCATGACGGTAACATTGCCTAGGCACGTTCAGGATGTTTCCCGAAGAACTGCTGTTCGGCATGGATTTGGAGATGGATTCAAGATAAGGTAAGGAATTCTTATTGCTGCACCGCAAATCGAAGCTGAAAAGAAAAAACTCAAAAGAAGCCACAGAAAAAAACAGCAGTTTGACGTTCTCGCCGCCTTTCCTTCAGTGTATCTCCAGCCTCTGGCAGTCCGCTTCCTTGAGGTCTGGGGCGTCGTCATCCGAAGCCGACAGATAAGCCTCCCCCACCAGCTGAAATCCGCCTTGGGACCGCTTCCGCAGAACAAGCGGAACGAGTCCCGTGTTGCACCAGTAGATTTCATCTCCCGTCTCCATGACCTCGGGGCCGATCCCCCACTTGCCATCACAAGTCTTGAAGATTCGCCTCCCCTGCGTCATAAGACCTATACGCTGAAGTGCTGCACTATGCTTCGACTTGTTAAACTTTGCTTCCGCTTGCATTTCGAGACGACTCGGGCCGGGCGGCTGGCGGCGAGCGTTCAGTGCCTTTTGGACCGTACGGTAGACATCTGGGAGGTCCTGTGCGAGCATTGACTGCAGCACCGCGCATAGTGTGGCGTCATCTCTGCCGCTCTCTGACTCGTAGAGGTAGACTCCATCATCCGCGGTCAGGAGGTCGATGAGCTCGAAGGGCCCTCCCAAATCGAGATGGGCGTCCCGCTGTTCATTGGCCGTGGCCAGGGAAAGAAAACCTTCGGGGTCCAGAGGCCGAATGCCGTCGAACCGTGTGAAGACTTTAGACACGCTGTTCAATCTGGACCCGAATAGCGTCAACATCTTCTTGCCGCCGCCACCGCCGCCACCGCCGCCGTGTACTTCCCATACCCCTGCAGCGGGCCCTGTGAGCCCGGAACGGTTTCTGAAACGTCTATCCACGCTCAGGGATAGATGCTTGCCAAGCGAGGAAGGGCGAGAAAATGGTGTGACGGGTTGGGAATAGTTGGGGACCCAAGACGGCAAGTCTAACACCATCGTGCCGGCAGTAGTGCTACCGGCTGCATGGGTCTGGGTACGGATATTTGGCCTGAGTCCTGCCTGACCAAGGACACGCAGGAATTCTGCCTGACGCAACATGAGTTCCGTAAAAGCCGTATATACATCTTCAGTCGACATGTTATAGCTCGTGGCCAAAGGAAACGGGACGTTGTTCGTGGCGCTGTAAAGACCCGTGAACCCATACACGTGATCCCTCGGGTCCTCGAACCGGGACGATGTCTGCCTGATCGACGCGATGGCGGCGAGGAACTTGATCCAGATATCATCTCTGAGGTCTCGAGTCTGGAGGATTTCATGGTCGTCGTCGTCCAAAACCCCCATTGACCTCTCAATTTCGAGCACCATACGCAGCATGGGACTCCCCATCTCCTGCAGGATGTTCTTGGTGCCGAGAAGAAGATGGCCCGGCCAGACCCGGTTGCAACCCTGGCGCCAGTCGGGCCGCTTCTGATGGAGCAGGTCTAGAATGCCGTCGCTCCACCGCATCTTGTCCAGCAATCGGAACAGGCCTTCCAAGTCTTTCATCGCCACCTCCTCAGACCCAAAGACCACCAACGGCGACACACGTTCCTTCCGATCACGGTCATACTCGAAAATAGCCTCCTGAATGACCCAGTCCCGCGAGAACCACCGACAGCGGCAAAAGTAGTCAAAGAACCTCACAAACACCCGCTGCCACCTCTCCCTATCCTCCTTCGCCATAATCCGCACCGCTTCCGGCCCCGTACAGAGCGGGCTCTCATCAGCCAGGGCATCACAATTCCGCCCATCCACAAGATAATCCACATAAAACCACCGAAACACCCAATCGATATCCGCACCCGGCTCCGCATCCCCGAGCCACACAGCAACCCGACTAGCACACTTATAAATCTCCGCCATCATTCCCACCTGCCGCCCCTTCTCAGCGTCATCACCCTGGTTGATGCACAGCGCGTCTACCCACAACCACTTGGTCCAGGGGCGGTCGTGCTGCCATTCGAAGCGCTCGTGGCGGACACGGCCCATGTGGATGGAGTTGCTGAGGAAGTTGAAGAGATTGAGGCCGATGGGGATGCGGTGGCCGTTGCAGCGGATTGTGCGGGTTTCGGGTGGGCGCGGGTCAAGGGAGTCGCCGGCGGGGTGGAAGGTGGGGTGGCCCCAGGTGTAGGAGAGGGCCCAGTAGGTTGATTCTGATTCTGAAGAGGAGGAGGGAGAGGGG
>Ga0247758_1001836_pt1 | contig 13692 bp, 9 predicted proteins | sample UWRJL156409C4_FD_180950 | JGI IMG/M metagenome (GOLD analysis project Ga0247758, IMG submission 180950) | Plant litter microbial communities from Arlington Agricultural Research Station in Wisconsin, United States - UWRJ-L156-409C-4 | ecosystem: Environmental > Terrestrial > Plant litter >...
GGCGTGTAAGTCAAGTGTCAGATGATAGGCGAGAACGACAGCATGCAGGCCGTATTAATTGGGGATCAGGAGTGAAGTAAACAGGCATGTAAAACATGCACTTTATGGCTGCAGAACTTGACTAAGTGAAAAGCAAAAGGCGTAAGGCGGGAAGGCACTCACCATTTTTTGCAATCTACGCGTCGTATTGGAATGCGAGCGTGTGCAGCCGCCTGGTCGCGTTCAGTGCAAACCTTTAAGATTTCAACGTGAGGATTGGGGCTGCTGCGGGTGTTTTGTTTTAGGATCGGAAAGCGCGACGCGGGTTGATTGGCGGCGGGAACTTGGGCCGCTTGCTGCCGCCACCTGCAAGCACTGTCGCGGTTGCTAGAGGGGCTGTCTCGTCTCCAAGGAACAATGGGTGGGGGCATGTAAACATCGGTCTTTGGGTTGGTCTCCATCCGACCAATACTGTGCCTTCCACCTCTGCCAGCCGTCTATAACCTTGACACATCTCCTGTGCTTCGACAGCAAACAATTCCTAAGACTCAGCATTATTGTTGCTGCAGGTACAGAGGCCATCTTTTCCGACCGATTGTGCCGTCTGCAATCAAGTACATTAACCCATCCTCTCCATTCCAGAACGTTACTACATCATCTCGAACTCCCGTCTTTGTCTCCTCGGCAGTCACTCACCTCCCCAGACTCCGCCGCCCATCATGTCTTACAGCATGGAAGATAGCCAGAACGCGGCACCGGGCAGTATCTCGGCGAACAAGCTGGGTGGCGCACGAAAGACTGCCGAACCTGGGCAAAACGCTGCGAAGAGGTGAGCCCCGCCCGCTACCCATTGTCACCCGGCGCAATGTAGCGCTTCAGTTGTCGCTGCTCCTGGAGCACCCAACTGACAGATTGCAGGTTGCAGACCGAGCTCATGACGCTCATGACGTCCCCCGCGCCTGGCGTGTCGGCCTTCCCGTCCGCTGATGGTAACCTGCTCTCATGGCGGGCGACCATCGAAGGCCCCGATGACACCCCGTACGCCGGCCTCACATTCAAGCTCAGCTTCGAGTTTCCCTCAAACTATCCCTACGCCCCTCCTACCGTCCTGTTTAGAACCCCTATCTACCACCCGAACGTGGACTTTTCCGGCCGCATTTGCCTGGATATCCTCAAAGACAAGTGGACGGCTGCGTACAACATCCAGACTGTTTTGCTGAGTCTGCAGTCTTTACTCGGTGAGCCGAATAAGTAAGAAATCTCTAGCCCTGGTCTGTGTCGAGGTCGCAACTGACAAATTACAGCGCATCCCCTTTGAATGGCGAAGCTGCTGAGCTTTGGGAAAAGGATCCGTCACTGTTCAAGACCAAGGTTGCGGACCGCCACAAGGATCTCGATGACGAGTAAGCGGGCGCATGGCAGAGGCGTTGTATAGGAGAAATGGAGTCATTGGTGCCCGGACGGATTTGCATTTCTAGGGCGGGTTGGTTCATGGATATCCCGTTGTTGCCTGCTAGCGTAGCAGGCTTTTATGTCAACGTACATTCAGCATTGGCCCCATAATGGACATCTTGTCGTCCGTAAAGCGTATCACTTTCAAAAACATAACACCCCATGGCCATCGAGTCCCTAGAAGCCCACCAGCGTTTGTCGAAAAGTTTAGGTTCGAAGGGTGCCGTGTTTACGAAACCTGTATTCGTAATGCGAAGCTAGATGCCATGCGAAACTCCGAAAGCCCAAATGCCGTCCTGAATCATCCGAACCACGGACTACCGCCGATTCCCCTTGCTGTTCCTTTTGCTTTACTCCTCGACAACAACGGTCGGGAGACCCTTGGGGTTCTTGACGTTCACGGCCTGCACGTAGCTGTAGAGCTTCTCCTTGGCGCCCTCCTCGTCGTTACGTCTCCGGGAGATGCGGATGCGCATTCTGTATGGGACACCCTTAACACCCTGCTCCCAGACCTTCTTGTTCAGCTGGGGGTCGACGCGGACATCGGTGGTGCCCTAGATTAGGTGTCAGCCTTCTGCCTGCAGTCGCACTAAAGCGAATTTCCATCGCCGTCGCGGTGTCGGCCCGGATAAAGTAGGCAAACGTACCATCGACTTGAAGGCGAAAGCCTTGATCTCCTTGATCGCCTTGGGGGCTCTCTTCTTGAAGCTTACACCATGCAGCTAGTCCTCTCGTCAGCGTCCAATTTGGTATTGCTCGGGGTTCGTCCTATTTACCCTCTTGTGGAGGTGGATGGTGTACTCGCGGGCCACGACATCAGCGATGGCAGAGCGCTGAGTCTTGCCGGTGGGCTTCTTGGTGGACGACATTCTGAGGCGGTTTGGTGGTTAGTTCGAGGCTTGCGAAAATGTTGATTCTCTCAGAAAGGGAATTGGGAACATCCGGAAGTGATCGAGGCTTGAGTTACGTACTTTGACGACGACGGATATCTCGTGATGTGTTGAGAGAGGCGTCGGGCTGTCGTGGATGCTGGGTATGAACAGTAAACCCTCCCGTTGAATATTGCTCTGAATTTCGAAAAAGTGCGGACCTGTGCTTGACTCCACCTCGCCTAAATTTCCGAAAGCGGAATCGCGCCCTCTCTTTTCCGACCCCACTCTGGCCCTGCCTTTCGACTGGCTGTCACTTGGCCGGCAGCTGATGAGGTGGGCTGGCCAAAAGGCCAATCAGCTCACCAGCCACACCAATTGGCCCCGGCCGTGCTCCTTGCTCATCAGACATCATCGCGCCTGCAGGGGTCTGTGGCACCAACTGTAAGGGAGCCTGTTTTCAACATCCTTCAGCCAAGCGACGGGCTGTTAAACGACTCTCCCCCCATCATCGCCGTCGCCATTCCGATCGCAACAATCCGGTCTTGGTGCGTTGAGCGCACCTAGTTCTCCATTACCACGCTTCGGAAACCGCCGAGGCGCTCGAGACGGGGTCGATCATCACCCCCCGCAAACAACTTGGCGAAGCGAGCGAGCGAGCGGATCGACGTCAATAACGGCTACGCTACTCGCGCGATTGAACTCTATTCGGCATTGACAAGCAAGCTGCAACGCCCTCCCTCAGCAGCAGGGAGCTCCCGACGTTCGCGGGACTTTACCACCGCCTTTCTGCCTCTCAGGCTGTGCAACAACGACAGACGACAAGATGGCGGAGCACACACATACACACACGTCAACGCCCTCCCCTGTGCCTGATTTGAGCCGGAACAGACTTCCGACTCTCTTCGAGGTCCTCAGCAGACGGACGCTCCCCCCCGTTGATCTGTTCTCCTTTTACATTTATATGCGGGATCAGCAACGATCAGTGGACTATCTGGACTTCTGGTTAGCCCACCTTTCTTGCAGACCCCTCCTGTGCCACAATGTAACTGACCTGAATCAGGCTTGATGTCGCCCAACACATGTCCCTTTGCCGCCACTATGTTCGTGAGCTACGGCGATCGGTTCTTGTCAGCACCCCAGAGCCGGAGAGGGATTCTAAACGGTCGTCGGCCATCCTGCAAGGTTTGGGCGAGATGAGCCACCATGCGGGACCCTCGATGTTTGCGACAGAGAAGGAGAGGGATCAAGATGCCCAGATGTCAGCGTTTCTCCGCGAAGACCGGCCAGGCGCCCATGACTCTCCGCAGAGTAGCAATGGACCACCCACGCGTCCGAGCCCTGGTATCAGTAGCTCTCGCGATATCACCTCGGATTCAAACTCTCCTGCTCATACGGTCGCCCGGCAGGACATAAGAGCTTCTGCCGAGAAGATCCTGTATACCTTCCTTCTACCTGGTGCTGAGCGCGAGATCACCCTTCCGGGTTCGATAACACAAGATGTGACGACGGCAATCGAGGAATACGGGCGGGATGATCCGGAGGTGTTTGATGTGGCCAAGGACTATGTCTTCCAGGCGATGGAGCGTGACGCCTTTCCCGGGTTCCTCAGGATGAAGGCTCTCGGAAATCTCATCCCTGCGACTTTGATTATGCGTCTTATCGTAGGATTGCTCTCCATGTTTGGGGCCTTCTGGACTGCATTCGTCCTCATCTTCCTGAACGAGTCCCGCCAGACACGACTTTGGGTGTGTATCATACGCTGCTACTTTCCCCCTCGAGCTTTACTGACCTTCTATCAGCTCATACTGCCCTTCACAACTGGAGTCTACTTTCTAGCATCCTACCAGTATTCCCTCGATCCAATTCTAGCCCTTGTTGGGTATAGCGAGTACACACCCTTCAACTTCTCTCGGGTGCGAGAACCTTACGTCCGGAAGCTTCTCGCCCAACGGGCGCTTATGGTCCTTGCGATGACGATACTCATCGACGCTGGGCTCTGCGTCCTCTTTATCCTTGTGCCCGGAAAACGACTCTAGTAGGGCGTGATGTCTGCTGTGTGAGGAGAGTTGATAGAAGCGAGGAGCCTCTATGATTTTGCGACCAGGTATTTGAGAGGTGGGAGAAAGAGAATCTGATCTGTCCAGGAGGTCGACGAAGGCAGAATACGCACATCTTGGTTCAGGTCTCCCACTTACTTCTGTGAGGAAGAAAGAAAGAAACAGTCAAGATCTGTGTTTTTCGGGCTATGAATATTATGATTAACGGGCGCAAAACAGTCAAGACTTCTATCCCTCAAAATGAGGTGTAGATGGTATGTGGGTGGTGTACGTTTGGTTCCGTTGAATTTCGTTTATCCTGTTTGTCACTGGTATCCCGGAGTGCATGGTAAGATGGTACAAGGGCGGGTCATGGGCTTGTCAAGGCAAGAAGGTGTTCAGGATACCACTGCTGTGTGATGTCAACTCAAGAGAGATACCGGGACTGCGTTTTTCGGGTTTTGTTCGTCATTGTTTCTATTTGGTCAATTTTCTAGCTCGCTTGTTGGGAAAGATGAAGAGATGACCGAATGTACAATATTTCACCATGGTAGGGTGAGTTGGTTGGTAGTGCTGCGATGGTCGAGGTAGCTGGAGGTGACAAGGAGGCAATCCTCGTCTGGGCATGCATGAGATCTTGTGAGAGCTAGCCGCCAAACGCGATCTGCCTGCCATATTGCATGTGAAAAATGCTCACTGTGTTATACTTTGGAGTCTACGTGACTTGTTGTACATCTGGTGGCTATTGTTCTACCAGTTCCTTAACAGAATCGACAACTGCATACCCTTGAAGCTTGCAATTGAAGATTGGCCCACGCTTGATCATGAGCGCCGACAGTCACAAGACCCCCTGGATGCAACGTCCACCTCAGCGTCTTGTAAAAACTAGACATTTCCGGCTTTCTACCACGCCCTAGCCCTGTAACTTCCGCCTGCTGGACCTCTTCTTCCCATCAGGAGAGTCCAAGTCGGTATCGTCTAAATCCATAGCTTCGTCTTCAAGGTCGCTGTCCCCCGACGTATCCAGCGTGCCAGCCCCACGCTTGCTGCCGTGCCGCGACGCCCTCGTCAGGCCCGCGTTGGCGGTGGACGAAGACCCGGCAGCTGCCGTTGCTGATGGTCCGAGGCCGTGTGTGCCCCCGCCTGCGGCGCTCGCGAACCTGTTATTGCCGGCTCCCTGCGTCAGCATGCTGCTCTTCCGGCCTGGGAAGTCTCCGGAGGCTTTCCCACTTTTCTGCTCGTCTTCGACCAGCTTTTCCATCCTGTCGGACCAGGCGGCAGACTGCGCGGCTCGCCGGTCGGCATCGGCGCGGAGTCCGGACATCTGTGCCTCAAGCGAGAGGAGTGTCGCCTCGCACCGGCCGGCCCACGCCTGCAGACTGGACAGTAGGCCGCCGATAGCACTGCTTTCGGCTGTTGCTGATCCAGGCGCGACGTCACGGAGCGCGGCCACGCGGTTGATCCGCACCAGTTCGTTCTTGGGGTCGAGCTGCGCGTCGATCAGCCCTGCGTAAACGGCGCTGATGACCAACTCTTCGAGCTCGCGCGGCGCGCTGAGATCAAGGCGGGCCAGCAGAGAGGCATAGCCTAGCACGGGGGCAGAGTCCCCAGACTGGTTGAGGGTATTGGCGTCACGAGCGAGGGAGAGCAGCGAGAGCTGTCGAAGCTTGAGCTTCTGCGCATCGTTGAGAGCGGGGAGGTCGGGCGCTTCGCTGAGGGAGGCGTAGGTGCCATAGGTGAATGTTTGGAGGAGAGAAAGGTAGGGCGCGAACTCTTGCGCCGATGATGCGAGAGCCTGGATTTGCGGGGTCTGCAGCAGCTCGGTGAAGACGAAGGTGTTGGGCGCCGAGGTGGCACGCGCAATCAGATCGGCCGCCGCCCGTGGAGACGTAGCGGACTTGGTGAGAGCAAGGAATGGCTACCGTGTAGTGTTAGTATGTGGGTTTTGATGGTTATGGTGCTCCTAGGCAGCTAGTGGGTGGATGTGGGGAAGCAAGGGCATTGAATCACGAACCTCAAGAGCATTGAGAGCCTTGGTTTGCTCCATGATGAAATGATCTTGCTCTCAGGACTTCTTGTGGCCGCCGTGGGAAAAGCGTGGGGAATTGTATGTCTCTTGCTTGAGTCAAGTGATGAAAAAAGCTTGTGGTGGTTACACTTTCTTTGGGCTTGTTGTTGACGGCAGCACAGCAGCCTTGGTGGGGCAGCTTGCCTGGGGTAAGGCTGATGCAGATCCCAAGGCGGGTTAGCTCGTTTTAGCTTGGGGCCGTTGAACACGGGAGCCACGCGATAGAATGGAAATCGCCTGTGCCTGCATTTTCCAAGAGTTGTTTCGCTCCTTCTGGAGCCTTTTCAAACAGGGACTGGGATCTGCTTTCACACAGGCGCCTCATCCGAGTCTTGTTACATAGCCCATTCATGAAATAAGATGTGTTTTACGTATTCTGACACCTGATTTGGGCTAGTTACCCTTGTGCCTCACCTGTGTTTGGAGGCTGGAGCTTTGCTGGTATCAGGGATTCATTGAAGGAAACTTGGATCTCCGGAAGGATCCAACTGAGAGAGGCAGTGTGCGATCATTGCAGCATGGCAGCGCAGTGCTTCAAGATACCGACAATTAACTGACCATTATTTTGTGAATCACGAATGCTCTGGGAGAGAGCCTCTCGGTTCAGGATCGATGCCATAGCTGGCACTTTGAGGAATCACCAAAAGTCCTTCACCCCGCGCCAGAGTTACTTTCCGAGCTGTTACGGAGTACAACACAGTGCAACCGAGACGGGCGATACGGGGCTCGCCGGTTTTGGATGTGTCAGGGCTTGGCGAAAAAGACGGCCTGAGTTTTGTCTCCAGACCACGGACCACAAGCGAGGCTGCAATGGAAGAGACTATCGAATTTAATTACCAGTCGAGCCAGGACAGGACACGGCAAGCACTTGTCTAGCAACGACACTTGTGGGCAGCTTGGTATGGGTGCGGCCGAAGATTCTAGGGGATTAAAATAGATTAATTTTTGACTACACCGCCACCGGCAGTCGCAAAGCGAGCAAGTACGGATCCGTACGTAGCATCTTGAATTACTCGCGACCTGGAAACATCGGGCACGGCAAGCATTCCGGTGCTGGCAGCCACGAAACCTCGACATCTTGAATATTTTCCAGCGTTTCACCAGTAAGCTGGTTGTTGTTCAGGAAGTGGATGCACGCCTGACCGTCACCGTCTCAGGCGTTCAGGGCCACGGATGTCCGAGACGTTCAGTACGTAACCCCCTAAAGTTGACCTGCCAAGTTGAACATCTGGCTGTAATTCCCGAACCCCTCGTTGAGGTGGCATCGAACGATGGGTGACCGTGTCCTCATTTTTGGCTGGCTGCAGTAGCATTCTGTCCAGTTTGCGGTTCGCCAAATCCTCGACGGCACAGGGTACGGCGACAAGAGGTGGGTTCCAGGGGCACGGCTGTACAGTGCGCGCCACAGATGTATACTAATCTCACTAGCTGGCAATCCTGGCTCGCCGAGTAAGAAGCGCTGACAAACAGCCGAACGCGGTCGGAACGTGCTCACTTTCGAGTGACTTCCCCTTTTCTTTTCCGCATAGCCCAGATAATCATTCTTAAGGTGCCGCATACGCCGCCGCGTGAAGCCGATCTGTTCTGTTGCTCGCATGAAACGGCAGAATCTATCCTTCGCTTGTATTACTTAAGGTTCTTGTTTTTTCGACGACATCGCTTTCCCAAATGTTATAGTACGAAGCGCTCTCGCTTTGCGATCTGCTCGCCCGCCACTCCTTCGATCCGCCGCATCCGGTCTGACATACTTGGGTTTAGCCCTCGGGGGCACCACCGCACCGCGCGCGCTTGAACGTTTGCGCTGTTCACGACGGCGAAGATGGCACCGACATACATCAAAGTCCCGACGAGGGACAGCCCGACACAGTCCGGCTCTGTAGCACCGCAGACAGCCCACATGGCTACCACGACCCTCAAGGTCGAGGGGATGACGTGAGTTTTTGGTAGCGTGTGTCCTATCCTGATGGCGCATTCTAACCATATTACAGCTGTGGCGCATGCACCTCGGCGGTTGAAGCTGGCTTCAAAGGCATCGAGGGAGTCGGAAGCGTTTCGGTCAGCTTGATTATGGAGCGGGCGGTAGTGATGCACGATCCTCAACAAGTGACGGCGGAGCAGATAAGGGAGATTATCGAGGACCGGGGATTCGACGCAGAAGTTTTGGCTACGGACCTCCCGTCACCTATGGTCGCGCGCTCTTCACTAGACTTTGCCGGAATCGACGACGGCCCGGCCCTCCTTATTTCAACCGTCGCAATCGAAGGCATGACCTGTGGCGCCTGCACATCGGCAGTTGAAGGGGGGTTCAAGGACGTTTCCGGAGTTAAACATTTCAGCATCTCGTTGTTGGCCGAACGAGTAGTCATCGAGCACGATCCCACGCTCCTCACTGCTGAGGCGATTTGCGAAATTATCGAAGATCGCGGGTTTGGGGCTACCCTGGTGGAAAGCAAGGAAAAGCAGCCAGAACGGAACATGGCAGGTGGTAGCACGAGATCAGGACCTTCAAGCGCCACCACGACAGTCGCGATTGAGGGAATGACTTGCGGTGCCTGCACGTCATCGGTTGAGGCAGGGTTCAAGAATCTTGAAGGTCTGCATCGCTTCAACATTAGTTTGTTGGCGGAACGGGTAGTAATTACCCATGACCCTGCAAAGCTGTTGCCGGAGAAAATCGCCGAGATCATCGAGGAGAAGGGATTTGGTGCCGAGATTGTATCGACTGTTCCTGATGTTGTCATCTCGAATGGCACCTCGACGGCGCAGTTCAAGATCTTTGGGAACCTGGACGCCGAGGCCGCCACCACGCTCGAAGAGAAGCTCAACTCCCTCGACGGTGTCAACAGCGCAAAACTCGCAGTCGCGACCTCCAGACTGACTGTAGTCCATACCCCAAACATCGTGGGGCTGCGAGCCCTTGTTGAGGCGGTTGAGGAGGCCGGCTTCAACGCTCTAGTCGCCGACAACGATGACAACAACGCCCAGCTGGAGTCTCTCGCCAAGACCCGCGAAATCGCCGAGTGGAAGCGAGCGTTCAGGGTCTCATTATCTTTTGCGATCCCAGTCTTCCTCATCAGCATGATTATCCCTATGTGCATTCCAGCTCTGGATCTCCAAAGACTCGTCATCATACCAGGGCTACATGCTGGCGACGTTGCCTGTTTGGTTCTTACGATACCAGTTCAGTTTGGTATCGGAAAGCGATTCTATATCTCGGCCTGGAAGTCGCTCAAGCATGGCTCTCCGACGATGGACGTCCTGATTGTCTTGGGCACGTCATGCGCGTTCTTCTTCAGCATCATGACCATGCTTGTCTCGATTCTCATGCCTCCCCACACCAAGCCCAGTACCCTCTTCGACACAAGTACGATGTTGATTACCTTCATCTCTCTCGGACGGTTCATAGAGAACCGTGCTAAAGGTCAGACATCTAAAGCCCTTTCGCGACTAATGTCACTGGCACCGTCCATGGCTACGATCTACGCGGACCCTCTGGCTGCCGAGAAGGCCGCCGAGATGTGGGAGGACACGGAAACTTCCGGGGAGCCCAAAACGCCACGGGATGGTAATGCGGCGGAAGAGAAAGTGATTCCCACCGAGCTCATTCAAGTAGGCGACATTGTCATTCTCCGGCCCGGCGACAAAATTCCGGCGGATGGCACTATGGTTAGAGGAGAAACCTATGTGGATGAGAGCATGGTTACTGGCGAAGCCATGCCTGCTCAAAAGACGAAAGGGAGCCTTTTGATCGCTGGTACTGTCAACGGTCATGGGCGAGTGGACTTCCGAGTCACCAGAGCTGGCCGGGACACTCAACTCAGCCAGATTGTCAAGCTGGTGCAGGACGCCCAAACGACGAGAGCACCTATCCAGCGATTGGCTGATAGGTTGGCCGGGCGTTTCGTTCCTTTGATTCTTTTCTTGGGTTTGATGACGTTCTTGGTTTGGATGGTCCTCAGTCACGTGTTGGCAAACCCCCCGAAAATCTTCCTGGAGGACGCAAGTGGCGGAAAAATCATGGTCTGCGTCAAGCTCTGCATCGCTGTGATTGTGTTTGCCTGTCCCTGTGCGCTGGGTCTTGCAACTCCTACCGCTGTCATGGTGGGGACAGGAGTCGGAGCAGAGCACGGTATCCTTGTCAAAGGTGGCGCTGCCCTGGAGACGACAACCAAGATCACTAAGGTTGTCCTTGACAAAACGGGCACTCTCACGTATGGCAAGATGAGCGTCGCAAAGGTCGATATTGTATCGGATTGGCACGCCAGCGAGTCGAAGCGGCGTTTATGGTGGGCCATTGTTGGACTTGCCGAGATGGGCAGTGAACATCCTGTCGGCAAGGCTGTGCTGAATGCCGCCAAAACAGAGCTGGGACTTGGCCCAGAGGGAACGATTGATGGCAGCGTCGGCGACTTCACGGCAGCTGTCGGTAAGGGCATCAGCGCGTACGTCGAGCCGGCGACATCAGACAGGGTTCGCCATAAGGTCGTTATCGGTAACGTCCGCTTCCTCCGAGGCAACGATGTGGACGTGGCCGAGGAAGCAGTCAATGCCTCGGAGCAAATCAACACAGCTGCAGCTGCCGGTCGGTCGAGCACTGGCAATGCTGGCACAACGAATATCTTCATCGCAGTCGACGGTAAATATGCAGGCCATCTCTGCCTTTCCGATACAATCAAGGATGGTGCTGCCGCAGCAATTGCCGTCCTGCACAGCATGGGCGTCAAGACTGCCATCGTCACAGGCGACCAGCGCAGTACGGCCGTTGCGGTTGCCAAGGCTGTTGGCATTGATGTCGACGATGTGTTCGCTGGTGTTTCCCCCGATCAGAAACAGGAAATCATCCGCAAGTTCCAAGATGCCGGTGAAATTGTAGCCATGGTGGGCGATGGCATCAACGATTCACCGGCCTTGGCGACCGCCGACGTCGGTATTGCCATGAGCTCAGGTACCGACGTCGCGATGGAGGCCTCGGATATCGTTCTGATGAGGCCCAACGACCTCATGGATATTCCTGTGGCTTTGCACCTCGCCCGCACTATCTTCCGTCGTATCAAGCTCAACCTTGCCTGGGCGTGCCTCTACAACGCCATTGGGCTACCCTTTGCCATGGGGTTGTTCCTTCCATTGGGCTATCACATCCACCCAATGGGTGCCGGTGCCGCCATGGCATTCAGTAGTGTCAGCGTCGTCCTGAGCAGCTTGCTTCTGAAATTCTGGAAGCGCCCCAAATGGATGGACGATGCGGTGTTGGAGCATAGCAAGGGAGGGATCAAGAAGCGCGGTCGCGGTTGGGGCCTCGATGCTCTTATCGTGCGTGTGCAGGATCTCTTTGGGAACCGGAGGAAGGGAGACGCCGGGTATCTACCCCTTGCGGACTTGGATAGGGCGGAGGCTTCTGTATAAACGTAGGAGAGAGAGAAAGGAAAGCAGGGGTGTTTCACTTGCGGAGGTCAGCTTTTCATGTGGGATAGCGTTTTATGGGTATTTGGCTTGGGGCTCGGCGCTACTCGGTTTGGAGTGTTTCGGTGACGGCGTTCGAAAGCACCAGTACGGATCACAGAGTCTTGGATACTTTTTTTTGTGTATATATAGCAAGGATATCGGCATGTGAGCATCGGCATGTCGCAGGGGGCGTGTGGATCGGGAAGCTTATTCCCCTTTCTGCTGACGGAGGCGGGGGCCATGATGTTGCGTCGTGGATAGTGCAGAAGAGTAAGGAGTAGCAGTGTGATCTTGTCATTATAGCCAGCAGCAGTATTGCTGAATCGAATCAACCTCTTCTTTTTGTTGATATGGATGATCATCCTGGTTCGCGTGATACAGGTGTTCACTATTTTTGCCAGAGGGATGCCAATGCGAGAAAAGCAAGCATATCCAGAGGCGGAGATGTAAGCTCGTCATCGGGCGGGTCGTGCCGTATGAAGGTGGTGTGAGACCCATTGAAACAAACCGTGGTGATGCTTTGATGATGAGCCCAAGGAGCTCACCTCAACAATGAGAAATAACGATAGGTCGCTGGCATCGAACAACTTGATCGTCCTGGAATTCGTGGTTGGGTTGCACTGCGGCCTATAAATGCCTATAAATGCAGACACAGCTAGGGATACTTACTCCTAGGCCGTGCCACATTCCGGACTGTGATTTGGTTGGTATCCAAGGGGTAGCATCTTGAGATTCCAAGGGATAGCTTCGCTAGTCAAAAATTAAATCTGAAGTTTTTTGCTCAGGGCAAAATGTTTTGCGCTCAGTTCCCACAGGGGGAAACCGCGTTGATGCCACAATCAGTGTAGTAATCAAAAACCCAACGCCATTGCTATGCGATACAAGGTAACAGCCTCACAACGTTTGGCAGAATCAAATGCCTACAAAAGTCTTCTCCAAAATATCTCCTCCGCAGACTACAGCCCGCTCTCGTTCGTTCAGAGCAGCGGTCCAAAGTCTCAAGTCCTCCAACGTAATTTCCCCGGCTACTCCAAGCTGTCGTGCTAAGCTTCTCAACTCAATGTGCTCTGCGTCCCCGCCACCAATTGCATTTCCAAGTCCATCTCTGTTGACTGGGGGCTCGTCACGTTCTTTACCTGCTCTGGATAGCATGCCAAATCGTAACCCTACCTCTGAGACCGTGACGATGATACTAATGACGATTAGGACGATGATAATCCAGGTGATGTAGCTCATCTCCGCGTCGGCTTGGTTATCGGACAAGATCTCTGCTAAGTCCAGGAAGACACGACAGCGTTCATTAAGCACCTTGATGCGTGGATCAATCTCGAGATACTCCCGGATGGCCACGTAGAGCGGGTGCAGAGTGGGCTCTGAGTCCCAGAAAAAGTTTGGAACGTCGAGAATGTTTGAGGCTATTATTGGCGAACAGGTTAGCAGGTTCTGTGTTGTAGAAGGTGCATGGACACATACAAAGATTGATATCCACCCGACTCTTGAACAATCGACCTAAGATTCTGACGATTTCTGTTCTTGTCATGTTGAGCTTTCCAGTCAGGGCGAGCCGCTTTGGAACGTGCTGAGCGTCTTGCATGGTCTCGGACATGCGCTCCTCAAAGAAACACAGCTTGGTGCTCTGCGCAATGGCATGGCTGATGGTAAGCTTGACCATGTGGTCAGACCGCGGGAGCAGGGTGATCATGTCGTTGAACACACGCGGGCGCTTTACGTCTGGGCTGTACTCAAAATGGAACTCCTCCGTCTCAAAATCCATCTCATCGAGAGGGCGTGTAGTCAACGAAACTCCGGTTTCGTTTTCGGCAAAGGCCAAATCGCCAAGGAT
>Ga0247758_1001838_pt1 | contig 13672 bp, 15 predicted proteins | sample UWRJL156409C4_FD_180950 | JGI IMG/M metagenome (GOLD analysis project Ga0247758, IMG submission 180950) | Plant litter microbial communities from Arlington Agricultural Research Station in Wisconsin, United States - UWRJ-L156-409C-4 | ecosystem: Environmental > Terrestrial > Plant litter >...
TCCCCGTCCCTCCCCCCGTATTCCCCTCCCTCACCCGCTCGGCACTCGCACGATCAATCCCCCTGACAATATGCTCCGGCCTCACCGCAAACTGGCTAATATCATTCAAATACCCATCAAATGTCTCCCCCACCACCGGCAGCATGAACCAATCCACTCGCCCCTTGGCGTCGCTCTGCTCGCGGATCGCATGCTCGTAAATCCCCTGGTACGCCGCGCCGACCGCGAAGGAGTTGGTCAGGATTATCGGCGAGTGCAGGAGGCCCGTCTCTTCGATCCAGTGGCTGCCCGTGAGTTCGCCGCTGCCGTTGAAGCGGAAGAGCCCCGCGTAGCACGCGTGGGAGAAGAAGGAGTGCCGCGGGAGGATGGTGGTTACCCCAGTGTTGACGGCGCCGGAGTTGGAAGTGGCTGGGAGGTGGATTGATTCGGTGTGCACGAGGACACCGGGGACGTCGGTTAGGGAGTTGAGTGGGCCGGGGGGGTAGCGGCCGAGGTGCAGGTCGGGGAGGAGGTCGCGGAGGCGGCGGCGGGGGGGAGATGTTGTGATGGTGGTGGTGGTTGATGGGGACGCCATTTTGTGCGGTGTCTTTGTTGGCTGATTGAGTGCCCCTGAGGTGGTGATATAGCGAGGGGAAAGTTGCTCAAGGAAGTGCAGTCGAAAGGATATTTATCTTGGTGGAGTTGTGGCTGCGGAAGGTGTGGTGAGAGGTTCGCAGCTTCCTATTGTGGAACGCTTGCAAATGAATCATCCAGAATCATCCCCAAGTTTGCCCCGCTTGCAAGTCCGACCCCGTCGGATTGTGATCTGCTTCTTGTTCGACCTACGTCATCAAACCAAGCGAGGCTTCCCGCTGTCTGTCGACAAGGCCGCAACAATAAATAGCGAATTGCTGTAGTTCTACATTAGAAGCAGTATGGAAGATAAAACGCTGATATTTACCAATCAGAGTGTGTTATCGGGGATAAACCCCTCTTTCTCGACCGGACTCGGAATCCGTGTTTCAGCGGCAACCACCTAACAGCAAATTTCCGCTCCAGAGCAACCACTTGACCTATGGTATAGGTGGTAAAGATAGAGCCGAAAATTCGAGTACGTATACCGAATGACCGAAGCGAGCGAAAGTATGGATGGCGAAGGCCGTCAGGACAGATGTGAGTGCCATCCGCAATGATCCCTGCCGAGATAAACACTGAGCAACGCTGTAGCTCCAAACACGCCTTTTCTCTGCCAGGTTTGCCACCGAATGTTCACCGATCTGAAAGACAAATCCAAAACCAAAGTCCAAGATGAGTATCATGGCGACTTCGATAGCTGGGACATGGCCGTCAGGGATGGCTGTCGTCTTTGTCTCTGCGTCAGGGATGCCATGCCCACCGAGCTGTTGGAGCTGCTTGATGACAAATGCAGGAGGGTATCCGTCTTTGGGGACAGGCCTCGGATCTTCAGCTCGACCATGTACTTGCGTCTCGACGTTGAAGGTTGTCCCGACTGGATTGTGGTATCCATATCGAAGCTCCCAGCAAACTTGCTTGTTATGGGAGGCAACCACTGGCTTCTAAACTTGAAGCTGAAAGGAACAGGTGTGTCTGAGCCATCTTATCAACTCCTAATCCCCGTCGTGCTGACTTGCATGAGAGCAGACGTGGAACCCAAGGCCCATGTCCGGGAACCACATCCATGGGATTGCGCAACAAAGTGGCTGCACTCCTGCATCACATCCCACCATAGCTGTCGGCTTGAGGCTTACGGTGGTGGGCAGTGGTATCCAACGCGGCTGCTGGATCTTGGTGACCCATCAGAAAAACCATGCGCCAAAGGCCCCGTCCGTCTCATCGATACACACCACACGAGTCCTCACGGCCCCTATCTCACACTCAGCCACCGATGGGGGAGCAGCAAACCAGTCTTGACCACTACCCAAAATCTGGAGGACTTTATGAGACAAGTCCCACAACTGCCCAGAACATTCAGCGACGCCATTCTCGTTACAAGACGCCTCGGAATTCGATACCTCTGGATAGACAGCCTCTGCATCATCCAAGACAGCCCCTTGGACTGGGCGAAGGAGGCAGCGTTGATGGGAAACGTGTATCTGAACGCGTTCTGCAACATTGCTGCTACAAACAGCACCGATAACTCAGATGGGTTGTTTCTGAGTGACCGACCGCGACTTGCTTTGCCTGTGGTGATCCAGGGGGGCGAGCTGGAGCTGGAAACGATGGACCGCTATCGGTTCACCAGAGAGGTGGCGGGTTCGTTGCTACAAAAGGTCAGCACCATCTGATAGGCCTACATGCAAAGGACAGATGATATTAGTAGCAGTCTGGTCGCTGACAGGAGGCTAAACAGAGGGGTTGGGTTTTCCAGGAAAGAATGCTGTCGCCGCGGATTCTTCACTTCACTCGTTCGCAGGTCTACTGGGAGTGTAACGAAATCTGGGCGAACGAGATGTATCCAGCGGGATTCAGAGACGCCGCCTACGACAGCACATTCTTCACTAAAGGAGGGCTGGTCGACTTTATCGACCGCATCGAACTTGATCATCCAACAGAGCCTCTCCCGGAACCGTGGGGTACATTGTCTCACGCAAGACGACACTTCCTTTGGCGGGGAATTGTCGAATGGTACACCACGAAGGCATTGACTTACCACTCTGACAAACTCCCAGCTCTGTCGGGCATCTCAAAGTATCTCGCGCCGCTGATGGGTCCCACGGATACATATCTAGCCGGCATTTGGAAGGACCAGTGCATCGTACACCAGCTCGCATGGTATACCCGCTCTCCCTCCCTATCCACAATCATGGTGGAGTCCGGAACACCAACCTGGTCATGGGCCGCAACCGACCAACCAGTAAGATATGGCACTTACCGCCTCTTCGCAACGTTCCGGAAAGAGTTTAAACATAGCCGTCTCGGGAGGCTCGAGCGAGCCTGCACCGTTCTCGATGTCCAGACAATCCTCGCCACCGATGACCCGACCGGAGCCGTGACCAGTGGCTTCATCGTGCTGCAAGGTCATCTCAATCGAATCACCATCCGCTCTTCCCCCTTTGACAGTAGCAGCTTCATCTACACATGCGTCAACGACACATACCTCCCTTTCGAAGACATCACATTCGACAGAGCCATTGACGGCGATGACAACAACAGCCTATATCTTCTGTCACTCCTCATCGAACACTCAGCACTGGCACAAATTCGCCCTCCCTACACGGAACTTCACAAAAACTATTACTTTGCATACTTGATCCTCTCACCAGTCCCGGGGTGTCCTGGCTCGTACCAGCGGCGAGGATTTGCAGCGGGGGGCTCTGGACCGCACAGTGACCCATTGACCACCGCGGGGGGCTCCATGGCGGAATGGGCTCCGATCTGGGAGACTTTGCCTGGGCAGGAGGGAAATATACTTTCCGAAGCACCTTTTGATGTGGAAATGGGGTTTCGTATCCGGTTGCTTTGACTTTGATTATCCGCATGACCTGGATTCCGTAACCACGTGCACCATCTCCAACTTTTGATGACGCGGCCAGCAAAAGTCGCCCCACACCAGAGAAAACCTCGCTTTGTCAGTACACAGGCAGCAACCGCAAATTTCCCTACCGCGCTGCATTGTGATTCTTCTGGCACTCGCAGGATGGCGCAGCCCAACTATTCTGTACTTGAGGACCAGATTCGAATCGTTCTTGAGCGCGGCGAGGGATGGCCTCGAGACAACAGCGAGAGCCTCAGCGATGTCTCCAGGGAATTTTACCGCCTAGCCCGCCGCCGAACCATATACGGCCGACTCTCCGACAACGCCGGGCGCTTGCTGAGCTCCTTGTTGCCCGAGCCAGCGAAGACAAACCCTCCGCGCCCTCCAACGCCACCATTCGATCGAATTCTGGACATAAGCAGACTACTTCGGCAGGCGATGACGGCTTCTGATCAAAGCCACTCCCCGTTTTTCACGCGCCTCCCACTGGAGCTTCGTTCCAAGATCTACTCATACGTCCTAAATCCAAGCAAACGCATCTGGCTTCGTCCGAGCCCGCATCAGATCACCAAGTCTGGCAGAGGGGGCAGCCTCTGGATTGAGCACTTTCCATCCCAATGGACGCCAAAGGACCTGGCAAGGATAAACGCGGGTTGCTGCGCGGCCGCACGAACCGGTTTCTTCGGACAAGTCAACGCCAGCGACCTACAGCCCGACTCGGACACGCTCGCACTGATAAAGACATGTCAGAAAATATACCTCGATCTCTGTGGGCTATGCACATTTTGCTTCGACGACGTCAAAACACTGCGGGAGATTACGGCGCTTTACGCTGCGCTACCAATTCGCCATGTCCAGATGGTGTTCTATCATTGCCTCCATTCTAATTGGTATACCTGGGACGAAGATCAAGACCCACGAGAGGTGGATGCTGTGTGCAAACAGCTGCCGGAGCTGCAGACCCTACTGCTGTCGATACACCTAGAGCCGGTTAATCTCCGAATGGCTGCTCAAGACGCCATTTGTGCCGCAGATTGGCTGAAAGCCATCACGGCCGCCCCGACCGTTTATGTTGAGGTCCTGGGAAATGGGAACGCCCCGGCGCGAGTGGACACCCAGGAGTCAGCGAAAGTGCCTCATTCGAAATCTTGATGGCCCAGTGCCGCTGTCCGGGAGAGTTGCGGAGGTTACCACAAGCCCGATGTGCCCCAAACCGGATCGATAATCGCAGATGCCAGCTTTTTGTCGCCCGGGATCGCTGTCTTGTTTCGTTGGTGAGCCAGGTACGACATAGAGTCTGGATCCGCCAAGCCCTCACCAACGGCGTTCTTGGTGGCCTCCAGCGTCTCTAAAGAGCCTTAAGTCTGCGGGGTGGAAATCCCCACTGCATATCTCCCTTTGAGACTCAGCATTCAAGACGCAGAATTGGGTCCAGTGGTCCAGGATTAGGGCCAGCAAACTTAGAACTCGGTGCCATGATCCTAGTCAGTGTCACGTGGGCGAGGTACACAAAAAGGAAATTTCGTGTGCCCAGATTCGTCTCATACAACAGTTATTATGTAACTGCCATGGCCACCGTGACTTGGGGGTTGCCTCAGCAGACCGGCGTTAGGCCCCATCCGCTCGGAGTGAGTTGGCAATCCTCCTGCTGCTTGTGACGGGGCGACAGTTAGGGCTAACCGGTGACCGGATCCACTATAGTTTCTATAAAGAGAGAAAGGAAGAGAACAAAGTCAGCTCCTTTAGGGCTTATAGGTAATAAGTATTCCTTTAAGGAGGGTGAGCTCCGGAGTGGGGCGAAGATGGTTTAAGGGTGGATTGGGATTTGGGACGCAGATGGCATGGTATCGGGCCAGGGGCGGCGTGGACCATAAGGGCCTATGACGCCAGTGCCCCAATGGCGATGGAATTTTAGGAACTTCGGGATGTAGCATGATATAATGGTGGCATTTCGCGTTAAAGACGAAGCTTCAATACTAGGTACCATTACCGCGGACTGCCAGATCAGGGACTTACACTACGCACAGGCGTCGACAGTTGATCGTACCATCGTGCCAGCCTGCGGCGAGCCGCCGTTATAAGCTCGGCCATACATATACTTGGTCAATTTCCACATCGCCTTTGGGTTCGTCACATACCTCAATGGAACATCGAAAATAATGAGAGTTGGCCCCACGACTACTTGAATTGGAATTGAAGGCGGTTACAACAAGCGATACGATATGGGGCCTCGGAAAGAAGATACAATGATGACCAAAGGTCCGCAGTGCATCCTAGCAAGCTGCCAAGCTTCCCCATTTTTTAGTGACTAGACACCTGGATTAAAACGTCATCGTGAAAGCGATATGTCAATTCTCGTTGTTGGTCAGCAATCTACATTGAGGGGACGAGAGTCCCGTCGAAAGCTGGAATAAGTAATTAACAACTTGAAGACTTGCGAGGTATTCCGCATCCATACAGCGTAAAACTTTCACAACAGCTTGATCAAAGTATATAGAACTTGAACAGATATGTAACTTCCTTCTGAATTATTTGTAAATACCTACGTTGAGAGATTAAGAATTGAAGTTTCGGGGTTTCTATGTCAATAGGGTGACCGGCGGACCTTAGCCCCGCCTAAACATCGAACTTGCCACAGGATGCTTCAAACCCGGGAGAATATGCCTTCCTCGCCCTCTTGGCGAGGGACAGTTTCACCTCAAAATTATCCAAGGTCCCCGGCAGTGCTTTTGGATCCAGCTGCGGCGCAACCAAGCCAAGCTTCGCACCCAGTAAGAACCCATCCAGCACCAAGCTCGACACCATGGGTACGAGGTTATGCGCAGGGCAGATAGCAGGCCCGAAGCTGAAAGGAACCAGTCCCTTTTCGATGACAGCTTCTCTGTTCTGCCACTGTTCGGGCAACAGCGCGTCTGCGAACGGGAGCTTCTCGTTGTCGCGATGGAAGAAGGGCGTGAAGATGACGACCCCGGTGCGCTTCTTGACAGCCTTGCCGCCAATCTAATGGTCCCGTGTCAACTCCCGCAGGATAGCCGGGGTCGCCGGCCACAGCCTGAAGCTCTCCAGGAAAACCGCCCGTGTGAACGGACGGTCCGCGCCACCGCGTTGCGATTCCTGGAACGCATTTTCCTGCTTTTCGGGATGCAGCGCCAACAAAGCGAGCGCTCAATACGCCGCGAGGGCTGCGGCATCGAAGGCAAACAACCACTGGACCACATGGCTCGCAAGATCAACGTCCGAGTCCTTGGGGAGCCGGGAGACCAAACTGCCTTCCTCCCGTCTCTCTATGTATTCGGAAACTCGGGCCTGGTAATGGTCTTGTTTGCTGTGGTCTGTGAGCGCCATGAATCCCCAGTTGGCTCGGTGGCGGATAACATCTAGCGTCTCAATGAGATTCTTGTCGTCTCGCGCCGAGTTACCCAGGGTAAGCATGGTGGTGATGTGCGACCAGGCCGTGGCGAAGCCGGTCCAGTCCATGCCAAACTCTGATTTGTCCCCGTTGTGGTTAAAGACATGCCGCATTTCCTCGTCGATGATGGCTTGGAAGTGCTCGTAAAGAGGGTGAATTTTTTCGTTGGCGGCCAAAGCAAGCTCGTGGTCGACTTTGTCGACGGCCAATTCAACCTAGACGCAACCGGGAACGCCTTCTCCGTCGCTGACGTTGCCGAGCAGGTTGCCTGGATGGGCGCCGCTGTCCGTTCCTCGCCTTCCGATTACCAAGCCGCCTATGTCTCGGCGCGCATCCTGGACCTAGGTGTGAGCGGTACCTCGGCATCCGGAAATGTGCACACCACCACTAGCTCATGCAGAATCGAGTTTGACACGGAGTTGCTACATGACGCCGAACTAGCAGAGTCGGGGAAGTGCTGGCGTGACATGTTTGGAAATCCCGTCATCGTCAGGGGCTCTCCGATCCCACGACGAGCGGATGCTGACAGAGGTCTCGAGGTTCCATTGGATATAGTGGCCGGGCTGACGAATTGCCGGCGCGTAGTTAACTTTTCTCGGACGACCTTCATCAAGGGATTTGCAGCGATGCTAGCTGCTGTCAAGGTCGTAGGAGAGACTGTGTACTAGCATCTGTCCTACAATCCTGACGGCAGCTACCTCTCGTATGTAGATGGGGGAGCATCACGGTCTTCCGAGCCCCAGATCGTATCCATGGACAGCATTGCGCGAAGTCGTCATGTCGTGGGGTGGACTGATAACGTCAGGAATTACACTGGTATGATGGAGCTCATCTCTCTCGTACCCAACTGCTGACCTCCCTCGCAGGCGCCCCTGACGCGGAATACGCAATCGAATGGACCGAGCTACCTAGCCCCGGTTCGAGCTGTGTTCTCGAAAAGGCTACGGTTTCGGGGTCAGCAGTTCCATTCATCACACCCGGCGCCAGCTTTCTTGTCGGCGTCAAGGACAAGCCTCTTCACCTTGGTTTTGGAAGCGGCAACGACTACATGGGGAATCTGATCACAATCGGCAAACGCCATGTGGTATTCTATGACACTGAGGAGAAGCGGGCCTGGCTTGTCGACGGAGTCAGCGCCGTCCTTCATCTCTTGCGCGCATACCTCAAGTTTTATGTCGAAGATGACCGACTGGGTAGCTACTTCATGTACAGCCATGGCAATATTGAAGAAGCGCGTCCCGGTGCGGCGTACACAGGCGCCAAGGCAGCCTACGAGATTCTTACCAACGAGAAGAACCAAAACTTGGCACTTTACCCCAAAAAGTCTGCCATGTCCGAGGAGAAGACGGCAACGCTGGGGAGAAATCTCGAGGAAGAAACGACAACGATCAGACTCACCAACTCCAACTCCACCCTCGCGGAACGAGTCGAGCAGATCTGTCATATCCTGTTGCAGATAACAGCATATCACGACCAAGGCAGCACTCAGACAGGCTATGGGTTCCGAATCAAGTCCTCTCCCCGCCACCACATTGAAGGTTTTGAGTAGGTTCAGCAATCTCAGATTCAATCCCCTTGGACTGACATGTTCACCAGGTTTATGGACGTCGCCACCTGCCAGGACACCCTCTGGCCCAAGGTCGCGACAATTCAAGCCATGAGCGTCGGCTGGGTCCATCTGGTCCGATCTCTCCACGCCGTGACCCTCTTCGGTGTCGGCTTTGGCGAACTATTCCATCCAGCTCTCCCCAAAGACCAAGCCCAGCCATGCTGCATCCCAACCTCCCTCATGCCCACCGGCAAAGACTTCTTGGCTGTCTACGGGACCGACTTGCAGGATATCCTTCGCACCGGTTCTAAGCGACGAACCCCCTGGCGGCTGGCAGGAAACCTTCACTGGCACTCCCCCGAGGGCACCGCGTTCGAAGCATGCAAGTGCAAGCCCGATCCAGACGGTCCAAAACCACCACATACTAGTAGTAACCCCGACCCGCCGGCACCCGAGCGCAGGGGATTCAAGTCCCTCATGGGGAAATTCGCTTCTACCAACAGCAACAGCCAATCCAGAGCCCCGCTGCTCGACCCAAGCGACAAAGTCCAAGTCCTCCTCCCCGCTACCTTCCCACAGCTCTTCGGCCGCGGATTACGCAGCCCAGCACGGATCGTGCCTAACGGAGCCGTCATATTTGGACACGCGTGGAGCTTCCCGCTGCGATGGAGTTTGACCAGAGATGTCCCATCCGAGGAAGGCGAACCCGATCCGCCGTCTGTGGATGACGTGGCGGGGTTGATGTCTGATAGTAGAATCGGGACGAGTGTGGATTCTTCGAATTTGAGGCCGTCACCGCCTGCGAGGTCATTTTACGGGCTGGGGCGTAATGATGGGGTTTTAAATTGCGACGATGAGTCGTTCGAGGGGGGGAGTCTACTGGGGGAGGGTTCCAGGGGTGGAGTGAGGGGAAAGAGGCCTTTTGATGCAGTTAGTAGTGAGAGTGGAAGCTCGTGGACGAAGGCCAGGCGTTTGGAGAGCGGGAGCACACTGACAGGTGAGCAAACGGGTGATGCTTTGTGCTAGTATATTCTACGCTGGTATGTTCCGTACTAGTATATTCTTGGTGCTAGGATGTCACGTACTCTCCTAGAAATTGGTCAAGGATGCCACATACTTACCACAAAATGTACCAGTATATGTCAGGCCCAAAACATGGGCACTGCGAGGGAGGTGTTATAATGTAGTACCGCAAACTGATATCGCCCGTGGCTAAACCGCAAGTATAGCCGGATGGCGAGCGCTAGGATAGCGGGGTATTGAACAATTACAATTACTAGATTGAAGTGTGAAGTGTGGCCTCAGATGAGGTCGCAGCCCAACAGCTTGATACATACAAAAGCGTTCTGTGTAGCCAGGTTTGGTCCCCCATATAAAGATAGCCAAAATTGGTCCTCATTTTTAAAATGAACAGTCTCGCCTTTACCTCTGTATATTTTCGTGTTGCCTGCCTAACCCCTGGGGACATAGCCTCTGCCCTCCAACTCTCGCACCTTTACCTTCTTCAAAGCACTCCTACTCCCGTTGTTCAACACCCTGAATTCATCATCGCCCTTGATAAAACGCTGAGATACATAATGGAATTGGAATCAAAGACATCCAATTCAGCAGATGCCCTTACCGAGCGGGCTGAAAGGAGAGGCCTTACAGGGGACCGCTCTAAGATCAGCCCTCATACGATTTACAGGAATCTGAGACCTAAGAGCAAGAACTTGTATTCACGAGTACTTGAAGTGTGACATTTGCAAGTAAATAATGCGCATGTATCTAACAATGAGATCTAACGTGCTTTAGATATTGTGAGGAAACCAACGCCACTGCCACTGCCATCGCCACCTGACGCGTACTCGCGCCACCTGACGCAACCCCTGGCCACGCAATGCGTGGCCACCTCGCTCTTCACGCTGTATATTGACCGTAGCCTTCGCCCACTCTTTAGCTCAGGCCAGGTTGAAGTCTTACACCTTTGTCAGTTCTTGCTCGCTGCCACCATTGTGACCACCTTGATCAGGCGTACCTGCCTTTCTTCACAGTTTATACCGTTAGAAAGCGTGTAGGAGGATCCGGTGACGGGGGAGTATAAGTGTGGCGTTTGGGGTGTTTGTAGTGGGTAAAGTGGAGGAGGGGGATGTAAAAGTGAAGGTAAGGTTGGAGTAAGGGGTGGAGATAGGGAGGAGTAGTATGATTGGGGTTAAGGTTGGGAAGGAAATGGGGGTGGTGAAGGATGTGTTTGCTACAGGGGAGTGTGTAATGGTGATGAGGGGGTGGTGGAGGTTTGAGGGTGATGGGATCGGGTTGCTGGATGTGGAGGATGGGAAGCTGTGTGAGATGTCTTGGATCCGAGACTTGCACTTCTGGGGTGATGAGTTGGAAATTTAAACCAAGGATTCATATCAGGCTCATTCAAGACATATTACTCAGACTTTGACCAAGAGCCACAAAGTTCCCCGATAGACTGATTTGCAATCATTTTCTGCTCCTTTGTCGAGCCTGTCTCAGCCTTCAAACTCATTCCGCCATCTGTGGAGCTCCCTCCCTTGCTGACACCGGCCACTGCTCGGTCTTGTCCATGTAGTTGGGCGCCGTTCTTGATCGAGAAACCAACCCAGGGATCCTTTTCAACGGGTTGGGCGAGCCACTCCCTGAAGGGGCTGTAAAGCTCTGGGAGTAAAAATCAGAAAACATGATAGCCTTTCAGTCTTTTAAGGAGTTTGTTTCAACACACCTTCAGAGTCCCTGGAGTTATCAGTATTATTGCAGTCCATGGAGGTGGTGCCCGTGAAATATGGCCTGCAGCTTGTAGGTGATGAGACCCTGAAGAGCGACGTCCGTTTGGACAAGATGGGGTAAGATGTCTTTGGTTTGCGTTTACCTGGGGTAATTTAAGATGAGAATCTCATTGCCTTTATATCTGAGGTGAGGTATTCTTGATGAGACTAAAAAGGCAGCTGCGCAGCGGAGGGGTTCATTCGAAGACCTGGCTTTGTTTAGCTATTTAATTTTCAAGTAAAGAAGTAAATATGACTTCGAAGTCTGCAATGGCTTAAGCTCATGCTCTCGGCCGCGAAGTGCGGGCAGGGCTCATTCGGTTGGAGGGCCATTTTCTCAACTGGTTTTCCGATTGTGCCTCTTCCTCACCATCTTCATGACCGCCTTAGGAGGCCAATTGCAAAAACGGCCCAAGGATCCAACCGACAGATTCCCATCCCTGTACTCCAGTCTGTCGCCCCTGACAGCCTCGGCTCGGTCAGGGCAAGCGAGACCGCGGTTACATGAAATCCAGGGCCATTTTCCCCCACCAATCCCTTCTGCAACCACCAAGAAATGCCAGCGATACTGTGGTCCAGTCATGGGCGTGGGGCTCGAGTCTTGCACGGGAAGGTGCAGCGAGGGCAGGGGCTTGGATGACCAGACAATCGCTGAGGAAGGTCAGGAGTTACGCCTTAACAATGCACTTCAAGAAAACAGCCAAATCAAGTTACCCCGATACTTTGTGATTGCCTTCCAGCCCAGTTTGTCTACAGATCGCTCGACGCCATCTTGCCAAGGTTTCTATACATTTCAAGTACGTCAAGTAGAAGCCTCGTTGCCCCGCGAAGACAGGCCGCTGATGAAACCTTTCGTAGTTGTACATGGGCCCCGCTTTCCTCAAGCTAGCCAATCAGGTTAATGGCCCAGCCCCCTAGCGCCCTTAGCATGGTGGGGAACCACCTTATAATCGCGCGGGCCTCCACTCTTGTAGTCAGCGACTTCCTTCCTCTTTCACATCAGGCTTGCTGTCCTGGTTTTGCCGACTACGAAAATTTTGAACCATCCTACGCGTATCTATTGTCTTTCACCAGCTCTCTAGACTGGCGTAGCCCGCTCGCGCCTTTTTTCCACGACTTCAAGCGCCGGGCGCCGAGCATTGACTAGGCGCTCCGGACATTCGAAGCAACCACAATGATCACCACATAGGTCACGATCCACCAGGCCCTTCCGCTGGCCCATTATGGTTTTCTCTGTGTCCCCACGACAGACAAGCCTATCTCGAGGGATGGAGTGGAACGTTCGAGACATGCGGGTGTTTGAGCGACTCGGAGCAGTCGGGATGTCCCGAAATTCTGCTGTCGCCTGCTCCCGCGTCTCGCAACTTCAGCTCCATCTCGGAAGAGAGGTATATCTCACCTCAGCAACTCCTATTAACCTCTGATTTCAACGCGTCACCATCGCCGGCGAGAACGGCGTCACCTTCCCCTCCGCCTACCACCCCTTTTTTCGACTCCCCGGAACCGAAGAATGAGCTGTATTCTTCGCCGACAACCACGAACGATTTCCCCGGCAATTCGTCTTCTGCGTCGCAGACACCGGCAGCAGACATCTCAAATTGTCCTCGATGCGTCTTCAAGGCAAATGACGCGGCTGAACTTGCGTAAGCAACGTCTCAACCCCTTTCCTGATTTATGTCCCTGGACGGGATGCAGAGCGCTAACTCCTCCTCTTTTCACAGCCATCACATTGTATCCTACCACCACTTTTCCCCCAAGGGATCGTTCACATGCGGTGCCTCTGGAGGATCGTGTGACGTCACATTCAAGGACAAGCGAACACTCGAGCGACACCTCAACGTCTTCCACTTCGAAGCCGTGTACCAATGCCGATGTGGTCGCGGCGATCGCAAAGATGCGCACAAGAGACACATTCGCGCATGTGCGCAACTCGTCGCGAAGCCGTACCTTTGCCCATGCGGGAATCGAACCGAAAGCACTAGAGTCGACGCTCTCGTCGAACACGAGGAGCATATAAAGGAGTGTGGGAAGCGGAGGAGAGGGAGACCGCCGAAGAACTCGGCACACTGACGATTAGGATGAAGAGGCGGATGGAGTTGCTGGGCTGTGATCGGATATCTCTGGGGTCTAGCGTTTGTGTCCCGCAGTGATGTTGGGATCAGCGCCCCTCTGGTGGTATTCGGTCATCGGCTTCCTGCTGGAAGTTGAAGATGTTTTTCGTAATGGGTTGAGGAACGATGATGGATTGGGGCGGGATTTGGTGGACTCGCGATGTTGGATGATCAAGGATCAAGTGTGGCACGTCTGGTCAAGGTGACTTTCGCAGGGGCCGCGAAGGCCGAGCAAGGTTACAACACGCCGACTCCGAGCCATTTACACAGTTTAGGGAAAGCTCAGGGTCAACAAGGACTCGACAGATATCGAGGGGTCAACCCGAGGAAACATCATGGCGTTTCCTTAAACTGTGTAAA
>Ga0247758_1001840_pt1 | contig 13657 bp, 12 predicted proteins | sample UWRJL156409C4_FD_180950 | JGI IMG/M metagenome (GOLD analysis project Ga0247758, IMG submission 180950) | Plant litter microbial communities from Arlington Agricultural Research Station in Wisconsin, United States - UWRJ-L156-409C-4 | ecosystem: Environmental > Terrestrial > Plant litter >...
TAAACTCCTCTCCCCCCCCCCCCCTCCGGTCCCAGAAGGTTCGCCCTAGTCCTACTAACTACGACTTAATTAGCATGGCCGGCTCCGACACCACCGCCAATTCCATCCGTTTAACCCTGCTTGCGCTCCTCACCACCCCCTCGGCACTCTCCCGACTCCAATCCGAAATCACGCACGCCATCTCCCACAACCTCATCTCCTCCCCCATCAGCAACAGCGAAGCTTTGTCCCTGCCCTACCTCCGAGCCGTCATTTACGAGGGCATCCGTCTCTATCCACCAACAAACTCCACCTTTGACAAACAAGTTCCCCCCGGTGGAGTGACATTGCACAACTATTACCTCCCTGAGGGTACACAGTTGTTAAATAACACAATTCACATGATGCATAGCACGGAGATATTCGGACCGGACGCGGATCTGTTTAGGCCGGAGAGATGGATTGACATGGCAGTGTCAGATCCAACAAGGCATAAGGAGTGGATCGGCATTGTGGATTTGGTCTTTGGGTATGGAAAGTATGTGTGTTTGGGCAAGGCACTGGCCATGATGGAGTTGAATAAGGTTTTTGTTGAGGTGAGTAGTAGTTGTCTTGGAAGGAGAGATTTTAGGACGAGAGGACTAACTGGAAGTAGTTGTTAAGGCGGTATGAGTTTGCAATCGTGACGCCGCATCAGCCAATGGTGTTGAGAGACTGTACTTTGTGGCTTATCAACGACTTTCATCTGAGGGTTACGAAGAAGGATGGCTAACTCGACATCAGGATTGGATAATATTGTTAAACTCTGACTATTGGTTGTTCTCTGTAGGCAGAAGCTGGAAAACTAACTAGTGGATGTTTGTCTTGTCTGCAGGGCGGTAGTGTTTGGAGACTGGGGTGAACGTAGGTCTGGACGTTACAAGTCAACGAAGAGATTGCAGCTAGTTTACGTAGGTTACGATCTTCTAATGCGGGAAGATGAAGCTCTGGGTCTGAAAATAACAAGGCCGATAAGATGAAACTGGAGCAGTACCCCGACTTAGTGCATGTGTGGGAGAACGGTAAGCGGACTGAGGCGTCCTAAAACACACCCTGCGAAGAACCAACCAGTGTTTGTGGCTTTTTCTGCCGTCACCCATCTCAAGGGTTGTAACTCGACCAACCGGTCCCGCCACGCCACACCGCCGGTATCTAACCGCGGACCGCTGGCGGAGCTAGTCCCTAGCTAATTGTCTTTTTCCCGACCACACCTGTCTCTGTTTAACTGAGCTTAGTTTAGGATTGAGGGAAATAGCACCTTAAGCTTGCATTTCGAATCTACGTTGTCATAGGTGCATTTCGGGGCCTGTTGTGTTATTAGCCGCAAGGCGAGTGTATCGCCCTGTTTGATTGGGGCACCGCTTTGACGAAAACGGTGTAACCATTCGCCCGATTGCTAAAGCCCTGGGTGCAGGCTTACAGGAGACCCTGAATCTCCTAACGGCCAAATTACAACACTAAGCACCACCCAGTTCACTGCTTGGCAGTAATTACGTGGTGCACCACCAAGCATAACCGACTAAGCAGTGTACAAGGTACTTCTTAGTTAGCTAGTATAGATAGTCATCATCGTAACCACGATAGCCGTAAGGGACTCCTGGTTCCTCACGCTAGTATTACATTATTCATTTATGTCCTACTGTTCAGACTTCCCTCTGTGCATTATAGTGACAGCGACCTATAGTGACAGTGTACTCTCGTCTAGGAGTGCTAGCTCAACAAGCCGTCTTTGGATCACCTCTTAAGTTTAGCGTCCTGCCATACGCTCTATCTTATCTTGTCCGGACCCCCCCTCAGGTCCTCGTCAAGAGCAGGTCGTAACAGAGTGCTAGCTTAATAAGCCGTCTTTAGAACGCCTACCAGTCTTTAGCGTCGTGCCATACGTTCTGTCTTAACCTAACTAGTCCTTCGGGTCTGTGCTAGGTGTAGGTTGTAGTAACGGTTAAAGGGCTGTTTTGGAAGCTGAAAACGTGTAGTTAAAGGCTAATTTACAAACTGAAAAGCCTCATACGAAGAGGCGAGTAAAGGAGAGTAGTAACAATAAGTTTACTAATATAAAAGCAATTGCAGAAGCTAACGAGGCCTTAATGAAGCTCCCTAACCTAAGAAAGCGAAGGAAGACAGCGGACCCGCTACCTAAACTTAAAAAACGCGTGTAGGAAGTTATTTAGGTACTTTATAGTTTCATAAGGCTAAGGAGATATTATAAACATTAATTTCTATTAATTTTAGCCGCGTTTAAGTGTTTGTAACATTGTTGTTGCCGTGTGGTCACCCCCTGCTTACGTGATCGGGTAGGGGGGGATCGGTTAGCGGGTCCAAACGTCTATAGATCTGGTAGTGTGTACTGACTTAGCGGCGCAGGCAGCATCAGTTCGCTGTTTGGAGCGGCACAGCCGCCCAGAGAGCCTTCAATTTATGATCACCCAAACCCGATGCGGCGCAGCGCCTTTGGCGGCTGGTCCGGTTCAGCACGGTCGGCCCCGGTGCGAGAAATCCGCGTGTCTGCAGCCCAGACGGAATGAATGCAGGGACGGCTTAACGTTTCTACTCCAGTCAACCTTACAATCCATATTCTTTACATGTATGTAGTCGCCGTGTCCCTTGAGCTTTGTCGCCGGATACGGGCCAGTACATATACAATCTCGGCCCCGTAGTGCTCCCGATCCTCGGTCTCAGCGGGGATGTCTCTAGCACGCTATCTATCACGGCAGCTATTTTGAGCAATACCTCGTTCGGGAGGTTCTCTAAAAGACTCTTATCGCGAATACTTTTGCCAATTCTCTTGCGAGCCTACAACAGAGTCCCCCGGGCTCTCCCTATGATTTCTTATTCCACTGAGTTTTTTGGTTTGGGACTGGGCTTCTCGCCGTCGATGTACGAGATTAGCGGGCTGCGGGGACTAGTGATGTCCCGGTTTTATACTTGGTGTGATTGCATGTTCCACTTTTGTCAGCTCACCCAGCTCGTCACCCGCATGTGGGTCTGGCTCACCCAGCTCACCCAGGCTGACACCCCTGAAAGTGGGGCTCTCGGGTGAGCCCTGAGGTAGCCCCGAACACAGATGCCACGGAGTCGCAGTTTGGGTCATCTTGTATTAAAACTGGGAACCTATTTCCAACGCACTGAAACAGCGATAAAGTTCTTCTATGAGGATGCTCCTGGATCCGGGTCTAGGTAGGTAATTTTGCATTACCACCCAGACACACAGTAGCGAATGGAAGAAGAGGAAATAAACGAATACAGCTTCGGCCGCCAACCCTACATTCTAGAGACCGAACTTCCTGGCGCAGTTAATACCCTCCACAAACATCCAGACCCGGGGGTCGACCAGGACTCCTTCCCTCTCAGCTTTGCGCAAGGCACTCTCCAACTCGAGGAGCGGAACCTCCAACTCGACAGCGAACTCGCCCTTATCAAGACGCTGCTTGCCCGCCTCGCTGCCCTTCTTGTCGTGCCCTTCCACGACGACGGCGTTCAGCAATGCCGTGATGGGCACCGGCTCTGAGGTCAGCAGTGGGCTTGTGGAAGTGACGGTGCCCGTCTTGGTGGTTTCCTCTTCTAGCTCACGTATACCCGCCTGCTCCACCGTCTCGTTCCCTCGGCGGTTGATGAAGCCGGCCGGGAACTCGATCGTGTCGGTCTCGTACTGAGGGCGGAACTGCTGGACTAGGGTGACGCAAGGCTGGCCCTGCTCGTCCAGGTGGGTGGTTAACACCAGCGCCCCCACGGGTTTCTGCAGGTCACGGTTGACAAGAAAGATGTAGTCTCGCTCTCGCGGGATTTTATTATCATCTCTCGGGTCGATGTAGGTGATGGTTCCCAGGCCTTGGTATTTTCTGCACGCAATTGCCTTCTTCTCTAGAATGTAGGGGGAAGTTGACTTTGGCAATTTCGGCAGAGGGTAGGATTCCATGGCGGCCATTTTGGTTGGTGGTTGATGTGTGCAGCAGTGGGTGGTTTTGTGGACCGGATTGATGAGAAAAAGCTTCCGAGTCGTTAATTTGTTCGGGTTTCGGAACCCAGTGAGGATGCTGGAAGGGAAATCGAGTGCTGTGGGAGGGGCCGACGGGCCACTTTTATTGGACCTCCACTGGGCGGTAGCCGATGCATGTGGGTGAATTGTGCCCGTCCCGTCACAGGGAGTCACAGGGATGCATTTAGCGAGGCCTGTTGGCATGCAACATAGATAGCTGTTGGCGGGCTTTTTTGTTTGCCTAACATAGCCCCACAGCATTGGAGGCCCTTGTATTCCATGCTTCCATTCAATGCCATTCAACACCGTCTCAGCTATCTTAGACAAGTGACACTCTCAAGGCATTCTAATATCAATCTCATGACTACAAGCTGCTGATTTGCAGGTATATTGCGGCAGCGCATCTGGCCAGTTCCTCGATACATGCGTATTTCGGTATGGATTATTTATGCACATATCAATATCCCGCGCATCTCACGTGCAAAGGCTTGCTGTGGTTCGCTTCAGCAATGAGACTTACGCGCCCTACGCGCCCTACGCGCATATCTAGGCTGCCACGTTGGCAGCAGGCCCGACTCCCTCCCCATCACCGCATCTTGGATTACAGGTCAACTGGGAAGGCAGACCCGGCGTGGCAGAGCACACCGTGCTCCTGAGAAATCCCACACTCCTCAACAATCTCAACGACCAGGAAATATCGCCCGCAAAGCCTCGCATAGGCGGAATTCGAGCCAGATCCGATGCAGCGAAAAGACAAGGTGAGGGGAAAACACCTCAACAGATGCAACGCAGTTTAGGATCCGCGGCTTACAACCTCGCCTTATAGCCTCAAATACGGCAACAGGTAGTTGCGATACCGTTGCCGCCGTTGCCGTTTTCGTGTAACATCCTCGCCCCGCAAAAGCCTGGGGGAAATGATCCCGATGGTGGAAGCCAGCTGCAGGACCAGTTTCCTGCATCGTACCGATTCGACAACGACGACCTTCGCGCGCCCCTGATCCCTGAGATCGACCTCATTGCTAAGGAGCTCAGTGTGAAGAGGTTGCAGGATATTATCCACTTGCTTTGGCTCTCGGGTCGGCCTGTCCCACCTCGCCCGCTCCATCATCAACAGGCTCTGGGACGCGAGATCACTGTGACGGAGCGGATGGAATCCCATCTTATTTGGGGCTCGGGTCGCATTTTCGCCAAGCCGATACCTCGCTACCTCCTCAACCCGCTGTTCTGGGAGGACCATCTTGCATGCAATCGGTGCCAGGGAGGAGACGATGCTGCCGTAGGGGGCGACCCGCTGCGGACTCCAAGCTCGAGCTGCCAACACCCGCAGCTGAGAGCGTGCGCTCTTGGTTTCCTTCTATCGTACGTCGCGCTCGTCGCCTACGAGAGTGACTTTGCCATCGCCAAGGAAAAACGTCTCATTCCGGCCGAAGTCACCTGGCTCCAGTGGCGCCAACTTGTGCGTGAGATCCTCGCCGAAGACGGCGCGAACTGTCTTTACGCCCATGTCGCACCTCGCTTCATCTACGGCGAGTTGCGTCTCAACCGGCTCAATCTCATTTTCTTTGCCCGGCATGGACCGTTCTCTTCGGGCTTTGTGGCGACCTGGCACTCGTTTGGGAGTTTCTACCGCGACAACTCGGCTTGGATTATCACCATCGCAGCTTATGTCATTCTCATCCTGTCTGCTGCCCAGGTGGCTCTCTCGACCACCAAGACGGTGGATAACGACGCCTTTCAAACTGGGTCGTTTGGTTTCAGTGTCTTTGCTATCATTCTCCCGGGCTTCACCCTTGGCATGCTGGTTTTCATCTCGACCATTTTGTGGGCATATAACGTGATGCGAACGAGGCAGTTTGAGGTGAGGAGGGCTAAAGTTCTACGCAGGACCTGGCGTCATGTACGAGGGACCGAGGGGGACTGATGTGGAACCAAACAATGCTATTGTGAGATGGATGGGGACCTGGGTATGCTTGGCTAACCTAGGTGTGCTTGTAAGGTCTGTTGCTTTCGGGGCCTAGAAAATATTGGATCCAGAATTCAGTAGTAATCAACCGCGGTCCCAGAGCTCGTTTCTAGGAGAGAAAGAAAGGGTGCGTTCTGCGGGGCGTGCTTCGCCGAAGGGATTGCCTTGGGCACCTACCTCTTCCCGGCCAACCACGGTGCGCGCGACGCCGTGCTGCCCCAGATTGGTAGCCCTAGTTTGAACCAAAGGCTCGGATGTGCCCAAAAGGCTTGGGCTGGCTGCAATAGGGATGTCCTGTTGCAGTGCTGTCTTGGATATCTCCGGGCTGTGTTTGGGTTCTTGTGCATTCCAGGTTTGGGTGCCCGCGCTGGTCGCGCTGCATCCTAGACAAAACGCACCGAATGGAGTCTTCGCGGGCAGGAGGTTTTTTTTGGCCTTGTTCGTTCCTGCCCGGAATTGGGGCTAGATATGGGCAATTTCTTGACCAAGGAGCAGTGAGTCATGCACACTATAGGCCCGCTTCGGGCAGCAGCCTGAGGTCTTTTCTTCCACGACACAGGCGATGCTGCACTGTTGGTTGGGCTGGCTACCCGATGATGCCCGAGTTCGAGCATGATGGATTTCTCTGGGTTGCCACGAAATGGCCATTCCCGTCTGGGTTTTCTAGCAGACTTAGCGGCTTCCTTCTTCGAACCTTTCCCCATTACCATTTGCCACTGTCAACCCTATGTACCTTCCCAGGCAACCAATACTTCTACGCCGGTGATGATGCGACCACCTTAGGCCGCGACAACATTTGCACAAGATGCGGACACAACCGTGGCCGGTCAGACGCCCCGAAGTCTTCATCGCGCGCCGGATCCGGCTCCAACACTTCTCGCTCTTCGCGACCTAGAAGGCGCAAGGCAGCAAACACTACACCGAGCACGGCGGCCGAGATCTCCCGGGAGCGATTCTTCATTGACCGGCTGCCCAGTGAAATCATCCTGCAAATCGCCGAGGGTCTTGAGTTTGAAGACCTGACCATCCAATGATTTCCTCAACGCTCGCATCATGCTGCTCAATTATGCTTCGGCATATCAGGGTTGGTCTCTTCCGGCTGGTGTGACGAGATGTTTTGACTAACTGATGCCAAGGTCAATTTCGGAACGCTCAGCACCTGGACAATATTGTCGGCATTCTCCTTGGTCAACTTCAGGCGAAACGCGGGGTTAGTTTTGCCCTTATTTCGGCTTGGGAACGACGACGTTTTACACGCCGTACTGACAGCATCCACAGGAGGGCTCGAGGACAATGCCGAGGGTCTTGTCAAGTCTCTTCTGCACCAACTTTGCTTGCAGGAGCCTGCCCTTTCACGATATGCTGAGCCATTCATCGACGATCCCCTAGGTGAACAGAACCGACCAAAGGCTAAACTCAGCATCGAGAACATGTGTCAATGCTTGCAGGACATACTCACAGAATCCTCGATTGGGAGGATCTTTCTGGTCATCAACAATCTCCATTTGCTAGAGGACTCCCCCTTGACAGACAAGTTGCTAGCGTTCATCAAAGCCGACGTGTCCAAGGCCAAAGCCAAGGGCAGCAAAGCGAAGTGGGTCTTGACTAGCCAAAAAGACGAAGCTTTGCAAAAAATATTCGGTCTCGACAGCAATTCGCGGGTTCGTAAGATCAATCTTGACGCAGAGGAGTATGGGGCCCAGCTGGGGGAGCAGTTGCGAAAGTATGCCTGGGAACGGACCAACTATCTCAGAGGGGAAAAGGGGTACACACTGGCTCTTGCCTACCTCCTCTTAAGCCTTCGCGGCACGCCCACCTCTCCCTTCCCCACAAAGAAGCAGACCTCTCGCCGCAACACACACCTCCGTCCACTACGCCGCCTTTCCTAACGAGATCGTCAACCCTACCCCACTCCACCGGATCCCTTAATAGATCCCTTGCCCCCATCACCGACAATCCTACCTCTTCAAACCCCAAACCCGTAACCCTCACCTCCGCTAACGGCACATCCATCACCTCCTTCGCAGTCATCGGCTTCGATGCTACCAAATCTGCTACATGCAAGCACGTCGCACCACCACAGCTCTCGTGTGGCAAAAGTGCTACCACTTCCTAAGAGGGACATAAACTTCTGTAGAATTGCTGAGATGACTAAAAGAAGGCAGCATCCCTAGAACCGGGATGGACTTCCAAGCAGGACCACCATCCAACACATAAAGTGTTTAGTTTCCGGTTTTCAGCCAATCAGTATTCGCGAAAGTCCTTGTGCTCACAATTGCGCTGTCAAGCGGCTGCGATTTCGAATCCATGCGTCCGAGGCGGGCAACCCGAAATTCCGTAAGAGCAACCCGATATCTAAAGTATAGAAGCGATGTGTTTTCTGGATTCCGGGGTTGCGTACACAGGCCAACTCTCTGAGATTAGCAGACGGCGGAGGCACTCCACCTGATACCAGAAATCTGGACCTGACAAGGGCTCAGATGTATTCCTCCTCCAGCATAATAAAGACTAGCGCAACAAGGGGTCCACTGTTATGATTCTGTAGCATTTTCTGCGAGAGGATAATACTGGGGCCCTTGTCGTGCTAGTCTTTATTGTGCTGGAGGAGGAGTACGTACAACCTATCATCTTGCTTGCAGGGATCAATTCTACAACCCGAGTGTGGGGCGGAAGGATGCGGGCCTGGGTTACCCCAGACAATTGTGATAGAGAGTTACATTAGTTGCCTACCGTCCTCCATCCTCCATGTGAAGTAGTGACTAACAGCACAGCTCAGCTTGCCAAGCACATTGTCCACACAATTGTGTGCCACCCCTGTCAGCCTGCCGCCTCACTTTGACTAGCCGCAGCCCAACCAAAGGGAGGATGTGCGTCATCCACACTTGACCGAGAAGGCTCTTTTTCCCAAGAGTTCTACAGGCGCCGTCAACTTACAACGCTGCGGCCAAGCAGTGCATGCTATCTCGACATTCCATCCTAGGACCTCTCGCTCACCGCAGGTGCCTGCCCTTGTAATGGCTGCGCGGCAGCACCAGCCTGCGCAGGCAAAGCCCCCCTGCCCCGACCAGGCCGAGGCGGGTTTTGACTGGCAACATAGACCAAGCAAAGTTTTGGATCCCCTCAGTCACCCTACAAACGGCAGAACTGCCAGCATCGACGTACCGGCGGCTTGGCGGAATTCATGGGAACGAAACAAGGAAATAGCAGGTTGGCTAGAATCTATCCCGCAATCCAGCTCCGCAGGTGGCGCTCTGAGCATTAATGAATGGGGATCGCCGACACTACCCACCTCCGACGTTCTTGCCGTCGTTGGCAATCGCGGGCCTCCCATCACCAATGCGACGGACAAACACCCATCCCAGGACAGACGTGTTCCAATAGAGGGCGCCGCCAAGCCTAACCTCCCGGATCTGTCGCCCATGCGCGAAACCCGACAGCCGGTCACCTCGGAAACGGCCACAGAGGGATTGAAACACCTGCGCCACGGCACCGACTCTGTTGGCTCCTGCGCAGCGACCTGGAGCACTCGTAGCCAGAGCCTGCCGGGTTCGACATCGAATCATGGCGCGGTCATCACCGATATAACTATGAAAAAACCCCCTCCGAGTTCTATCATCCAGCTCAGGTCCGAAATGCTCGGCGGCTCGAGTACTTCAGGGTTAGCCAAGAGATGCCGGCCGGACGGAGAGCTCAAGCGCCGCTTCTCAAAAATCGATTCTGCCGATATAGGTAGGCGACCTACCTCCTCGTGGCGAAAGCCTTTCGGGGCTGCCGAACGCCCTCGACCTACATGGGGCTCGTCTACTCGACTATGCAAAGCGATGGAAAGCAACGAAGGCAACGACTTTGATATGGCACCTCCGATGGAACCCTGTGACGTGGTGCCGCTTAGCAAGACGTTTAATGGATTTCAGCAGCACATCCTGACGCTTAGCCCCATGCTGAGGACTCGCAATGTCTACCTCGTTGACAGAATTGCCTTTCAGCAGGTCATGCGCTACGGGTCTCTCCTGAACGCAAAAATAAACCATCTTGACCAGCGTGGGAACTGTGCTTCTGGACCGCGATGTAACGCATTAGGTGGCTCTCCCAGGCCTCTCGACCGTGTCCCCTTCAGAGCATCCGCACCAAACAGCGATGACGAGGATTCAGGGCCAGGTGCAATAACCGAGCACAGCTTTCCGCCCGGAATTCCGACCCCCCCAGTGAAGAGACTGCCAGCCACCCTAGAATGTCAGGCATGTTATCAAATCCAAGCCATCGCCAAACCCTCGGACTGGACGAGGCATATTATCCAAGATCTTCAGCCCTACACCTGCACCTTTGAAACATGCAGCGATCCAAAGATGTTTAAGCACAGGGCTGACTGGATCAAGCACGAGAATGAGGAACACCGCCATCTAGAGTGGTGGAGTTGCGACATAAAGGATTGCCGACACATCTGCTATCGACAGGATACCTTTCTTCAACACCTTGTCCGGGATCACAAATACCCAGAAGTCGAGGTCCAACCCAAGATACCAATGGACCGATCCAGATGTTCAGATCCTACTTGGCAAAAACTGTTCATATGTCACCATGAAACACGTCAGCGACCGCAAGAGGAGCCTTGCCGTTTCTGTGGTAGGATTTTCAGGACGTGGAAGAAGCTGTCTGTTCATGTCTCCATACATATGGCACAGATCGTCCTTCCTATTTTGAAACTTACCGCCGAAGAAAATGTGGTGGCAGCCGATACTGCCATATCGCCAGTCCAAGGGCCCCGACCAAGGCATTTCTCCGAACGTAAAGATCATGGCACCCGCTTGGTGGAATCACAGGGGTTTCGGTCCAGCGGGCTGTTGTACAATGCATACGCTACCCCCCCAGTCCAAGACAACAGTTCCCCACAGAGTACGTCTTCATTCCCATACAACCCACCAGCAGAAAACCACTTTGGTCCTTCGACAATCCACCTAAGGCCCCAGCCCCATAACCGGGCTGCTGCCCTCACCCCGCTCTCCCTCTGGAATCCGTCCTCCGCGTCACGGCACCATTCAGAGCGCAGCATAAGCTTCTCCCCGGTTATGGAGCTGTGCAACACGTGTTCTTTTTCTTCAGCCGTATCGACCAAGGTTGAGGACAATCGCAGTGTGATGATTACGTTAGAAGAAGGCACCAATGACGCCCAACACGATCACTCTACCGCCCATGCTCACCACTCTGCCGCCATATACGCTTCAAAGTTCGGCCTTCCCATGCTGACAACCCTTGTTAACTCGACCTGGCACCCGGAGAGAAATACGAGCTACAACTCAGCCAAGAAACTGCTCAAAGACCACCCGCCGGGGCCAACCCAAAGAGCTTGTTGCTTAAGGTGTGGCGAGGCGCTTCACGAATGCGTTGGGCATCCGGTCACGCCCCATTCGGAAGGCGGCGTCTGCCCTAATGTTGGGGCGAGAGGCATGAACGGGTGTGGACACGGCGACGGTATCCTGGTTGATCCAGAGTCCGCTAGTATCCCATCCACAGATCTAGGGACACCGGATCTGGCCAACGACCATGGGGTAACCGGTATACAAGCCTTTCCGATGGCCAATCTCGTTTCGGAAGTCGTTGAGAAACCCTCAAATGAAGTATTGGTGCATCATGTACTGCCCAATCCAATCGGTGGAAGTGCTGCTAATAGTTTCTGCCCGCCTCAAACCCCGAGCGATACCCAGGCTCTTCATGCCAATAACCCCACCAAAAACGTCAGCGATTTGCTGAGGGAAGAAGAGAAATACCTTGGTACGAAGAAAGCTGTTACGTCGGTACCCGAGAAGAGTTTCATTGCCAGAGACAGTCCCTCCGACAGAGAGCTACAAAAAACTCTTTCAAATTTGGGGCTGGCAGTCGAAGGTGATCCCGCTCAGCTAGATAAGCAAAGCGCATTGCCTGCGGATGACGATGCGATGGAAATAGACCCAATGGAGCAGCTAGTGTCCAGACCGCAAGAGGGCAGAACTCCGCCTTCCCGGAAGACGGGTTCGATAGTCGGCGGCGGCACGAAACGGGCGATAACCGAACAACAGATGTCTCAGGTATCTCGACTCCAGATTGAAGGGGTCAAGACACCTGCTCGTGATGTCCGACAAATAGGAGTCGCAAAAATCCAGCTTAAATTTTTATCTATTTCGAGGATACCCAATGTGGACGGCGACTGCGCGAACTCCGATGCATCTTCGATAGATGAAGACGATAGACCTGTCGACGAGGATGGCGAACAGACCGGGCCATCGAATAACAGCAACTCCAACTCCTACGATTCTGGTCCAGGCGGTTCTGCTGGAGTGGGTCAAGGAGCACAAGGCGATTCTGGACCATCGGGGAACGAAACACAAGACTCTGGATCAAGAGAGAGGGGGGGTGATGGACAAGGCGGTAGTAGAAAGCGGCGGCGCCCGAACACCCCAAACTCCAGCAACAAGCGCTTTGCCTGCCCGTATCAAGTGTACGAGCAATTCCATCACTGCTTACAGAGGGGGCCAAGGAACCCCGAGGGCGGCTGTAAGGGAATGTACCGGTTGAGGTGTGTACTTTGCCGACTTCGCAGATTGAAACCCCCTCTGTGCAGGCGCCGTCAGCATACCCCTTAAGTTGTGCTAACTCGTCATGTCCATTAGGCAACATCTCAGCAGAAGACACATGATCTCATCTCGATGCCGAACATGCTGGAGGTCGTTCGACACGAAAGCCAAGCTGAGCGAGCATGCCCAAGCCAAAAGTTGTTCGGAAAATCCAAAGCCAGATACGGAGCGTTTCATGGAGCCTAACCAGGAAAGCGAGGTCGAAAAACCGTGCGGCTCTATGTCGGAGGAGGATACCTGGTGGAGGCTGTTTAGGCTACTGATCCCGGAAATGGAATCATGGGACTTGGCCTACTTGAAAGGTCTTTATGACCCATGTAAGTGGATGCTACGGACTGCCGGCCGTTTACCTAGACTGACTATTACTAGACTACGGCTGCGATCTGTCAATGACGGTTCCGAGCTTTAATTTCTCGGATGTGTCCTTCCCAGATCGGCAACTTGAGGAGTCAGCATTCAGCCTGTAAGTTCTACCTTTTTGGTTTTTCCCTCCACTGCTTCTCAGGAGCTCACAACTTGAGCAGCTTGGATCCCTCCTTTTCGCTGGTCCCCAGTTTCACCAGCCCGCTACCAACGGAAGAATCGCACCTGCAATCACAAAATCTTACCGTACCCATCTCTTGGCCGATAAACGACTCAGCTCCCAACCCGCCGTCCCAAACCGGCCTCACAGATTCGCAGACGAGCCGGATGAATCTTGGTGCCGGTGCAACAAGTTCTTCGTCAGAATCGCTAGTCGAAAGCCAGTTTCTCTCCACGCCCGCGACCTCCCTCCAAATGGCACCTCCCAACCAAGAGTTGATTCACCCTCCGCTGACACAAGCAAGCAATGTCACCTACGACCCGGCAATGACACAACTGAGGCGGGGCAATGACCGACTCAGGACAAGACTCCAAAGAGCGGAGGGGCAAGTTACGGAGCTCCAAGAAGCTAGTCAAGCCGCTAGGAGGGAAATTGGGCTTGCAGACACGCTTCTGGAGCATCTTATGGACTCGCAGGATATCTCTACGGAAATTTATCAGAGTCTAACAAAATTATCGAAACTTCTAGACACGGCATCCGGGAGACTGCGGGGGGGTGGGGGGGTTAGC
>Ga0247758_1001841_pt1 | contig 13653 bp, 13 predicted proteins | sample UWRJL156409C4_FD_180950 | JGI IMG/M metagenome (GOLD analysis project Ga0247758, IMG submission 180950) | Plant litter microbial communities from Arlington Agricultural Research Station in Wisconsin, United States - UWRJ-L156-409C-4 | ecosystem: Environmental > Terrestrial > Plant litter >...
AACTGCGAGAAGATCACGCTGAGCGGCAAGATCGACTCGGGCCTGCCCTGGCTGTCCGCCTTCGGGGAGGTGAGCTACAACCCCCGCGCCGGGAAGATCACCGTATTCGCCGGTTCCAAGGGCGAGCTCTCGGGCTACGGCGTCAAGGGCGACTTCAAGTCCGGCGTCTACCTCGAGGTCGACCGCGAGGGCATCTCCGACCTGGGCTGGCGCGTCGGGCCGAGCATCACGTTCGCGGGCGGACCGGTCGAGGTCTCGGCCCTCAAGGAGCAGTGCGACATCTCGTTCATCGGGGCCAGCAACCCCACGTTCGAGTGATCACGCGCCGGCGACCGCGGGCGCCTGGTCCTGCCGCACGACCTGCATCAGCTCGTCGTACGGCCCGGCCAGGTAGGCGCGGTCGCCGGCGGCGAAGCGGGTGTCACGGCGCGGCGGGTGCTCCAGGTGGTCGCCCGCCGCGCCGCGGTCCAGCGCCACCACGCGCACGTTCGCGGTCAGGTCGATCATCCGCACGCCGACGAGCCCGCCGCCCTCGCGGACGGTGAGGCGGGCGACCAGGAACGGCTGGCGCCCGACGTAGAACGTGGCCAGCACGCCCATGCCGATCGCCGCGCCGACGAACCACGGCGCGGCGATCGCGGCGGTCGACCAGACGTGGCGGAAGTCGAACGTCTCCTCGAGCCGGTGGCCGAGGGAGCGGTCGAAGACCCGCAGGATCACCGGCACGTCCTCCCACCGATCACCGAGGCCGTCGCGGATCGCCAGGCCCGTCTCGATGTTCGTCATGTCGTCGGAGGTCAGCACCGCCACGGCGGACGCGGTCGACAGGTTGGCCGCGTCCAGCGTGCGGCGCAGGGTCGCGTCGCCGAGGATCACCCGGACGCCGAGCAGGCGGGCCTGGCTGGCGTAGCGATTGTCCTCGTCCCGCTCGATCACCACCACCTCGCGGCCCCGCTCGTGCAGACCCTCGAGCACGCGCATCCCGACCGACCCGAGGCCGACGAGGATCACGTGGTTCTCGGTCCCCCGCACGCGCGCCCGGCCGAGCGACGCTTCGATCCGCCGGCTGACCAGAGCGTTGGTGACGAACGCGAACAGCAGGCTGACGAACGTCGTCGAGGCGATGATCAGCAGCACCGCGAAGACCTGCAGGGCGGTCGACTGCTGGGCGAACGAGAAGTCGCCGAACCCCACGGTGGCCGTCGTCTCCACCGTGAAGTACATCGACTCGATCCAGCTCATGTGCCCGTCGACCTCGGTCACGTAGAACAGGCGCAGGACGAGCGTGGAGATGATGAAGATGACGACGCCCACGTACAGCGTGGCCCGCACGGGCGCGTCGAAGTAGTCGGCCGTGTCGCGCAGGGCGAGGCCCACGCGGCGCAGGCCCCGGCGGTGCAGCGGAGCGACGTCCTCCTGGTGGACCGACGGCTCGATGCCCGCCGCATGGAACTGGGCGGGGGTGCCGAGCATCGTCACCTGGTCGCCCGCGTGAACGGGATGGTCGCGCCCCGGGCAGGCGGCCAGCTCCTCCTGGTGACCGGCCAGCACCCCGATCGGCGCGAGGTCGCCGTAGCCCTCGCGCAGCGTCCCGTCCGCGGTGGCCGTCACCTCCTCGACGACGAAGTGCTGCCCGCCCAGCGTGAGGTCGTGGGCGCTGCGCCCGAGGCACGCGTCGATCACCGAGGGGGCGAACAGCCCGGCGACGTCGAGCACACTGCCGACGCCGGTGATGCCCTCCACCGCCCGGCCGACCGCAGGGTTGTCCAGGTGCACGACGACGCGCACGTCGGGCCGCAGGTCGCGCACGAGCAGCGCGGTCTCCAGCGTGAGCAGGTCGGAGCTCTCGGCGCAGATCACCGCGGTCGCGCCGTTCAGGCCGGCGGCGAGCAGCGGATCGCTGAGATGGGCGCTGCGGGCGATGTAGGGGATCCCCCACCCCTCGACCACGGAGACCAGGCGCGGTTCGGGATCCTCGTCGACCACGACCACGCGGATCCCGGCGAGGAAGAGCTGCTCGACGGTGCGCAGCGCCACGCCGTGGAGGCCGCAGACGATGACGTGGTCGGACCAGTCGCGGGTGTCCACGACGGGACCCGGCGGCGGGCCGTCCCCGAGGGGCTCGTCTGTCGGTTGGAATGCGGGCATGGGGATCACGCGTCGAACGGCAGTTGACCCCGAGTCCGCGCCGACGTGCGCCTTCCCGCTCCCGGCGCGCAGCTTGACAGACGGTGGGGCCCGCGCCTAGGGCCGTTCGCGGCGCTGCGCGCACGCGGCCCGGATCGCTACGGTTGACGCCCCTGGAGGGGTGGCAGAGCGGTTGAATGCGCTGGTCTTGAAAACCAGAGTCCGAGTCATCGGATCGCGGGTTCGAATCCCGCCCCCTCCGCTCCTCCGCCGGCCACCTGCCCCGGAGGCGGCGATCCTCTCTGAAGGTGGCGTGCTTTGCCTCCAAATATGAGGGAAGACACACCAGCTTCGGAAGGTTGGGCCCAGCATCGTGGCCCGTCAGGCCCACCACGTGACACAACAGCTCGGGTATCGTCGGACACGACGGCATGTCTGTGAACCGATCGATCGGAGTCCGCCCGTGAGCCAAGAGACGTACGTCTGCTACTGGATCGGCCAGGAGCCGACCCCGCCCTCCATCACCCTCGACCGGACACCGGCGGCGGTCGACGTCGTGCCCCTCGCGTTCGTCGGCATCAACGCGCCCAGGGGTGCACCGTGGACGCTGAACTTCGACTTCCTCACCCAGCACAACTCCGCCGCGACCATCCAGCAGTGGATCGGGACCGTGCGGAGCAGGGGAACCAAGGTGGTGTTCTCGATCAACGACTCCAACCTCGGGAAGATCCCGAACATCCCCCAGTTCGTGGACGAGGTGATCAAGCAGGCGGTGGCCTGGGGCGTCGACGGCGTGGACCTCGACTACGAGCCCGTTCCCTTCGTGACCAGCCAGACGCTGATCGACTTCACCAAGGCGCTGCGCCCCGCCCTGCGGACCGCGCTGCGCCGCGAGCCGGTGATCATCGCGCCGGTCTGGGGGCCGTGGGCCGGGGAGAAGCAGTTCCTCCACGACTTCGCCCAGCAGCTCGACTACGTGACGACCATGGACTACACGTCGTACCCGGGCTACGCGAGCACCATCAGCTCCGTCGAGCTGTACATGAAGATCATCGGCGACCCGGGCAAGGTCGCGATCGGCGTCAGCTGCATGGGCCCGCCGCCGCCGGACGGCACGAGCCCGTACTACGACTTCACCCCGATCGGCGACGTGGTGAAGCTGTGCCAATGGGAGCCGACCAGCGGCCGGAAGCGGGGAGTGATGCTCTACACGTCGTCCTACGACCTCCGGGTCCGGCCGCTCTCCAAGCCGCCTCCCAGCGGCACCAACCTGCCCGACGGCACGTTCATGGCGACGATCGCGAAGTACCTGCCGTAGGCACGGTCCCGAAAAGGTGGCGTGTTTTCCCTCCAAATACGAGGGAAAGCACGCCGACCCCGGGTGGCGGGGCACTAGGCTAGGCACCATGAGCGACGTGGCGATCCTCGATCACGTCCCGGAGACGGTGCAGACCGCCCGGGGCCCGGTGCAAGTGGTGCGGACGGGGTCGGGACCACCGATCCTCGCCGTGCACGGAACGCCCGGCGGCTGGGACCAGGCGACGGCGATGGGCCGATTCCTGGCCGACGCCGGGTTCGAGGTGATCGCACCGTCGCGGCCCGGGTACCTGGGGACGCCGTTGGACGACGGCAAGACGATCGACGAGCAGGCCGACCTCCACGCCGCGCTCCTCGACGCCCTCGGCATCGAGCGGGTGGGCCTCTTCCTGTGGTCGGGCGGCGGGCCCAGCGGCTACCGCCTCGCCGTCCGTCACCCGGAGAAGGTGTCCGCGATCGTCGCGCTCGCCGCGGTCGGCGACGCCTACCACGTCGACCACGAGAGCCTCTCCGACCGGTTCCTCATGAAGACCGGCCCGGGCAACTGGCTGATGCGCTTCCTCTCCGCCCACGCGCCCGAACAGCTGGTCTCCGGCACGCTGGGCACCGAGGGCGACTTGACCAAGGAGCAGTTGGAGGAGCAGGTCGCCGAGGCCATGGGCGACCCCAAGAAGCTGGAGCTGGTGCGCGTCGTCGCCGCCGGCGTCTCCGACCGCGCCCACCGCGGCGCGGGAGAGGACAACGACCTGGAGCAGTTCGCGGCGATCGAGTCGCTTGAGCTGGAGCGGATCGCCGCGCCCACCCTGCTCGTCCAGGGCAGCGCCGACATCGACGTGCTGCCGCGCTACAGCGAGTTCACGGCCTCCTCCATCCCCGGTGCGGAGCTGGTCGTCCTGGGCGGCGGAACGCACCTGGCCCTGTTCGTCCACCCCGAGGCCGAGGCGGCGCAGCAGCGCGCGATCGAGCACTATCGCGCCCACGCGTGAGCGGGCCGGCCGCCGAGCGCCTGGCCTTCGCGCCGCTGCACCTGGCCGACCGCCTGCACCCGGTCAACCCGACCGGGGACGTGGGACTGCTCACGCTGTGGTCGCCGCTGCGCGCGGTCCAGCGCAAGCTCGACGCGATCGACCCGGCCATCCTCGACCCGGGCCGCAGCCGGGTCGCGGTCGTCGCCAACCTCTACGGCGACGGCATGTACGCGATGTTCTGCAACCTGCTGCACAACCCGCAGGTCCGCCACCTCGTGGCGATCGGCGAGCCGCTGGACCTCCCCACCGTCGAGGAGCTCCGCGCCTTCCTGGCCGACGGCCTCGAGGACACGACGATGCTCGACCGCACGCTCAAGCGCGTGCGCGGCACCGATCGCCTGTTCCCGGACGTGGCCGCGTTCGACGCCGAGCGCCTGCGCCGGACGCTCACGTTCACTGCGCTGGGGAAGCTGTCGGATCCTGAGCTGGGCCCGGCGCTCGTCGACGCCCTCGACGCCCTTCCCCGGGCGGACCCGGCCACCATCGGCCCGCGCGTGACCGTCGACGTCGCCGCCACGACCGGCGGGACCGCGGACGCAGGCCGCGCCCGCCAGCCCTCCGACGTGACCGGCCACCAGGTCATCCGGCGCCGGCCGCTCGACGCGTGGACCGAGCTGATGGTCCGCGTCAGCCGCTTCGGCCGCCCGGTCGAGCTGCGCAGCGGCCCCCGGCTGGAGCTGCTCAACGTCAAGGTGGTGCTGACCGAGCCGGCCGAGGAGACCGAGGCGTCGCTGGCCCGGTACGGCTTCCGCCTGGACCGCTTCCGCGCCTATCAGGACAGCATCCTGCGGCCCGAGCTGCCGGACGGGATCGCCTACACCTACGGCAACCGCCTGCGCGGCCACTTCCCCCAGGCGACGACCTCCGCCGACACGCTCCAGTCGGTGATCGACGCGCTGCGCGCCAACCCCGAGAGCCGCCGCGGGTTCGTGGCGCTGTGGGACACCGCGGTCGACCTGCCCGCCGGCGAGGACGGGGACGACACCGCCGCCCCCTGCCTCACCACGCTGTTCTTCCGCCGCGACGACGACCGGCTCGCGCTGACCGCCACCTACCGGTCCCACAACCTGCTCACCGCGTGGCTGCAGAACGTCTACGGGCTGCTCGCGATTCAGCGCCACGTGGCCGGCGCCATCGACGTCCCGCCCGGCCCGATCACCGTGATCAGCCACTCGCTGGGGATCGATCCGCGCAACCCGCGGTACGAGCTGGCGCGCACGCTCGACGCCGGCTGGAAGCGCGACGAGGACCTCGACCAGGACACCGGCAAGTACACGCTGCGCGAGGACCCCAACGGCTACTTCGTCGTGACGGCCGACCGTGCGCGCGGCGTCGTGGTGGCCGAGCACCGGTACGCCGGCCTGCTGCTGAAGCGGTACGAGGGCCCGCGCGCCGACCACCTGCTGCGCGAGATCGGCGGGGACCTGGCGGTGAGCCTGGTCTCGCACGCGCTGTGGCTGGGCCACGAGCTGGCCCGGTGCGAGGCGGAGCTCGCGTGAGCGTCGCGCTGCGGTCGGTCGAGCCGTTCGGCCCCGACGAGCTGCTGACCACCCTGCGGCGCACGCCGATACCCGGCCGCGGGGGCGCGCTGCCCTACGCCGAGGCGGACCTGCGGATCGTCCCCGCCGTGGACCCCGAGACGCTCGCCCCCGCCCAGCGCTACGTCCTGCGGCCCGGGCTGCGACGGACCGGCGCGCTGCGCGACGCGCTGGCCGGCCACGGGATCGACCTCTTCGCCCTCGACGGTGGCGCCTGGGTGACGACGCAGGACGCGCCCGGCGTCCGCCGCCCCGTGCTGCCCCCGATCGTCGAGGCGTCGGTGGAGCCCGACGGTCAGGCGGTGCTGCTGATCGCCGACGGCATCCACCGGGTGTTCGCCGCCCGCACGGCCGGCCGGCCGATCTCCGTGATCGTGGTCCGCGGGGTGCCGGCGTCGCTGCCCTACTACGCGTTCGCCAACCCCGGCGGCTGGGCCGAGGTGGAGCCGCTCGACGCGCTGCGCGACGGCTTCGCGAAGAAGGCCTACCGCGAGCCCGAGGATCCCCAGGCGCTCTACCGTGACTACAACGCCGTGTTCCCCGGCGTGCAGGAGCTGCGGCCCGAGACGGACCGGCCGGCCGCCGGGCGCGCCGACCTGGACCCCGTCAGTCCTCCGCGCCCGCCGCGCTGACCCGGAAGCGCACCGTCTTCTCCGGCGCGACGGGAAGCGCGATGAAGTGCGTGTGCAGGTGGGCGACGCTGCCGCCGTTGAAGCGCATGTCGTCGCTGCGCTCGACCGTCGCGGTCGCCACCGCATCCGGCCCGAACCGCGCCTTCAGCATCCGCCGGATCGCCCAAAGCTCGGCGCCCGCCGCGTCCGGCAGCTCGTCGAACGAGGCCACGTGGCGGTGCGGGACGATCAGGTAGTGGACGACGGTGCCCGCGTACGGGTAGTCGTTCTTGGTGACGTACCAGTGCTCGCCCCGGTGCTCGATCGGCTCGCGGTGGTACTGCTCCACGTGCTCCGGGCAGAAGATGCAGATCCCGGCCGCCTCCAGGTCCTCCATGTACTGCAGCTGCTCGTCGGTGCGCGCGGCGGGCAGGTGGTAGAGCGGCCCGTCCATCTCAGTCGATGCGCTCATAGGTCCGGATCGTGAAGGCGTGGCCGTTCTCCTCGACGCGCTCGCCGGTGTGCGCCACGCGCCACTCCACCGGGTCGAGTGGCGGGAAGTACGCGTCCCCCTCGACCACCGTCTCCAGCTCGGTGGCGTGGACGCGGTCGGTCAGCGCGAGCGTCTCGGCGTACGTCGCGTCGCCGCCGATGACGAAGCAGCGGTGGTCGCAGGCGGCCAGCGCGGCGTCGAGCGTCCCGAACACCTCGGCGCCCTCGGCCCGGTAGTCCGGGTCGCGGCTGAGCACGAGGTTGCGCCGGTTCGCCAGCGGCCGGAACCGGTCGGGGATCGACGCGTACGTCTTGCGACCCATCAGCACCGTGTGGCCGATGGTGAGCTCGCGGAAGTGGCGCAGGTCCGTCGGCAGCTGCCAGGGCAACCCACCGTCGCGCCCGATGACGCGGTTGGCGCTGTAGGCGACGACCGCCTCGATCACGTCAGCACCGGGATGCCGCCGATGGCGGGATGCGGGTCGTAGTCCGACAGCGCGAAGTGCTCGGCCCGGAAGTCGTGGATGTCGGTGATGCGCCGGCCGGCCTCGGTCAGCGCCAGCGTCGGCAGCGCGCGCGGCTCCCGGGAGAGCATCTCGTCGACCGCGTCGAACTGGTTGGCGTAGATGTGCGCGTACTGGATCCAGTGCACGTACTCCGCGAACTCGTAGCCGGTGAGCTGCTCGAGCATCAGGCCCAGGGCGGTGTACTGCGCCATGTTCGACGGGACGCCGACCGGGGTGTCGCCGGAGCGCTGGTTGTGGACGAGGTGGAGCTTGTCCCCGAACACCATCGCGTGGATCCAGCCGTGGCACGGCGCGATCGTGTTGCGCGACTTGACGCCCGCCTCGCGGTGGTTGGCGTTGGGGATCCACGGGCTCATCAGCGCGGTCCGGTCCAACGGCAGGTCCTTGAGCTTCTTGATCAGGTGCGGCAGCTGATCGAACCCGGGGTCGCCTGAGTCCAGGTCCGTGGTGAAGTTGCGGAAGGCGTGGCCGTACGAGCCGGGGCCCAGGTCGCCCGCCTCCAGCCCGCGGGAGCCGCTCTTCTCCGGCGTGGCCCACGCGTCCCACCAGTCGCAGCCGAACGCCGCCAGCTCCTCCAGGGTGCGCGCCCCGTTGATGAACGCGCACAGCTCGCCGATCGCCTTGTTCACGAAGCCGGCGATCGACCGCTCGGTGATGACCGCCGCGCCGTCCGCCATCGAGAAGCGCATCGAGTGGCCGGCCACGGCCAGGGCGTCCTCCCCCTGCTTGGTCTGCACGCGGGTCCCGCGGACCCGGATCGTGCGGAGCATGTCCTGGTACTCGGTGCTGACCGGGCGTTCGGCGTATGGCAGGTAGGCGGGCATGAAACGTCGTGTCTGGCTTTCGGTGGTGGGGCCGGGAGGATAGGGTCGGCACCGGCATTTGTCCCCAGAAGGATCGAAATGGCAGTCACCAGCGGCATCCTGAGCCCCAACGCGAACTTCGAGGACCGGCTGGCCGGTTCGCTCGAGGAGATGACGCGCACCGTCGAGCACCTCCGGGGGCTCGGCTACAAGGTCGTGCTCACGTCCGGCTCGTTCGACCTGATCCACCTCGGGCACGTGAAGTACCTGTCCCGGGCCCGCGAGTTCGGGGACGTGCTGGCGGTCGGGGTCGACGGCGACGCCAAGATCCGCAAGCGCAAGGGCGAAGACCGGCCGATGGTGCCGCAGAGCGAGCGGCTGGAGATGCTCGCCTACCAGCGCCCGGTCGACCTCATCTACCTCAAGGACGAGGACGAGGAGCGCTGGAGCCTGATCAAGGCGGTGCGCCCCGACGTGCTCGTGCTGACCGCCGACCACTCCTACTCCGACGAGGACCAGGAGGCGCTGCTGGAGTTCGTGGGGAGCATCGAGGTGCTGGAGCGCCAGGCGTCGGTGACGACGAGCGAGCGCATCCGCCAGATGTACATGCACCTGGGCGACCGGCTCGGCCCCAAGCTGGCGGAGGTCCTCCCCGGCCTGATCGACGGGATCCTCAAGCGCCGATGACCCGCCCGGAGGTCGTCGTCGCGTACGTCCCGGTCCTGCACGAGGGCTACTGGCGCTTCCTCGACGCGCACGCGCGCAGGAAGGAGCTGCACCTGATCGGGCCGGAGCTGCACGAGGACTACCGGCCGCTGGCCAAGGACGTGCGCGCGCTCGACCCCGCGCTGGTCGCCGCCGCGCTCGCGGGCTGGGACATCGCGTCGTCGGTGACCGTGCTCGACTGGGCCGGCGCCGCTGCGCTGGCCGCGCGGACGCCGTCGATCGTGCTGCCCGCCGAGGACGTCAGCTACCAGGTGGTGCAGGAGCACTTCGCCCGCTGCGAGGTGCGCTACGACACCGTCTTCCTGCGGTGGGACAAGTCCAAGAGCGTGCAGCTGCTGCGGCCCGCCGCCCGTACGGCCAGCACCGAGGAGGCGATCGCCGACCTCGTGGACGCCGCGCACGCCGAGGCCGACCGCAGCGTCGACTGGTGGCGGCGCGTGGGCGCGGCGATCCGCTTCGCCGACGGCACGCTGGCCTCCACCCACAACGTCGCCAACCCGCATCCGCTGAGCCCGTACGCGGTCGGTGACCCGCGCGCGAACTTCTACCAGGGCGTCAACCTGGAGATCTCGACCGCCACGCACGCCGAGGCCCGGCTGATCGCCGCAGCCGCGCGGGACGGCCGGTCCACCGCGGGCGCGACGATGTACGTCACCGACTTCCCGTGCCCGCCGTGCTCCAAGCTGATCGCCGGCGCCGGCATCGCCCGCCTGTACTACCGCGACGGCTACGCGGTGCTCGACGGCCAGCACGTGCTCGACGCCGCGGGCGTCGAGCTCGTGCAGGTCACCGGCTGACGCGCCCCTCCGGTCGAGCCGTACATCACGGCCGGTAGGCGGACGCGATGTACGGCTCGACCGCCCGGGCCGCCGGAGGTATCGGCGCCAGCCGATTGGTCAGTCCCGGCGCTCGATCAGGTGGGACATCACGAACTGGGAGCGCGTGCGGACCACGGAGGCCTGGCGCTGAAGCTCCATGATCACGCGCTCCAGGTGGTGGGGATCGCGGACGCGGACGCGGACCATGCAGTCGGCGTCACCGGTGATCGACCACGCCTCCACCACCTCGGGGTGGGGGCGCAGCGACTCGCGCACGTGGTCGAGCTGGATCCCGGGCGCGTAGAACAGCTCGATGACCGCCTCCAGGGTCGGGCCGAGCGCGGCGTGATCGACCACCGCCTTGAAGCCGCGCAGCACGCCCTGCTCGCGCAGCCGGTCGACCCGGCGCTTGACCGCGGGCGCCGACAGCGACACGCGCTTGCCGAGCTGGTCGTACGTCTCCCGCCCATCATCGAGCAGTGCCGCAAGAATCTGACGGTCTATGTCATCTACACGCAACGTATCGTCGGCCATGGACAAAGTTTACGGGGTTGAGTGTCGGTCCTCACGCCCGTAGCGTGTAGGAATGACAGCTCCCAGCCCCGTTTCGACGATCACGTTCGACGAGCGCCACAGCCAGGCGTGGACGATCCGCCCCGAAGCCGCGGCCCAGATGCAGCCCTCGCACCCCGGCGACGCCTCGTACGCCAAGGCCGCCGACGTGCTCCGCACCCGCCGCATGGACGTCGTCGCCAACGTCGACCTCCCGCTCGCCGACGAGCTGCTGCGCACGACCGACGTCCTCGTCATCGCCCACCCGTCCGAGCCCCGCTGGGAAGCGACCACGGGCCTGGGCTCCCCCGTCTTCGCCGACGAGGAGATCGACGCCGTGGAGGCGTTCGTCGCCGCCGGCGGCGGCCTCGTCGTCCTCGCCGAGAGCGAGCAGGAGAAGTACGGCACCAACCTCGCCGACCTCGTCGGGCGCTTCGGCGTCGGCATCGCCAACGAGACCGTGCAGGACTACGGCAGCCACCGCGACGGCACCCCGTCCTGGGTCCTGGCCAACGTGCTGGGCGGCGAGCGCGGCACCGGTGGAGACCTCCTCGCCCGCGTGCACGAGGCCTGCTTCTACCGTGCCGGCACGCTGACCGTCGACGAGCGCGCCGACAACGTGCAGGTCCTGGCCCGCACGTCGGCCAGCGCCTCCACCCCGGGCGCCCCGCTCGCCGTCGCCGTGCGCCACGGCGCCGGCCGCGTCGTCGTCCTCTCCGACTCCGACCTGTTCGGCGACGACTGCATCGAGGCGCTCGACCACCAGGCGCTGTGGTCCAACCTCGTGCAGTGGGCCGGCACCGCCGCGCTCGCCGCCGCCGACATCGCCCGCGACTCCTCGGCCGCGGAGTCCGTCGCCTGGAAGAGGCTGCGCGACGAGACCGACGCCCTGCGCGTCCTGCAGGAGAAGGACGGCTCGATCGACCTCGCCCAGCACCGCGAGTCCGTCGTGCGCGGCCACGTGGACGCCATGTCGGCCGCCGTCGCCGAGCTGGCGCCCGCGTTCCCCCACGAGGAGGAGTACCTCGCCGCCGTCCGTGAGGACCTGCAGGGCTGGGTCGACGGCGGCTTCGTCAAGCCCGACTTCACCCGCTCGCTCGAGGTGTTCCGCCCCGACCTGGACCGCCGCGACGACGTCGAGCACCTCGTGCTCTTCCCCATGTACACGCAGAACGGCTCGACCGACACGCGGTTCGAGGCGCTCATCGTCCACGTGCCGTGGCCCGAGTGGCTGGCCGAGCTGGAGCAGGCCCGGTACGACAACGCCAAGTTCGTGCCGGTCACCCTCGTCGACTACACGCTGGGCTACGACTCCGAGTGCGCGGTCCTCTTCCCCGAGACGGTGTCGATCGCCGGCAAGCCCGCCAACCACTTCGGCGGGATCTTCTGCGACCGCGAGGCCGAGCGCTTCCGCCGCGTCGGCTCCGCCGCCGCCGACCTCCTGGGCCTCAACGTGCCGCCGGACGCCGCCGCGCTGCTGCGCTCCGAACAGCTCTCGCAGGACGCCTACGAGCTGTGGGACCTCGTCCACGACCGCGCCCACAGCCACGGCGACCTGCCGTTCGACCCGTTCATGATCCGCCAGCGCATGCCGTACTGGATGTACTCGCTGGAGGAGCTGCGCTGCGACCTCACCGCGTTCGGCGAGGCGATGGAGCTGGAGAAGCGCGGCCAGGCGTACGCCCGCGACGCGCAGTACGCGATCCTCTTCGACCGGCTGTTCCGCTTCCCGGTCACGGGCACCCGCGTGCGCAACTACGACGGGCTCGGCGGCCAGCTGCTGTTCGCGTACCTGCACCACCACAACGCGCTGCGCTGGACGGACAACCGCCTCACGATCGAGTGGGAGATCGTCGCCGACACGGTGGCAAAGCTCCGATCCGACGTGGAGAACCTCTACCGTGACGGCATCAACCGCTCGAAGCTCTCCCAGTGGGGCGCCGCCCACGACCTCGTCTCCCGCTACGTCCCGCCGGCCGCGGGCTCCAAGTGGAAGGCCGAGGCGCGCGACTACGCCGACATCGAGGATCCCCGTCCCTACATCGACGACGTGATGCCCGACGAGTTCCCGCTGTCGATGTTCTACAGCTCGCTGAAGCAGAAGCTGGCCCCGGCGCTGGAGCGCCGCCCGTCGAAAGCCGCGCCGGCCGAGGCGGTCGCCGCATGAGCGTCCTGGAAGGCCGGCGGATCGCCGTCGCCGGCGCGGGTGGCGGCCTCGGCCCCACCGTCGTGCGCGCCCTGGCCGCCCACGGTGCGTGGGTGGCCGCGGGCGACCGCGACGCGTCGCTGATCGAGCCGCTGTCCGACGTGGCCGGCGACGTGCGCGCGGTCGACCTGAGCACGCCCGAGGGCGCGCAGGCGTGGGCTTCCGAGCTGGGCGAGGTCGACGGCCTGCTGCACCTGGTCGGCGGCTGGCGCGGCGGCAAGACGGTGGAGGACCTCGACCTCGAGGGCGACCTCGCGCTGCTGGAGCTGCTGCTCTTCCACACCGTGGTGAACACGACGCGGGCGTTCGCGCCGCTGCTGAAGGCGGCGGGCGACAAGGGACGGTTCGCGCTCGTCTCCTCCTCCGTCGCGGCCAAGCCGACGGCCAAGAACGCCGCCTACGCGGCGACCAAGGCGGCCGCCGAGGCGTGGACGCTGACGCTGGCGGCCGAGCTGGCCGAGCACCAGGCGACGGCGAACATCCTCGTGGTCAACGCGATCGTCACGCCGCAGATGCGCGCCGAGAACCCGGAGAAGCTCTACAAGACGTTCACCGACGTCGAGGAGATCGCCGCGTCGCTGGCCTACCTGTGCTCCGACGCCGCGCGCAAGATGAACGGGCAGCGACTCAGCCTCCACGGCTAGTCGCCCGGTTCCCGTCATGCGCGCCTTCGCCTCCGACAACTACGCCGGTGCCCATCCCGACGTCCTCGCGGCCGTCGCCGAGGCCAACGTCGACCACGCCGTCTCCTACGGGGACGACCCGTGGACGGCGCGGGCCAACGAGGTCCTGCGGGACCACTTCGGGCCGGACGCACAGCCGTGGCTCGTGTTCAACGGCACGGCCGCCAACGTGCTCGCGCTCGGCGCGCTGTGCCGCACCTGGGAGGCGGTGATCACCCCGCGCAC
>Ga0247758_1001842_pt1 | contig 13640 bp, 13 predicted proteins | sample UWRJL156409C4_FD_180950 | JGI IMG/M metagenome (GOLD analysis project Ga0247758, IMG submission 180950) | Plant litter microbial communities from Arlington Agricultural Research Station in Wisconsin, United States - UWRJ-L156-409C-4 | ecosystem: Environmental > Terrestrial > Plant litter >...
GGCCGAGCACCAGAGCTTCGCTTGGCTGAGAGGACGGCTCCCGGAATACAACAAGACTTGAGAGCGGTAATTACTGTGTTCTTGGTTGACTGCGTTGAATTCTACAACGGTGTGTGGGCGGTGCAGCGAGAATGTGGGGAAGGGATCGGGCAATGGGAGTGTGTGGGGAGAGGAGAATGTGGGGCATGTTGCATTACATGCAGGTTATCAAGAGGTCTCAACAGGCCAGTATTCATTTGTCATTGATAACTGTTGCGTTTTGAAGATCTCAAATACTAGGAAGTACGTTGGAAACACAAAGCTATGAGAAACTCATCCAACTCCCACCATGCCATCCCGATCCACTCCTCGATCCCTGCTACACTATGGTTATAACCTGACGACTCCTGTTTTTGAACTTTTTGAACGCCAACCCCCGATAAATAGAACCTTTACCCAAAGTAACTGACTGTTTTTCTTTAAGCATGCCGATACGCCGGTACACGGGAGGTTTCGATTTGGAATCCACCTTCTGCAATATCATGGTGTAATGTACTTCCATGCAGGTAGCCAAGGGCAAAAATGTCGCGTGCATGGCCAATACATCGTTGTGCGGAGATAGCGACGCGTCAAGCTGAAGTTTGAACCAAGGAGAATTGGTGCCCGAGGCTTCGGCTTCAGGTGGCGTTTCCTGACGTGACGGATCAATCCAAGCATGGTTCCCGGATTTCCTGATGCTTCCGTGAAGAACGTCGCCCTCTACCGTCAGATGGCCACTTGAGACTCTCCCAGTTGGATCTTGAGTGGCTGGTTCGCAAATAGCTTCCACCATATTGACGAAGGTCGCAACTCCCACCGAGGTGAATCTGCTACGCTCACCTGACACGAATGGCGAAACTTCAACGGCAAATTCCACGGCTCCTTCTCTACAATAGTGAGGGGAGGCCCAGGACCATGAAGGAGCCCGCCATTGGGTTTGGCCCATTGTGGAAGAGGAAGGCTGGCATGATGCCAGTGAGTGACAGTTCGAGAGCCGATGTTCATTTGTCCAAAGCAGATCGGTGACAAGAGTATCACTGCAAAGTCCCGCCAAATAACGTGCCTGTGGCCGCTTAGAAACCATGTGCTGAGCAAGTCCAGATAACGCCGGGAGTTTGTCAGAGCCAAAGGTTAATTTGAGAGGGAGGTATCGCTCAACAACACTCCATCACGTCTTCACCAGGTCATCAGGATCGGGCTGCCTTTTCGTCATAACGTCCCAGTAGCTCGGCTTGAGAAGAGTAGCCATGTTTGCTGTCCGCAATGCGGGGTCTTCTGAGACATATGTGCATTCGCAGTGTGAGGCCTCCATGCACTCCCAAGCTATCTCTGTCTGGAAAATGTGAAGGGTTCGAGGTGCCAGAAGCCTCTCTTGAAGCACCCACGCCCTGGCCAGCAATGGGTACTTCTCATTGAACATGCCCAAAACACGACTCTGATAGTCATGCGCAATATTGCGAGCTATGATTATACTGTAGCATAGACCTTGTTGCGATATTCCGGTGACCTCAGCCAAATGGATCGCTTTACCTGAAAATATACCAGAGTTGGAATCCTTTGCAGATGCTGCGGCAATATTGAGAAATGAGTTTCGATATGTGAACCATGGACCCAGACTCCATAGCCCAGTCTACCGGGTTGTCCTGAATAATGCAGAGAGAATCAATCCAGAAGTACTGGACTCCCAGAGACCGAGTCAGCCGAATAACATCCTGAAAGGTCCTTGGGATTGGTGTCCATGGGATTTTCAGCTTGTGGCTTTGATAATTGGCCGTCGTTGTTCGCAGTGTTTGGTGCGTACCCCATGCATGGCTGAGGCAGAAGTAGGTACCAACTTTCCCAGAAGATTCAACGAGCCTGATGTCATTGAGGTCCATGACATCCACCACCCTAGTTGGTCAAGGACTCGACAGGCCGGCAAGCTTGCAGGGATGCTCAGTCGTACATCCACGAATTCATTGGAGAATCTTCCGTTCGGATTCAGGCATTCCGGTCCGACATATTAGCACGTGGCATATCGGGATGATACCCCAGGGGTACGGGAGCTCTGTTATATCTCACGCGTTAGCAGAATAGCAAATACAGACCACTAATACGTGGGAAGATTCGCAGTAGGCAGTCCCTTGGGGACCGTGACAGCGCGAGAGCAAACAGACCTGGCATACAGTAGACATTCCAGTTAGGCTAACCTTGAGGAATGGATGATTGTCGTCCGGGGTTGAAGGGACCACTTGCATCACTGACCATTTGGCAGTAGCCATACACCCTAACATCAAAATCTTTGGCACCTTCATCTCAGTTCGGTTCCGCCGCACGCGTGATTTGGATTCCCGCTTCGGCAATCCTGTAAAGAACATTGCAGAAGCTGCATTCCTTGTTGCGCAAAGATGTGAATGTGAAATTCTCCGAGAAATCAATGGGGTCACCGTGAGTCACAAAGATCCAGGCGTTTCATTTCTTGCACAGGATAGTATCCCTCGGCGGTCTCGGCATTTTTGCGGTATATGGTAACTTGACTTCTGATCAGGGGGCGGAGTGCGAGTGTGAAAGGGCAAGATTGATCGCAATCCGGTGAGGTGAGGGGTCAATGATCGGGATTTCAGCTCAGCTTCCAAATTCTGGCGCCCTGTGAACCATGTGACACGAGTTCCAAGATGGGAGGAAGAACGGAATTTCGGGGCCGATTCGAGGCACCGCGCGCGCGCGGGCTAAGCCCCGAGGAGGCTGTGAAGGTCTGGAGATAGAAAGCTGCAGAGTCTCGTCCTCCTCCATGTTGTAGTTGGATCTGCCCCTCCCGATCTTCTGATGATTGATCTATTATTGCTTTCCCCTCGTCATGCAGGGCGAGCAGCTGAATTAAACGCCCTTCCGATAGCAAGACCTGTGACTGGAAACGACATGATCTTGTCGTGAACCCCATACTTGAGTAGCTCCAGCCGGATGTCGCCTTTGGGCGTGGGCCAAACGGTGACATTCCCCCCCTGCCCTCGTGATTCAGTCCTTTCCTCTATCCTACGGTCAAGCATTGAACTAGAGGCGCTCTCATTGTCTCCCCCGGCAGGTACAGCGTTCTTGGCATTCACATTGACGACGTCGTTGGCTATGCTGACAGCCTCCCTAAAGAGCCGCACTGAATGCTCCTTCGGAATATCTGTGTCGTCCTCGGCATGGAGGAGAGTGACGTGATATCGTTCCGCCCCTTGGATAAATTCGCCTAGCCGCTCCATGTTGTTCCATGTGCTTTGGAGTCGACTTGTGAAGAAATTGAAGAGAAAGGGAACTCTGGCGACCGGCGCCAACACAGGTATGAATCCGCCAATTCGATAGGTTGCCGTCAGCTGAGCGACGTCCGAAAATGTCGCCGTGATGACGAGGCCTGCAAAGTGGATTTTGTCGTTTGGCATGCGTCGCGCATTGGCAAGCTCGTGGACGAGAGCGATGGCGACGGCGGATCCAAGACTCTGACCAAAGATAACGATCCGCTCAGGGGGGATGCCCGCCACGTTCAAGGCCCAATCCGCGACGGCAAGCGCGTCGGTTATCAGCCCCGGTTCGGACGGCCAGCCACTCGAGAGGCCATACCCCCGGTAGTCAAAAGTCAGGACGTGCGTGTTGATAGGATCGGCGGCATAGAGCGAGCGGTAGCTATCGGGTCTCCATCCGCTCGCCATGGTTCCGCTTGTGCCGTGAAAGTAGAGAACAAGACGGGCAGCCGGATTCTCCTTGAGGAGGCGGAAGTTTAGCGTTTCTTGGAAATTTTGGACAAGGCCGCCATCTGGCCCCTGGGCGAGCAGGGCGCCTTGGTTGGCGAGATACGCGCCAAGTGGCAGGACGTGCCAGGCGTGCAGCTTCTCCCCATCGGTGGTAGGGATGTAGAATGGCGTGGCCTGATGATGCGCAAATCCAAATTGTTCGGGGACATTGAGATCTTTGAACCAAGTGAGCGTGATCTTGTGCAGGTAGATAGCGTGAGCCTGAAATGAAGGCGCGACAATCATGGAGCCAAGAAGGCCGAGATAGACAGCTGCGGGGATTCCGAGACTCAGGCAAACAGCCAGTATCGTAGACCGTAAAGCTGAGGGCTCCATGACATATGTAGCGACGGTGGTGCAAAATTAGGCAAGATGATGGAACGAGATCCGAGTCTGATGAGGATGCAATTGCTCAAGTTGAAACTCAAGTTGAAGCGGGGATTTTTTGTGTCAAGGGTGATTAGGTCAGCGGAATGTACGAAGCTGGGGGTTCTCATTTCGGCTGCAGGAGTGCCTCACGCATGAGGCCTGGGGTATGCGCTTGCCGCACAAATGAGAAGGGGAATTGCGAGGCCCTGCCGCCTTTCCGCTGAGAATAGAACCCCAGCTCGCAGTCTGCACAGTGCAAAGCGCCAACTTGGACGACGACGCAGCGTGAGATAGCGCAAGAAAATGCGGTAAAACGGCAGGGCGACAGACTGTCCAGCGCGCCGGCGGATGCCTGCATTTTCGCAAACATGCCGCTTCCCTTGCTTTGGCCCAGAGCGTGCTTCCCTCCCACAGGTAGGCACGTATATGTGTCTGACGATGCCCACAGAGATGGGATCCGACGGTCTCGTCAGCATTTTCTTCAAATTAGACCGGACAGGTTCCGAGTTCATGTTACTTCCAACGGACTCCTTGATGCTAGAGTAAAGAAATACTCTCAGCACGCGGTAAGTCAAAGGGGGGGGAACTGGCCACCCCCCGCACTGGCCACTTCTGTAAGCGAATAAGCGAGACCCTCACCCCCCTCTTGATTTCATGATCTACGGCTAGTTCTAACTACAATACATTCCTCTTCTGAAGAACTAGATTCTTTAGAAGAATTGCTATCTGATGATAACTCTTGCAGTGGATGCCCAGCTTGTTTTTTAGCTTCCACGATGTTCTGAATGTTGGAAAAGGTGGTGTTTAGATCCAGTACTACCTTCTTTCTTTTAAGGGGTTTAACGGCATCTAATTAAGCTTATAAGGCTTCGATTATGCGTTTCTAAGCAGCGATAAGGGCATCTTTACTTCTAAAGGCTTTTTCTACCTTACTGAAAAGAAGCTTAGTAATCCTATCGACTTTAATATTAAATTGTAATTACCGGCTAAGATCTTTAGCCCCCTTAGGGGTAAAAATCTTAATATCCACTACCTTATAGTTACTGTAAGTTGCTTTTACCAGTGTTAAAGGGGGTTAAAGCTTTATAAATAGCTTTTAGGGGGTAATAAAGGTCTTTTCTCTAATAATATTCTAGCTTATTAATAGCTTCTTTATATTAACTAGTTATAACTTACTTACCTTCCACCTTACCTTATAATTAAACTCTGTAAAAGCTTTAAGTCTAGCCTTATAATAATATTTAAGTATAAAGTATTTTCTAATAATTGTAAATTCGTAAAGGCCAGCTTAAATATACTAAGAGAGGTATTATTAGTAAACGTATTTTAAAAAGCTAAACATAATTAAATCTAAGGGTTAAAAGATGTAAAAAGTGTATACTGGTAGATATAACAGATAAACCTTATTTTAATAACATTTCTATATAAAATTAACTGTAATATAGCTATCGTAATTATTAAAAATAAGAAGATAACGCTTAAAAGAGTTACTTAGCTTAATTAAAGGTAAGAAGACTTTTTCTAACTATTTTAAACTAATAACGTTATTAATTTAGCCTTTCTCTATCGTAGTAAATTTCTAGTCCCTATACTTCTTTAAATCTTCTTTAAACTATTAAGTGTTAACGTTTTTCCCCTGAAAAATAATAAGGGGAGGGAGAGTTACGCCTATAACTAAGATACACTTTATAATACTAGTCTAAACATAAGATCCAAAATCCCTTTTTTAAGTTAAACGCTTATTAATAACTCTAACCATTAAGCTGTTATTAGTAATACCTTTTATAATACCTATCTTGTTAATATTATACTAGTTTTTTAAAGGAATAGCCAGAATCTAAGGTAACTGAAGATAGTTAAACTAAAGGTGAATAACTTCCTTTATAACGTAATTAACTCTTATTAAATTAATTCGCTATACTTTTTAAATCTTTAAAACTAGGTTTCTTTAAAGAAAAGCCGTACACTAACCCTTACTAATACACTTATCGTTACTAAATTTAACGCAGATACGTTATACTAACTCCCTGATCATTCCGTGTGTAAAGGGGGCTCCGATAGCCGCCTACAGCCGAATAAACTCGGCTAACTTAGTCTTGAGAGTTAGTGATAGCCTTATTTCGTGTGCGTGAGCTGCTGGCCTGGGGAGGAGGCCTTGAAGTCGCCATTGTAGAGTAGAGCGTGGAATTCCGTTAAGTCTGGCGATGCGGCTGACGTTGCCGTACCTCCTGGCCGCAAAGCAGGCGTTACGTACGTCATCTTCGGTGTAGGCCATTGGAAGCGATTGATGAAGTAAATTCCAAAGTTTGGAAGAATTTGATGCCATTTTGAAGGAGAAATGGCGGTGTGTTTGGTGTTCGAGAAGATTCGGATCTGTGCTTACAGAAGTGGCCAGTGCGGGGGGTGGCTAGTTCCCCCCCTTTGACTTATTCAATGGCCGAAGCTCCTGATGCGACCGAACTTGTGGGCTGGGTCCCAGAGGACACCAACCGCGGCACTTGGACCATCATAACCTCGTCGCTATTCACCATCATCGTCTGCACTTGGACCGCCATTCACCCCCGAACACATGTCTCCCGCAGGCTTCGAAACACGCACAAGCTCTGCCAGCTTGTCAAAGCCATTATCGCCCCCGAGATGGTCTGTCTCGAATCCCTCCAGGAGCTTATCCAGGCTCAAAAAGCAGTGAGACGATGCGCCAACGCTGCGACCGGCAAATTCACCCTCCTTCACGGATTCTATCTCGGCATGATGGGCGTCCGATACCGTGTCGGCGAAGAAGGAGGCTATCGGACGCTGTGGCCTGGCCAATACGCTTGGCTCTTGAACAACGGCCTGGTGTCGTGGGACGATCACAAGAGCTGGGGGTTATCGAAGGAGGATATCCAAGACAAAAATAAGGCGGATGGCTTAGTCAAATTGACTGCCCTGCTGCAGGCTCTTTGGTTCACTCTGCAGTCCATTGTGCGCATGGCTCATGGTCTCCCGCTGGCGCCGTTGGAGACCATGACGCTGGCCTACGTGTTCAACGCCTTTGTCACATACGGGTGCTGGTGGGCGAAGCCGAAGGACATCGCGACGGCATCATTCGTCGACCTGCCGGATATGAGCGCCCGCCAAAAGGAGATTTTTGAGAGTCTTTCGATGGAGGAGACATACGACATCCTCAACCCAAATCAGAAGCAGAGCATGAACATTGCCTGGTACGTGGTTGCGCGTGATTGCCGAGACGACGAGGTTCTCGTCATGGCTCGGCTGGAACACGACCTAGAGCGGAATCAGCCACAAGTCACAACGAAGTCCCTCGTCGTTGAGTCAGAGAATGAGATTGAAGAAACGAGCAGCACCAGCGTGATCACCGAGTGGGATGCGAACCTCTACATGACCCGATACTGGCCCTTGCTCTGTATCTTGGGGGCCTCTTTTGGCGCCGTCCATTTGCTATCGTGGAAAACGGCATTTCCAACCGTGGTTGAGATGTGGCTATGGCGGAGTAGTGCTTTAATTTCGGTCGTGACAGCCGTTCTCTGTATGCAGTTCAGGACGATGACTATGAAGTGGGAGGGCCCGATGTCTCTGATCAAGATTGGAAGCCCGTTACTATACATCATTAGCAGACTAATAATGGCCGTCGAGACCTTTGCCGGATTACGTGCTATGGAGGCTGGTACTTACGCGACGTATGAGATATGGAACTATTGGTTTCACTTCTTTTAACCAATGCAAAATTTGATCTGAAAATGAGAATGCAAAAGCTGAGCCCCAACACTCAAAATTCAATCATCCCTACCCCCAACATCACCATCCCATCAAATCGTCCTGCGCACACTCCCCGTCTTATACGAAATCATCGAGTATACATGCCCCTTGGCGTCCGTATTCAGCAACTTGAACTCAAACACATTCCCAGCCGGCAGAATAAGCTTCGTCTGCAGACTGCTCGCCAGCGCCGCCATGTTGGCCTCAAGCCTGCTCTCAAAGTCTGAAGCCCACTGCTTCGCTGGCTGCGCAAATTTGTCCATGCCCTTGGACGTGCCAAACTCCTTGAACATCTCGTGGTTAGACAGGTCAATCACGACACCGTCCTCGTTCCGGGATTTCAGTTCAAACATCCTCTTCTAGACGCCCGCAAGATTCTCAAAGGTAGAGTATGACAGCGGGCCAACAACATCCCGCTTCAGCTCCTCGGCGCCCAGGGGGATGGTTGTGCGTGGCTTTTCCTTGACGAGATTGAGTCTCCAGGTATTGCCGGCGGGGGACATGTCGAACCCAGTGCGCGTGATGATCTGCACGTCAGCCCACCGCGCATCGCGCCACTCGGAGAAGATTCGCTTGTAGTAGTCGAGGTTTGAGAGGAGCTCGTGGGCAATGGTGGGGGTGTGATCCACTTGAGGAGTCGCCATTCTATTGTACAAGATTAAATCCAAGTTCGGCGCGTTTGAGGGAAGAGAAAATACTCACTGTCTTCTGCAAGGCGGTGGATGTTGCAGATTCCGGATACCCGCTGCGTGATGCTCACCAGCGACTTTAGTTCAATGTCGAACTTGAGCCTACGCTGTTGGTCCAGGGCTCTATCGATGGGAGGATTCTGCTGCACGTCGCTGTTGTATGTCAGAATGGCCTCAGCAACTCCTAAAAGAATGTGTCAGCATGTCAAGTGATGTACAGTATGCAATGGATGCCCCCCCATGAGCCTGCCGCTTTTGGTTGTATGTCAACTCCAGCGGTGGAACTAATGCCGAAGCCTGCAAAACTAGCTTCGTGAAGATGCTCAGCTGTTCCGCTTCTATCATGCGCTGGGCATTCATTTCTTGGCATTGAATGTCGTGAAACGCAAAGTCTTGCTTCAGGGTGAGCTTGTTGTTCCCGTTGACGGTGATCGTGTCGCTGTTTCTCGAGAGACCTGGTGCCCTCGCCACGTTGTCGTCCGAGGGGACCAGCGTCTTTGCAAGCTCGGTCGTGTTGACCCTGAAATACGAAAAAAACTCCTCTTTCAGCCACAAGTCGCGGAAAACACCTGGAGAAATGGACATGACGCCGTCTGCGCCACTCGACATGCCATCCGCGCGGACGCCTGAACGGAGTGTCACCAGCCTGCCAAAACCCAGCGCAGGGGTCAGTCTTCAGGTCGATTTCGAGCTCGGCCATGCCGTTGTGCCTGTGAGTTAGGATGCAGTAGTTGATCACACCGTTGGAGTAGTCGCCATCCCCCTTTGTGACGGAAAGATCGAATTGCTTCGGAACCAGATACGGGACATATCCTGCCCTTGCCCGTTGCTCCGCCGTCTGTTTCGCAACATCCTGGGTCAACCCGTGTGATTGCGAGAGCTGATGAACATGAAGAATCACCGACCTCCCCCTTTCTTAAAAGAACGGCGAGCGTGAGGGCCTGGCTCAACTTGGCCCGACCCGGAACAAGTCTCGTCGGAGGAGGCAATCGGAGGCATTGGAAGTGCGCTGGCCGCCTCTCCAGCCCTTCCCAGGATGCCGCTAGCTAAATATTGGAGCTGTTCGGGACAATACCAAGCGGGCCCAAACTGCCTATCAAGAGGTATTTATGTTACGTTTTGGGTTTTTAGACCGTTCCGTGGGTCCAATACTTGCTGCGGGTCGCCCCGAAAAGGTATGGATATTGGTTCTAGTCAAGCCGGTGGACTCAAAGCGTCTAGCCAAGCACTAAGGAGCTTCTAGTTCGTAGCTGATATGCACGGTCGAACAAAGAGCGTTTGCAGTTTTATCATTACAATGGCTGTGTTAGTCACCAATATACGAAGCTGCTTCCGGATTCTCTCTGTTGCAGGCCGCTGGGTCCTTGCGGGGACATCACGGGCAGTTAAGTTGGACCTCCTTGTCGTCACAGAGCGCGGGATCGGATAGTGGGGGTCTGCGGTTGGGTTAGCATCATCCTGGCCGTAGTTGAGTGGGAGTCTGGGCCTACAAGAGTTGGATATCAGCAGTCGTGTCCCTCTTTCTAAATGTCCCAAGAACCTCTCGTTTTCTTTCGTCGATCGGCGTTGTCGTTGATATCTATCACAATTTTATTCTTTTTATTCGAGGACTCACCATGGCGCCCATGAAGCAGACCCAGCTGGCCGAGCCCATTTTCGCGGCAACACCGGCAAAGTCGGCAGCCCAGCGGCTATCTGGTCTTCTATGAACTCGTGGGGGTATGTCACCCCTATTTTCATTCCCAATATCGACGGAAAATGTTAATACCTCTCTTTCTAGATCCCATGACGTCGTCGTTGCTGGCAATGGCATTGCCTTCCACCAGTTCCAGAATCTCAACGACCCCTGCCTCGACAGCAAGGGTCATGTGATCCTCCCACACATCCCCTTCCGCCAGGTCACTTGCAAGGAGACCATGCTCGCTAACCCACGCCGGTACATTCTGTCCATTCTCGCTGTCTCCGAGGACGACGAGCTCTACATCAAGGGCGACCGCGACGCCGCCAACTTTGGTATTCCCACCTTCAAGTGCTCAGGGCTCCCTATCCGGACCGATGTAGCCCAGATTGCCTGCCACTACAACAAGCAGCTTGATGCCATGGAGTTTATCTAAAATACCAAGCGGGTCAACCAAATATCTCATCTGGCGCGAGATAGCGCAACTAGCGTGTGGGTGTCCACCAACCTCCATGTTCAGGGTCCCGGGACCGTGGCGAAAGAGAGGCAATATGTCACCACTCTCACCCCCTCGAGCAAGGCTACAGGGAGCCCTGTCCCGAGGGTTATCCTGTGTCCCTGAAATCCGAGCCAATGTTTGTCAAAATCAACGACCTGGCATACCGTCTCAATCGGGCACGTCCTACGATTGTAAGAACCAATGTCGCCGGGCAGATTGATATCGTCACAAGCGCGCCCAACCAGCTCGGCCTCTCTTCGATTGAAGTTACACTCGAAAGTTTTGTTGAGAGCAAGCCCTTCAGTTGCTCTGTCAACATGTCTTCACGTGTCATCGCCATGATGTCAAGCATTCGCACCAAGGCAGATCCGAAGAGCTTGAATTCCCCGACGACCGGGCAGCCTCTATTTTCTGGTGTTTCTGAGGACCGCCTCGATGCATCTGCGATTTTATTTTCACAGTTTGACACGTTGCACAGAAATACGCAGGACAACGAAGATAGCGCAGTTGGTGACGGCGGTGCACCATCGATTGGATCCAATGCGACGCTTGTTGAATGGGACGGCGGTAGTCCAAGCAGTAGGAAAAGCCCATCCGTTCAGACAGACAAGTCGTGGATTGGAAAGGCCATTGATGTTGTTGTCGAGTTCACCGGAGATGCTCTCGAGTTCTTGAAAACAGTTGTCAAGCAGAGCGTCAAGATTATTGTCAAAGTCGGTGCCAAGGTTCTCAGATTCTTGAGCATTCAGGGCAAGATTATCAGCTTTGTCGTCAAAACCACCGTTGCACTCATCCGCTCGGTGGTCGGGTTTCTGGACAACGTTCTTGGGACCAACATGATGGACTTTGGACTGCACTTTGGGAAGCATATCCCGAACATTCAAAACGTCAGTCCCCCTGTGTTGTAACTCTCCTGAAGAGTAGAGGCTAACTTTGACACAGAAACTCAAAGATGTCACGCTTGGCTCGCTGACCATCCTGGAGCGCTTCCTCACTATCAATCGCTCAAGTCTCGAAGACCTATTCACCGACGGCGAGGAGTTCATATTTAGGTCTGTTGAGAACCCGACACGCCACGACAGGAGACCGCGATTGAGCGTTTCGTCAAGGGGATTCTAAACTCGCCTATCGTCAAGCTCATCCTCAAGTTCAACCCCCTTCAGTGGATTCTTGAGGGAATTAGCGAGGGAATTTCCGAATCCTTCTCCGACTTCAAGCTTCCAGACGTCAAACCCCTTGCGGATGCCATTGGTCTCACAGCCGAGGCTCTCCTCGAAGTGTTCCTAACCGCCTTTGGCCAAATTATCGAAGCCATTATCACCTGCGGCGCCGACGCCTTGCTGAACCCAAAGGACATGCTCCGTATCATTGTCTCAGCCATCAAGAAGACCTCCCGGACGTTGTTCCACGCTACGCGGGACACGGTTCTTATTGCATTGGACTGTATAATCCGCATGATTCACGCAATCCCCAAGCTTCTTTCTGCGCCTTGGACAATCCCAGGTCTGACAGACCTTTGGGAGGACTGGACTGATCAGGAATTCTCGCTGATCAACTTCGCAACCTATGGTTCAGCCGTACTCTTGGACTTGATGACCATTGCAATCCCAGACAAGCAGAAGACCGCAGTCTTCGGCACACCTTATCGTCAGGGCTGGGCTGAGAGGGTGAAGATTGAGCCCCTGTACACCAGCTATCAAGACAAAGCGGACCAAGCAGCGCTCGCCGAGAGGTATCCCGGCCTATCGAGACCAGAGGACACTAACCCCATCGTATGGATGGTGAATGTAGACTATAGAGCGATTTCGAAAGAGGGAGACAAGCCTGTCGCGGAAGCAGAGAAAGACGACGGCTCCTTTGGGGACTGGATGAGTCTTGTGGGTGGTGTCTTCAAGCTCATCACGAACGGCATCATGGTCTACCAAGCCAACACGCCGAGTCAGGCAATAGGAGGTAAGATGGTCGCCTTCAAGACAATTGCGGCGGTCGTTGCTTTGGCTGGCATGGCCGGCGAGGGAATAGGTTACATCTCGTCCTCTGGCGAGGGGCCCGGCAAAGACCCCAAGGATGTGGCTAATTTAGTAAGTCCCCATCACCCCATTGCATCAACCCCCTGCTAACCCCTCTGAAGGGCCAAAACGTGGGCATGAGCGCCGGTCTGTGCGTTGCTATCCTCGGCGTCGGCGTCGAGGCCTTCATGGAGATCACAAAGGAGCTCGGCGAAACAAAGATCAATGACGAGACCAACCCGTTCTTCAATATGGACAAGGAAAGGGAGCAGCACCAAAACAAGGTGGCGCATTGCGTAGGCGGGACGGCGTTCAACATTGGCGCTGCGGCCATGACGGGCTTCATGCCTGGATGCTGGACCAAGCCTCGCTGGGGGTCGATGATGGTTGTGGACACGTCACTGACTGTGGCCAGCATGTACACGGGTATGTCTTCCGTTCTTGGCTTGGTGTTGTTGCTGTTGCTCATTGCTAACTGATTTGACTAGATTTCTCGAATATTATTGAGCGGGCGTCGAAATGAGATGTGGGGTGTTTTGGATGGGAAGGGGGGTAGGATTTGTGAGGAAATGAACAGGTTCGATGATGCTACTGTTTCCTTTTTATTGAGACCGGTAGAAGCCTATATGAGGCGAGCGTGTTAGGAGAGGATGTTTTATGTTCACGGGTTAAGTCTCAAAGACGTACCAAAGCGGGTGCCTGTGAAAGACAATAACATACCGCCAAATCAGACCATGGCTGTGAACATCACAAGCGATATCGCATCCACAAAGACATTGCCGCATTCTCCAGAGGCCTACTGACCCCTCAAATGACAAATATATCCCGATGACGATCCAAAAACGCTACCACAGCATCCACAAACAT
>Ga0247758_1001844_pt1 | contig 13615 bp, 6 predicted proteins | sample UWRJL156409C4_FD_180950 | JGI IMG/M metagenome (GOLD analysis project Ga0247758, IMG submission 180950) | Plant litter microbial communities from Arlington Agricultural Research Station in Wisconsin, United States - UWRJ-L156-409C-4 | ecosystem: Environmental > Terrestrial > Plant litter >...
TTCCCGTGTCCCCCCCAACTCCCACCTCCCAGTAATAGTCCGCCACCCCCTCAACAACGCTCTCCCCTCCCAAGGCCCGTATCTCGTCCCCTGTCCCGCCTGCGTAGCCGATGGCGTCCCCATCCTCCCAGCGGCCATCTGCACCGTGACACGCTCATTCGAGACGGCCCAGGTCCGGTTCACATCCGTGAAAATCACGCTCGCAAACTCTGTTACTTTCATGTCCCTTCCGCCTCCCAGTCCCCCGCCTCCCAGCGGCAAGCCGCCAAGGAGGGCGGACAGGCGTATGCTCTCCTCCACCATCTCCCCTTGATCTGACAGATCGAGAACTTCGCCGACATGTGCCTGGGCGTCGAGGAGGAAAGCTCGCGTGGTCTCAACCGCGTTTTCCACCACGGCAGCACCATCGCCTTGCTCGGAATACAGGTACGTCCTCAAGCTGGGCCGAACCGCCTCCACGAAAGCCGCGAGGAGCTTCATAATGTAGACCTGTGTGGTTGTCACTCTGCCCCGTTCTGTGGCCCGAAGCGACTTAAACCACGCAAGTACACCCATCAGAATACCGGAAGCGTGATCAATATCACTGCCCATCAGCTCTCTTGATATGCAGCTCCCAGTGAGTACATCTTCCACCGCGCCAGCATACACCTCGACGAGCAGCCAGGCATTGCTCGCTCGCTCGCACGCGAGTATCGCCGCCGGAACCATGTACTGCAGCACGAACGACAAGACATGCGGCTCGCTGGCCATAGCCTTTGCCAAGATTTTGCGTTCCTGTTGTAGTCGTTCGTTGCCCAGGGCAATCTTGAAGTTGTTCCACAGGTAGTGAAAGAACTGCGGTACAGCTCGCAAGTCTTGCTCTCCCAGCCGGATACCGTAAGCCACGATGCCAGCCATGTGCAGCTGCGGATCCTGCACCGGCGGTGAGTAGTCCGGTCCGGGCTGCGTGAAGAAGGCGTCCAGCTTGCAGATGTTGACACCGTGTGATTTGATCAGCGAGATGATTTGCCGCACGAAGTCGATGTATGCAGCATGTACTGCCGGCTCGGGCCTGAGGAGGGCCAAGTCTTCCTTCATCCTGTTCATTGCCATTTCGAGCCCCTTTTGATAGTCGCTCCGGAGTTGCTGTCTCAAAGTAGAATCCGACTCCAACTCTGCTTCGCGCAGCTTTCTACGCATGTGATGCATGGCACAGGCGAACATGTCGACATTGCAGTTGTAGTCGGGCGCGACGCCGGCGATAACGGTAGCCCGCTGCATGAAGTCGAAGCCGTGGCGTTTCAGGAGGTCAGCTAGATAATTCTCATAACCCAAGAATCGAAGAGGCTTGGTGATGAACAGTAGCCAGAGGTCAAGCATGCTGGTCTTGATATCCTTGAAGCCAAAGACGCGATTTTTGATGAGGACCGCGACGAAGAGTGGAAGGTATTTCCTTTCCATAGTTGCCAAGTTTTTCGGAAGATTAAGAAACAAGCAATATCTCCCAGGAGAGAAGTAGTAAGACAGTTGCTGAAGAAATCAGTTAGCCATGAATCATGAATGTCAGAATTAACACCGCAGACACAACGTACCGTCAACCCATCTTTGACAAATCTGGCGGCAATCCTACCACCCAGTGTCACTGTCTTTTCAACACACGCTGCTTGCTGAGATTGCTTCCTTGGGGCTTTCTTTGCCGGGAGACTAATGACGATACGGGCCATCCAGAAGAAGTCTTTTGCTATCTTCTCATTCAAGAGCAGTACCGCATCGTCAATCAGCTGTGAATCGATCTTATCGGTCAACCCGCTGGAATACTGCTCCTCCGACACCTCATCAAGACGACCAACAAAATATTCAACCGTGTCTAGTGCCACCTGGAGCACGCTCCAATCGAACTCAGGGGACTGGAGGTCGAGACTAGTGAACACCTTTTGCAACTGGTTGGCATTCAAAACGCCGGTTGCCGCCTCAAAGGACGCCGCATGCTGCAGAACATCCAGCGAGGCCTTCAGCAAGGAGTGGAGCACATCCATCGCTGTCGCCCTGTTTTTCGCGATCATCTCATCCCGGACGGTCGTGCTGACCTCACGCATTTCACTCGAGAGTTCTCGGAACTGCTGCTCGATGTCTGACGCTGCAGACAGATACTGATCCAGCACCTGGTTAAAGACATTGTTATTCCAGACAACAAATGGTCTGAATGCCACGCCACTCTCATCACTCGACACGACGAAGCGTGCAAGCTGGTTCCAGGCGTGGAGGTTGATCAGACATGCTTCCTTGTGGGCACTACCCGGGGCAACAAGCTTCTCCACTAGATGGAGTGCCGGCCGCAGCTCTGGCGGAGCCGCCCAGAACAACGTGCATAAGAGATCATGATGGTTTCTGAGGGCGGCGAGGTCGCGTTGGTGGACCGTGTCTTCCTTCATATATTTCCGGTTGTGGTTTGGCAGAGTCCGAGCGACTAGGTTCTTGATGTCGTTATGACGTTCTAGCTGCTTGAGCCGCTGGATTGTCAGGGCCAGAACCTTGATGAAGATGTGGAAGCAGCGGTCCTCCGGTTCGACCGACAAGGAAGCATTGCCGCCCAGCTCTTCAATAAAGCGGGGCGACTTGTAAACTTCCTCGTTTCTTAAGTTGGCCAGGTTCTCGGATCCAAAGAAGTCGAAGATCGCGCCGATGATGCCCGTGCATCTGTACCATCCCCATTGCTGGACCAGATAATGGCAGCGGGCGATCAGGGCGCGGCAATACTCGTTGAAGCTGGGGGACTGTCGACATTTCGACTTATATAGCTGGAAAACGCGTTTCAAAAGTCGCTGCGGTAATGCCCACCCTTCCAGGGGAGCGATCTTCCTCAGCCCATGAATAAGCACTCCATCGTTGTCAATCTCGCCGAGGGGCAAAAGTGTGAACATGTCCAGCCAGAGTCCCTCGAACACCTGGGCATCGGTGCCAGAAGCAACGCTGGGGGTGCACATGATTGAGTGGGTGACATCCCAAAAAGAACCCCTTGGGATGTTAGCACTCTCCAATAGCCTCATGGAGACCACCCAACAATTGGCGAGCCACCGATCAGGGCGGATGCCCCGTTCCAAGAACGACCGACGCTGCAGATCACCATACAACGTCCGCAAATCCTCGGTGCCACAGCTCAGCAGACCCTTGATCGTTGCTGATACAGTCCTCTTGAGAACACTCTCGACTTTGATGTTAAGCATAGCGTCACTTCTTGGGCCTTGACTCATTGAATGAACTGCCATTGCCGTGACCGAAAAACGGGTACATACTTCGAGTTGCATTTCTCTCAGCTTCTCGGTCCCGTTGGACCAGTCAACAGACTCGATCCTGGCGACAAATGTTGAGAGAACCTCGAGAATTCTGGAGACAAGTGCTTTCTCGGTATCGTCATCTTCGACGCTAAGCGCATCCAGGACGTATCGAAGGACGAAATCGGCCGCCTCAATAGCCATCTGGCCCGTACTTTCTGCCGAGAGTGTTTCCACACATATTTGTTCGATTACCCAATCGAAGAGGATACCAAGTTCCGAGGACGTGTTTTCGTCCCACATCCCCCATCTCAAGGTCTGTCCGTCCAAGGCAAAAGAGATCGATGATCTCTGATGACGAATCCTGTCAGACAGCCCAGCGTCGGCAGCCTTGTTGATATACCCACGACCAATCAGGGTAGTCTCATGGAAGAAAGCGCCTCTGTCAAGTGGGAAGATCTCGAAGTGATGTGTGTACTGCGTTCCGTAAGGGCCCAGGCCCATGAGTTTGTCTTTGAGTTGTGGCTCATGTACCTCGACTTCCTCTATCACAAGTGCTTCGTAGGGGAGAGGATCATTGGCGCGAGAAAATTGAGGGGCTTCTGGGTCAACCTGGCGAGGGGGGCGGCTCTTTCGGAATCGGGACTTGGCATTCGCTTTGCCCTTCGACTTGTGCAAAGGCTGTTTGGTAGGTATACCCAAATCCTCCCGTGGCCTTGTTGGTTGCGGTGTTGAAGAGTACAGTGAGTTCGCATAGTCCGAGAGACCATCCAGCGAAGGGGCGACATTGTGGTTCTTGTAGAAACGATCCAGGGTGCGATCGTGAGCGTGAAGTCGCCTTCGGACAAGCCGTACCTCGTCCGTTTCTAACTGTGCAGGACGGCAGTCTGGAGTGCGGTCATGCAATGACTTCCGTTTTGAATGCTTGACAGTCGAGGGCGTCGGCGGCGGTTTCTTAGACGGCTGGCCGCTACTAATCCTGACGAAGGCATCAATACTGCCCTGTCTGACAAGTTTCCGGGGAAACGAGGGTGCGGGTCTAGACCGTGACTGGGAGGGCTGGTGAAGTGAGTTGGATGGCACCTCGGAGAGGGCTGGCCTCGATTTTGGTACCTCTCGTCGTGGTGATATGGTGGCCTTCTGCCGTGTTCTACCAGTCTTCCAGTCATGAAGCGCCGAGAGAGCGTCAACGTTGTCGCCCCGTGTCGCCAAACTAATCGCTTTCTTGGACGGACTAGCCCTTCCAAGGTTCTTCCTTTTCTTCACGGCACGAGCTGCAATCTTGACAAATTTAGGCGCCTTAGGTTCCATGACATCCAAGATACTCAGAAGTGGGGGTGTTGGAGCCCGTTTCCTCGCGCTGGCCTTGGCCGAAGATCCACTATGCCCCTTGCGAGACGATTTGATCGCGCTTTTCTTGGTGTGTGTTGCAGAAGATGTGCTTTTGGACCGCCCGAGCACCTCGGTAATCCTTGGTTGTCTAGGTTTTCTAGGGCGGTCTGCGAATGCTGTCTTCTGCTTCTTGGCTCTGGGGACACTCGGCGAGCCGGCTCTCCTCTTCCTTCCGGGCATCATATGGTCAATCGAGTCGTCCTCCATATCAGATGGGTCATCACCATCGTCATAAATAACTATTGGTGGCGCAGTTGAAGCAGGTTTTGCAACCCTTGTCTTCTCTTGCTCTTGCCTTGGTTCTTCATCCGATTCGTCAAACTCGAATGGAAACTGGGTCCCGGTCGGCCGCCCAGGCGTCGCCTGCTTCGGGAACGCAACACCACGCTTAGGGGCCTGGGTCGAACCAGGCTCAGGGCTCTTTCTCTCTTTCCGTGCAACAGGCTTGTCGGTTCGCTGGTCCAACCTAAGCCAAGAAGCCGGCAATACTCCTCGAATTCTTCGACTATTGTTGCGTATGACCTCGGATCCGCTAGCGGAGCTTTGGCTGGAAGTCGACGAGTCTGAATCAGTCAGGCCTTCTCCCGAGCCATTGTCTATTGGAACAGGGGCTGTGAGAGTACCAACACGCCGCGAACGAGTTGATGATGGCAGCGCTGATGTGGAAGCGGATGGAGATCTCGGGCGTGATTGTGTCGGAGACGTATTGCCCAGCAATTGGGATGGCTCGTGATGATGTGCCTCAAATTCGGGGGGCGAGGAAGAGAGGTCCCAGATATTAGGGGGTGGGATGAGTTGGCGCTGTGGCGACGACACCTGAGAGGAGCTCGGCAACCGGTTTTGTCTTTTTCGCCTTGCTGATAGCAGCTGGGAACTTTGGCGTTTGAGATTCCGCACACGGGGGTTCGCGGGCCCATGTAGAAGTCGTTCCAAAGATGGCAAGTCCTCGTCATCAGAGAAGCTTGTGAGAGGCGTGTGGGTCTCATCAAAGGGTTGGCTACTGGCCCGTAGCCCAACCCCAGTAGGAGAGGTTCTTGGAGGTGAGGGGGATGGCGCCAACTCGTCTCGTTCGTCCCCCTCATCATCAAAAAGAAGCGGCGTGCTCTCTTCAGTATTCTGAAGTAGGTCGTCCTGGCTCCCCCGCTGGCTCTCCTCAGCCTCAAAATCTTGCTCCTGCGAATCCTTCTCTTGGGCCCTCTTTCTGCTGAGATCAGTCTCCACGGGCATCCTCACCGGCTTCATTCCGTGTGATTTCATAAAAGTTGTGTATTGTGCGCTTTCGAGTAGGTAGGGGTGCTGCTGGATCGGCTTCCGAGGCCGTAGCGAGCGTTCTAGCCGCATGGATGCCTGTCTCGACTCTTCGACATCATCATCCACGGGAGTCCTTGACTTGGCAGGCGCATCTGGGCGGGCCCGTGCCAGCCCCGGGGATGCCGACCGAGTGGGAGAGACTTCTCTGAAACCCAGGGGAGATATGGCTCTGAGACTCTGGGGAGATATCGATCGGGACCTCGGGGGGGAGCTCAGAGGTGAGGATGGGGTTGGCGAGACGGCAATTCTAAGATAGCTGGCGGAAATATCATCCTCCGGGAAGGACGCCTCCTCCATGGGAAGGGGACCGCTCGGCTTCACAGAATCTTCGGCAGCACCCTCACGGGCGGTGGCGGGGAGTGTGCTCGCAACATGTTTCTTGGTAGGCGTGGATGGGCGGAGGACTGGCTCGCTCGGCTTAGACAGTGGTCGGGAGCCCGTAGAAATTCGGCGCGGAGACGGCCTCTCGGGCGAGGAGTCGGGAACGCTCCAAATGTCGGCATCATCAGGACTCTCCCGCGGTTTGTCGGCAGGCAGCGCAGGCTCGACGGTGGGGACGACGGGGTCTTCGAGGAGTTCGTCCTGCGAGTCGTCGTCAAAGTTGTCGTCATCGGAGTCCGGAACCTCCCCCAATTCCCTCCAGTTCGTCATGGCTTCCTATTTTCATATCCGTAAGGTTATTGCATCGCCGTTGTCGTCATTTGTGGCTATTTCTTCCGATTTAAGTCCTATGTCGAATGGCTTGCGGTGTGGGACACTGCGAGACGCGTAAAACGGTGCGGGACGCGACTTGAATTGATGGTGGGGCACCTTGCATATACGGTGCTTGCACGCGAAAGGAGGAGGCCGTTTTGTACAGTATGAACTCCGTGCGCGAGCACGTCCTGCTCCGTCGCCGAACGTCAAAGCTTCATCGGAGCTTCATGTTGAGTTTTGGATTGGCCTCTCGGAGACTCCAGACAACATTCCTTTGTTGAACAGTTGATCAACCATGAGCGCCCGAAAATACTTGCCATTGGGCCTTGCCGTGGGCTTCGGGATTTTCAATGGTATGGAGAGACCCAGACACCGCAAGAAATGCAAGCGCTGATCAGCACCAGGCTACTACGTTTTCAGTCCAGCGTTGAAAGAAGAAAAGCAACGACGAGACGGCACATACCTGAGGTACGACCACAGCTCTCCGTGGGAAGATGTTCATGAAACTTACATACGATGACCAGTTCAACAATTGAGCCACTAGACAGCACTGGCCAGCCGCGAGCACCGAGCAAGGACAAGCTGGTATCAGATGATAACATGCCATCCAAGTAACTTAGAACGAAGCACATCTTTATGAAAGTGATAGCAGGGCGTTCCGTACTTGGGGCTGCGAGGATGACTGGAGTAATTGACGTGAAACATAACCCTATGTCGGAGGGCTGCTCCAGCAAACGACATCGAGAGGATTTAAGTTTCGGCTTGTTTGATATAGCGGGGACTTATGTATCTTGTTGGATGCGTGGTAAGCTCTTTACAGCTTAAGCATGGTGGGACCTGTAATTCATTCGTAGTTTGGCTGCTTTCCTGCCTCAGCTTCGTTGAAAATAGCCTCCTCGTCGCTCTTGATGACATAGACACGTTTTCAAGTCCGTTTGCTCTCCCCAGCTGGTCTGGGCCGATGACGGCCGCCAAACCCGATCATGACAGGTGGTGTGGGCTCCGTTTCAGCGTGCACTGTGCGTCATTGCAGCAAGCGGAGCCTACTATGGGAACTAGCGGACCAATCCGCTTAATCAGACCACTGCCAAATTCCTGAGCGAGCTGAGGTGCCTCTCCCGTCCAAAAAAAAGCTCGTTGTGCATGACTTCACACCTCACCCACGAAACCACCGACATCACGAGCTCTTGGCCGTCACTCCGCGCGGGCGACTCAATTGGACCCATCTCCCCTCCCAGAACCGAGTCCTGAGCGACATCCACATTCGCAATGCTGCGCAACGCCTCCTCCAGCGCACTGCGCAACTCGCTCGTGCGCGCTGCCCGCCCGTCGACGTCGGCCCTCGGCTGCCGCGCCGCAACCACCCACGCCATCTCGAACCCGACCCTGGCCAACATCGAGAAGCGATGGGAGAGCCTTCCCATGCAGGAGCAGGCCGATCTGTGGATGGCTCTGCGGGACCGGATGAAGGAGAGCTGGGCTGACCTCACCATTCAGGAGAAGAAAGCTGGTGAGTGGAATTTGTTTCAGCATATATTCACAACACGCAAGAGGCCTCAACCACCCATTCCCCCAGCTTCACAAGCTCCAGAGGCATCTCTAGCAACCGTCTAGGATTGATTTCGGCTGTTTTGGGCGACCAATTGATGGATGCGGGGCTTGAGAAGCTGGAAATGGTGTCGGCCTCCTGCACAAGCTTCCGCCTTCGCCAGGTCACCCGCGTCACCAATTGATAAGGGAAGACAACAAGCTGATTTATCCATCTCAACGCAGCCTACTTTATCGCTTTCGGCTCCCACGGCCCCCGTGCTCTTCCCCCTCCGGGTGAGGGCAAGAAGGTTGCCGCCTACACCTTCGCCGGCCTTTTCGCCAGCTTCGTGATCTTTGCTGCCATCCGTGCGTTCGCCGGCCCGGCGCCCAGCACCATGACCAAGGAGTGGCAGGAGGCTTCCAACGAGTACCTCCGGGTAATTTTAACCCAACCGTGGAGACTGATGAATTTCAGTACTAACTCGGACTCAACAGGGCCAAAACGCGGACCCCCTCACTGGTCTCTCCTCGGAGGGCTATACTGGCAAGGGCCAGGTCCAGTCGCCCTCTGGCAGACCATAAATCGAGCCGTCTTTTCTTTGTTGATAGAAGCAAAAATCCTCGTCGGGCATTGCCTGTGTAATAGACCTGGGAGGAGCTACTCGGGAATTGGCGAGGGTGCATTGGAACCTAGAGGGATGGGGAAGAGGTGTAAATATTGTACAACGCTGACAATGCAACATCGTTTCTTTCACCATCCAACTGTTCCTACCCTACCACTGGATGGGATGATGGGGCTCGCACAGGCTCATCCTGGCAGAAGCAAAGTTTGACAATAGCGGCGGATGAGGTCGTCTAATGAGGGATTTCAGTCAGGTGGTCAATGTTCAAGCCCAGCCATCAGTCAAAGAGCCCGGGAGCATTCGTATTCTCAGCCGAGGTTTGGCCAGTGGGTCCGACTATCCCGTCCATCAAGTACACAACACAGCCCAAGGAGCTGAGGCATATATCGCTCACTATCAACTGGCTTTAGGATCATAGCAAAGTGTGTGAAATTACTTCAGAGTCAACTCTGGGGCTGTTTAGCAGGATGGTGAACGGTCCTGATGGCTTGGAGGGCCAGGTTAAACTCTCCGGTCAGAGTAGTTTCCCAATACCGCTTCACAAACCCGGACATTGACAGCCCATGCTAAAATACCTACAAGCAACAACTTACCAGCAGCTGTACATGCGTCTTCTGGAAATCGTGTTCTACAAAGACTTGAGTTGCTGTGTTAACAGGATTGATCGCCGGCAATTATCTACCTAGTCTTTGTGTTTTCGCTCGGTATAATCAACAACCCATCCCCTATTACCACAGTGCTGAAGCGCTGACCACCATTTTCTGATCTCTCGGGCATCAATGGACTTATTTCAAAGACTCGTGAGAAACGACATTGCTCTGTAACAAGTTCGATGTACTGTGAGGCGGGCAACTTGAAGTGAAGGGCGTGGTGTGATGTACCTTTGGGCTTGTCAAACACCATTTACTAGAACGCAAACCTGCCAGCACAACTGAACTTTTTGACCTTTTGTGTACTGGTTTCCGGATCAACTTCTCACAATTTTATCCTATTCAGTTAGTCTTTTTTTCCTCAACGGGGTTTGTTTCGGCTTGTTTCTTTACCTATCTCTGAGATGAACACCGTGGTGAGCGATAACACCCATGCGACATAAAGGTTTGTGAAAAATTGACCAATGTCTGCGATGACCTTACCTTTACATTTTGCACTTTTACGACCAGAACATGTTAACTTCTCTACAAAATGGCGGATGCCTTGTGAGATGCCATCGTCGCATTTCTCTTTCCATGGCTAATTCTTCACGTCTTCTTCATCTCAAGACACAGTCAGTCAGCTACCGACCCATCAACCATCAACCGGACCACATCCCTGGGTCAAGGTACAGGGCTGAATGTTGAAGTTCAGGGGCACAACATCCCTGTTGAGATCTGCTGCTGCAACACCGGTTGCAGATTTGTGGAGAACCCAGCACGACTCGCCCCCCTAACACAAACACCCACCACACTCCTCAACCTCTCAAACAACCAACAAACATGCAGCAGCAGCAGCAAAACAGTCTAGATTAACCCCCGCACCCGCAACTGACCTCAGCCCACCGTGTTCTGTTCCCAGGTACCAAGATATGATCCGCACTCTTCACCACGCCCTCGCAAGATGCCGGGAAGCCCCCAAAAGGGGCCCTTTCAAGTGAAAGAGCCCACCATCTCCTTCAGTCTCAGCCCGATGGAGAACCCCATCTTCAGAGACACTCATCGCTCAGCACGACTCGGTTTCTTAATCTTCGTGATGTTATAAAATCCCCAAGAACACACCGCCCCTCGACTCACCTCTTCTCGACCATTTCTTGGCTCCAGATACCACCTACCAACCCTCTTTCTCCTTTTCTATTCTCTTTCCTCCATTCCTACTCCCACGCTGCCAACAGCCGGCCCGTAGATCACCTCACACACGCACCCCCCAAAACCGCCAAGATGGTCTCCGCCCTCTGCCTCCTCGCCCTCTCCCTCTCCGGCGCCGCGCTCGCCCGAGGCAGCGGCGGCGGCGACGGCGACGGCGAGACCTCGCACCGCGGGCCCCGTTTCCGCAACGGCACGAACCCCTCGACCCAATCGCAATGCCGCCAACTCGCACAACTCACCCGCCTCACGGCCCTCGCATCCAACGCGACAGCCCTCGACGAAAAGTCCCGCGGCGACCCGACCAAAGCCGCCGCCCTCGCGGCAAAGGCCTCCGCCGCAGCAACGGGGCTCGCAGCCCTCCAGTCAAACACCATCCTCGTCGCCGAATGCCAGCAGGTCCTCGCCGTCCAGGACATGAAATCCACATGCCACATGCTCCAGCGCCTCGAGCACCTGCAGTCCCTCGCATCCGATCCGACCTCCCTCGACGAAAAAGCCAAAGGGAACTCCACCAAGGCCGAGCGCATCAAGGCCGCTGCGGCGGAGGGCGCGGCCAAGCTGGCGGCGCTGCAGGGGAACCAGACTATTGTGGGGTTTTGCGCGAAGCAGCAGGAGAAGGGGGAGTGCGGGGAGTTGGAGCGGCTGCAGAAGGTGGTGAGTTTGGCGGGGAACGCGACGGCGCTGGGGAATCGGTTTGGCGGGGATGGCGAGAAGATGGCGAAGTTTCAGGAGAGGGTGGAGGAGGCGAAGGCGAAGTTGGAGGAGCTGAAGGGGGATGAGGAGTTGGTTGCGGCTTGTGCTGCGAGGGGGGAGGGATGTAAGTGTTTTTCCTTTCCTTTCCGAGTTGGGATGGTGAAGCGAAGTGGAAAAGGGGATGTGTGCTGACGATGGGGTTGCTCAGCTTCGACTGACGGAAGTTCTTCGCCGCAAACGACGGGGAAGCCGGTTGTTATTGTGGGTGGTGCGGGCAACCTCCAGCCGGTGGGCACTGCTGTGTCGATCCTTGCGGCTGTGTTGTTTGGCGCTCTGCTTCTGTGAGATTGAGGTCGGGAGGTGAGAAATGAGAGATAGGAGGAAAGGGAGCAAGGGGGTATCATGAGAAGGAGCTGTGGCGGTTTTTATGTAGTTTCTTGTACATATAGAATAGGTAGATTTGGTATCATCGTGTATTTGTCTTCAGGGGAAGACATGCCCAAGACGCAGGCACAAGCGCAACAGCAACCATCCACTAATTTCTCACGGTGTAATATCCGTCCAGCCAACCCCCAGTTGCATAAGTGAGCTTCGTGAGTGGTTGCTTGGTTTTTGTATGAGACGCGCGCGCAGCACTGCGTCTGGATCCGCCACTTACATAGCCGCACATATATGTGGTACAAGGGGGATCAGGCAATGAGGGCCATTGCAGAATGGAATGTGCAATATTATCATTTCCACTTCCGGGGCGCTGCATCTTGCTAAAGGTTGGGACTGGTATACTGCAGTGTTTGGGGCAGCGCTCTCTTGGTATAGTAGGTCCATAACATGCCATGACACCAGTTGACATCTGGTAGCACCAATTCAGGTGAGATCCCACGCCGCTAGCCAAACCAACGGCCTGCTCTTAGTAGTTCAGTTCCGAGATCAAGGCCTCGACACATATAAGCGGTGACAATCACAGCGGAGGAAAAGCAGAGGGACCTAGACTCATACGCAAATGCATGCCCAGTTCACCAGCCAGAAACACCATATGCTCTTGGTGTGAGGTCTACCAGTGTGTAAGTCTAGGCCGTGGGTTTGTGCAGTATTCGGGTTCTTTCAGTAGAGGGCGTGGAGTGCCATCATGCACGGGCTTTGGTCATGTCCAATCAGGAAGACTCCCATTATACTTTAGACGGGCCGGGAGAGGTAAGGTCTCGGATATGCTTTGGTGGTTGAGAGGTGACTGGGTTTGATGCCATGGATGGAAAGGGGGGGTGGCTTCCAGGGGTATGGGGTCGCAGCATATCCTTCCTCCTCGTTGTTTGTTCTTGACTACTGCTGGACTCATAAACAGGAGAGACGAGAAGCGATGGGATGCCCAACTAGGATAAATGAGGATCGACATATCAGCAACACAACGCAACACTGCAACGCCTCACACAGCATACCTTGCTTGACATCTCGCCTCGAAAAGGTTCCCATTTACGCATTCTGACTCTTCGGCCTCAGCGCAGACGTCTTTACCGGAAGCAAATTTACCGCCTTGGTCATCGGAAACCCCCTCTGCAGCTCCATCTTCACGATCCGCAGGCCCGCCTGATCGAACAAGCTCTGGAACTTTGAATCCTCCCTGTTTCCAAATGTCAGCCACACCCTCACTCCATAAGCAGCACGTAGTAGCAGTAGGCAAACAACAAACCTCGTAACACTACTATCCTCCTCGTCAAATGCATCCGCCCCGCTAGTGCTCATATTCTCCTTGATGACAATCAACCCCTCGGGCGCGAGCGCGTCGCGACATCGTGCCAGGTACTTGACCAGCTGGCTGTCAGTCAGATGTCCGACGCACCACTGCGTCCAGACGAGATCGTAGGTCGTGCCCTCCTTGGGGCACCACGCCTCTAGGCCACAGTTGGAAATGGCGCATGCCTGGCTTGCAAACCAGCTCGGCCGTGAGTTTGGCGATGGGCTCGACAATGTCGATTTCTGTGGCGATTTCGCAGAGGAGACCTTGGGTTATGCGGCCAATTCTGGGAGGAGTCAGTTTTGTGTTCTTTTTTTCTTGTTTCTTTTTTTCCCATCGTCCTGATCATCCATCCCGTCTTTGCCGCCCTGATGCTCATCCCATCTCTCCTCTCTCACCCCTCTCACCCCTCCCCTCTCCAGCCAGCCAACATAAACTTCACCCCAGCTCCATCCCAACCCAGCCAAACAGCAAACGCCCCATCAAACCCCATCCAACCCCCCCCCCCCCCCCCCCCCCTCCCCCCCTCCCCCCCCCCCCCCCCCCACCAAT
>Ga0247758_1001847_pt1 | contig 13560 bp, 13 predicted proteins | sample UWRJL156409C4_FD_180950 | JGI IMG/M metagenome (GOLD analysis project Ga0247758, IMG submission 180950) | Plant litter microbial communities from Arlington Agricultural Research Station in Wisconsin, United States - UWRJ-L156-409C-4 | ecosystem: Environmental > Terrestrial > Plant litter >...
TACAAATGGAAGCTCCCTGTGTGTGGGGAGAGCACATGATCCAAGGCCCCTGCGCTCCAGCCAAGCCTGGAGCGGTAAGGCGCCTGCGCGCCTGAGCGCCAAGAACTGCCGCTGCAGTTCGACAGAACTCGAGTCGAAGCACGGAATAGACGCGCTCGATTGCTACGCCGAAGTTACAAAGTATTTCCTTCGCAAAGGCTCCTTTTCCCTCTTGGGCTTGGCAGGCCTCGACCGGAAGAACGAGGCGTCGCAGCAGAAGCGTAGATCATGGGTCCCACTCCTCTCCGCCCTGTCGGACGACCACCTCTACCCGCTGGACAACCCATCGACAACTTATCGAGCCGGCGGCACCGTGCTTGCCGAGGTGAAGGACACAGACCCCACGACGATCCATATCAAGGGCATCTTGCTGGACGAGATCTACACGGTCGACCATGGAAATCCGTGGCAAAACACACCCGAGCAGCACCGGCACATGCTCGAAGCCGCTGCGAACGGCCGGCTGGATGAGGTCGAGGGTCGTCTCGCTCGCCTGACCAAGGCCTACGTGAAAGGCCTCCTCAACCTGGCCTCCTTCCACCTTCGTACCCCTCGCCACGCATTTCGCATACCGCGCGGGCAGTCCGTGCGCGAGGTCGTGCTGCGTACGCTAATCTGCGACGACGACGACGGCCGGCCCGCTGCAGGTTGGCCCTCGACTGGTTGGCAGGTGGCAGAGGCGGCAACGCGCCGTTCGTGCCGGCGTCCAACAAAACAGTGCGCGACTTCTTCGGCGTCCTTGATGCCATTGAGGCGTTTGCGGGCATCGAACCGGGTTCGCCATATGACAACGCGCTACGCGGGTTGATGCTGGCAGCCGGGCGCCGCTACGACAACCGCGTGGTGGAACAGATGGACGGAGGCTTCACCTTCGTGCCGAAGCGCTTCCTCGGGCTGCTGGCACGCCGGACGAGAGGTCGGCAGTTCGCGTTATCGAAACTTGGGTACGCAGCCATGGGGCCGGCCGCTGCGCTCGAGGGCAATCGCATCGCCGTGTTCGGCGGCGCCCGGGTGCCCTACCTGTTAAGGCGCGCCGGATTCGAGAAGTGGGAGCCGGTGGGCGAGGCATATGTTCACGGTACCATAGATGGCGAGGCCATCGTAGCTCAGGGCGGCGAGGATATGAGTTGGATTGCTCTCGTTTGAGAGTTGTTCGTACCGTGCGGAGATGTGATGGCTTAGGCGGCGATCTACAAGTAGATCGTAAACTTGCGGGACCATGTCTAACAGTATCCATTAACTCTGTAATCCTTTTGAAAGACAATCTCCGAAGTCCAGCAATGCCCAAATACTTGGTTGATCTAGTGGGTAAGTCTAATACAGATGAGAATGTAACTTCGAAGGAGAATGAAGATCTCGGCGGAGAAGGTGGTCGGCCAGATACCTTGGATTGAGAATGCATCTGTCACGGAGAATATCCTCTTCGGATTGCCAATGGATGAGGAGCAATTCGACGCCACAGTCGCCGCCTGTGCCCTGAAGAAGGATCTGGACATGCTACCGGATGGTGTCAAAACAGAATTGGGCGTCAACGGTGTCAACCTAAGTGACGGACAGAAATCGCGCATCACTCTCGCACGAGCCATCTATTCACGAGCGGGCATTCTCGTCATTGATGATATCCTCAGCGCGGTTGATGCCCACAATTAAATAAGCTAACGGGAAGAATATAAGAACAGTCGCTCCTGTTCCGCCTCTTCCGGCGTTCCTACCCCACAGAGTGCCTAGGTTCTCCCCCTCTTTATTTACCTGTAAGCAATAGCGTAGCCCACTCCCTCCATGCTAAGTTACAATCTAACCCCTATGGAGGCCTCATCTGGCCCTACCCAAGAGCAACCGTCCTGAGTTCCGGCCGGGCGTTATCGAATGCATTGATGTGAACCTGGCCGATGCCCACCCTGTAGGCGATACTCTCCGCCCATTCAACCAGGAGGACGTTATACAAACACCAACAAATATTCTGATCATAGACGGCCTGATCGAAAGCTTCATCCTCAGGGCGAAGCGGCTCCTGAGGATTGAGAGCCGGTGAGCCAGCTGTTCCTTTATACGAGCGAGTTTCCTCATCCCAGGCAGGATCGGAATCCTGGAGGGAAAAGGTTTGCTGGCTCAGCTTGAGAAAAGTGAGCCCGCGTCTGGCCGTAGCAGAGTCCTTTCCCAGGAGCCACTCGCCATTCACGTACACTATTCCGGCACGCTTGCCTGCGTCATCCAGGATCCAGAGCTGGCATGTGGCAGACCTGTGATCTCCGTTGGCGCAAGACGGTTCTTCATCCCACCTGCCTGTGTGCGAAGTTGATAAGCTCATCTGAGCAACTTCTGCTCGCATGAACAGCAAGCCAGATGCTGGGTCAACCGGTACTGCTCGGCTGTTTGTAAAGCCCGGCACAGGGTGACAGAAGCGTTGCTCAGCATGGGTTGAGGTGTTGGGCGCATAGAATCCGAAGCCATGTTGGTCTACATAGCGCGTCCACTGGCTCCACCCAGGCCAGCACGATGGCGGCATTCCCGTCGAGGCTTTCGGCAGCGGCGATGTCTTGTCTCTCGCGTCAAGCCACTCGACGCGGCTGAGAATTCTCTCGGACTCATTCCCGACACTCTCCGTCATGAACTTGCCCTTCCACCCCATCCAAGTCCACGAGGGGAACTGCCTAGTGGTGACAGCTGGGTGCTCGAGACGGCGGCGTCGCCTCTCCAAGCGGCCGGACGGATACCAGAGCAAGGCCAGATCTATGCAGCAGAGCGGTATACCAAATATCACAGGAGACCCGTTAAAGAGGCGCAGCTGCATCGCGTTTGCCACGCCTTTAAACGCAGCTTCGCCGTCCTCCTCGTAGCTCAACGTCCGCGCTGTGTACTCCCGGACCACACCCTCGTAGATTGCGTAATTCAAGACTCCCTTCTGCTCGAGCCGGTATTTGTCGTCAACCACGCCGCCTGGCGCAGCGTCGTCGTCGTGGTGGCCAGGGTAGCTTATTCGGGGAGCGTCGCTTTCGTGGGGGCCGTCCAACTTGTCCTCGCAGCTGTAGCCGTGCGGGCACTCGTAGTATGCTTGTTGGCTCGTAAAGCATAGCTTTCGCTCCGATAAGATGCGTTCTTGGTATGTCCAGCCGCGCGAGTTCCAGGTGCTTTGATCGACCATTGCTTTGAATGTCGGGAGGATCCTGGACAATAGAATGTTGCTTGCAATGCGCACGGTGTGCTGTCGCCGCGGCCGGTGGCCGGTTCGTATGCCAGGAAGTCCGGCTTGCGCATCCGATCCTGTTGCTGCGACGAGCGTAAGACGGGCGCGCCCGTAGATGGCGTCCATTTGCTCGATGGTTTCCATTTTGAGGGGGGAGTCCTGCTCGATGCAGAGGCTGTCGACCCAAAGATACTTGAATGAGAGGAGCTGGGAGGTGAGGATGGCGTCGCGGATGGTGAGCGGGATATCGGCATTGTACGCCGTAACAGTGCCTGGGGTTTGGAGGCTCGCCGCGGTCTGGGTGGTGAGCATCATGTTCTTTGTCTGGCCCCAGACATAGCTGAGCGCGACATACTCGGGCGCGGTGTCCAAGGCTTCGGTCACGAAGCCCTCGGAGACGTTGATTAGTCTAATTCTTGGCGCTGAGCACAACTGTTGTACCTCTCCTGCACACCCACAAATCCAGCGGCGGAGGATCCCCAGGTCTATCCCGCCACTCGGCAAGAGTCTCCCACCCCGGCTGGCACGACGACTGTCGCTGATTGCTGGTACCTCCTCGGCACCTCCAATTCGCTGAATCGGCCGGAGGGTGGGACTCGACTTCGGCCTACTATTTCCTTCGCGGACAAAAGTGAACAGCTGGATGGGTTCTGGGGAGTGCTCTTCCGCGCGGCGAAATGAAAGTGTTGCACCGCAGATCAACCCCCGCAAGTACACGCGCGTGCTCTGATTGGCGGAGCAGGTAGCCAGCGGGTCGTGAGGCTCAGCGTTGAGATGGTGGAGAGACTCCAGCATAAACGCGCAGAACCGACAGAAAGTCCTCTGTTGAAGGTCGCCGACCGAACCAAGGCATAACCCGCCCCAGAGGAGTATCGGGGCCTTGGCGTGCCCAGAATCCGTCTGAACGTCGTCACCGGGGATCACCATGTCAGCAGTCGGGACGGTGAAAAGGTATTCGAAGTTCAAGGTTCGGCACGCCCAGCAAAGCGGTGCGTCATCCTCAGCGGCATCTTGGATGCTGCAAGTATCGTTCTTTAGCCACGGGTATCGCTTCGTATCCGAAATGATGGTCGACCTGTCGAAAACATAGGCGCTCTCGCCTACTTCAATTTCAAACGGCATGACGCGGTGGATTAAGTTTTGAGTTAACGGCTGACCAACTCGGCTTCTTCACCCGCAGTGCTGCCGATGTCTGATCACCAGAACCATCAACGCCCCGCGCGATTGGCAAAAGATTAAGCCACGTGCCCAAATACCCATTGGTCGAATTCCATCATCATGCGCCACACGTGGCTACCATGAAGACCTCACAAGATATCTTTTTCACTGCCTCAGACGATTGCACATCTCTTGTTTCTGCACAACCTACCTAGGTAAGGTGACCAAGTTTTGATAAGCTTGAAAAGCCCCCAATTCGAGATGGCTTATCGATCAACAATGGACTTGCAAAGTCCTGTATGGACATGTCAAAAAATTTGACGCTCTGGGGGAAGCTGAAAACTCTAACACTGTGTGAACCTTAGGTTTTCCAGCTTTAAACTTCACTTCTTGAAACAAAGTCTGGCCTTGAAGATTTACCAACCGTTATTCGATGACGAAGTGGATCTGATGAGACCGTCGAATGGCTGCCTTCACAGCCACATTGGCACCGCCCCCAAGAAGTGCCCTAGGACCACTGGAAGGGCTTGGCGCTGAATGCCAATGAGAGGAGGTCTCGATGCCTCTGCTGCCTTGGCGACCTCCAAGGCATTTTTGCTTCTTTAGATCCTCACCTACATATCGTAGCAGGCTCTAAACCACATCCGCTGATGGTAACATAAATGCCTACCTACCTACTTGCCGCTTCCTCATTTCCTCGACAACTATTTATACCGACATCAAAGCAACCTGGAAAGCGCAACGAGAGCTCTCCGTTTGCGCCGAAATGCCAGACTTTCCACAATTCTCTCGCCTCCCTCCCGACTTGCGGCAGGAGATATGGCGCGAGGCATCGTCCTTCCCCTCATCGGCAGCGGGCGTCTGCATCCTCAGGATGGCCTCGCCCGCGGTCTGGACATTGGCGGAGCGCCCGCCACGCACGCATGGCCCACTTGTTGTCCACGAGCCCGTCAACATAAACCTCCTCGCCACTAACACCGAGGCTTACGACATAGCGCTCCGGTCCGCGGGTGGCACGCACGAGTATGACCCGGCTCGGGACATTCTCTATCTCGACAGCCGGACGACGTTCGAGTACTTTGTCGGTGTCATCTGCGGTAGAGAGCCCGATCCGTGGACGGCCGACGTCCGCCATCTCGCTGTGGCGCTGAACATGGCCGACCGCGGTCTGTGGCTGCCGAATGCACTCACCTGGTTAGCCTCGCTCGAGACGCTGTCGATCGTGTATCCTGCTGCCTCGGGAACCTTTGACTGCCACGCCACCGTCCCGCCCCCGGAAAATCCGGGCGCCCTGCTTCATCTGCTGACGAAGGAGGAGCGCGCGGGGTTGACCATCACTGCAAACTATCTGTACGAGACCCATGGCGGCGACGTCTCCGTTGTTTGGACAAAGAAGGCCGACGAACATCTCAGCATGATCGAGGAACACCTGGTCATGTACTGCGCGCCCGATTGGAGAAGCGGCCGGTGTCCTATTTGGGACGGTGTTACAAAACGACTTAAGCTGAAGTACCAAGCCAGGGTCTTTAAATCGCTCACGCTAAAACCATATGGCCCTGGTCAGGAGGAGCATGTCGGCGACGCTGAAAGACGGCTGTAGGCCACTGATGAGTTTGTGATCTCCTGCAGCCAGTATCTCCATGCCGATCAAAGTAGCAGCGATAATCTTCTATGACTGCTTCCATATTAGTGAATAGTATATATATGCTAGACAGTTTCCTAGTTCCAATCGTGACATTGATGCCGATGCATGGGCAACCTCCGTGACAAACAGCCTTCAGATGGATTCTCGCATCGTACACTCCTTGCAGCAAAACTCGCCTATACCATGCATCTGCTGCATGGATTGCCTCGCAGTGTGGGTGCCCGTCTATACCGTTTGCATCTCCATCAAGGAAATCCCCCCAGAGCCCTTCTCGGGCCGAGCTTCATCTACTCCCTTCCCAACGAAACCAACTGGACCGTCAACTGCAAACTTTTTGCGTCCAAACTCTTCGACAAACCTCTCCAACTCATTCTCATCAACAATATCGCCAAGCGGTGGGCGATCCACCATTTCGTAAAGCAAAAAAGGAAGCCGCGACATCTTCCACATTGGCATCACTCCTACTGTTGAATATCCGCTTAAAACTACCGCCACCAAGAGTCCGATGCTGACCAACAACACCGCCGCATACAACAGAAGCCACCCCCATCTGAACTCGATACAGAACGTCGTTGTAGGCACACGGCCGATGGCGTTCATCTTGAGTAAAGATCCATACCAGTTCTTCCGTGATTAGCCGTAATGAAGTCCAAGGGCACCCCTCTACCAGGCGCTAGACATACCAAACTCGGTCCGCCTTCTCCAACTCCACCGTAATAAAGATTCTTCCGTCACCGGTCTTTTTGAAATCGTTGTTCTTAATGCCCTCGACTGTCCGCCCTTCACGGCGTTGTCGTATGTCTGGGGCACTTGGGAGCACAGCGGGTAGCATTACTCTCAACGGCCAGCTCTTCCCTATCCTGCCCAGCCTAGTCAACATGATGAAGCAAATTAGAGACGCAAGAGCGGCACGGGTTACACTCATCTCCATATCGGCGAGTAGCGGCATCATGGTTGCCAACCAATCGAGCATGATCGGTCCGGTTTACAACATCCACGGCATCAATGTGTTTCAACTAATCAGATGGGCTAGTCCGTCTTATGGGAGAATGACTAGGTTGTCAGGGGCGTGTTGGTGCTTCGAGGTCTCATCCGAGTCCATTATCTTGGGAGCTCGAAGCTGTTGGTTGAGCATCAACAAAGTTGGAGCGGAATGTCCAGACTCTTGCGGCCGAGAGCACCTGGGATTTGGCATTTGCATGATTCTAGCCAGAGACATTTTTTTCAGCGCCCAAGGGAAATTGCGGGACGGAACCGAGGCATTCCACAACGCAGCTTTGGCATGGTACAACGCTGTCTAACCCGGAACCAAAGTTCCGTCTGTGACGCCATGCATTCGACTTTTCAGACATACAAGTCGGCCCATTCATGTTGCCAACTCCCTAAGCATCATCCAACAAGAGCTTCTCTGTCACGACCCCCTACCTCTTCCGCGGCCACCCGAAAATGTACCCTGCTCTTCAGGGGCAAAACAAACAGGCTGACGACAGTGGCTTGCGCAGTGGCCAGCCTGCTTCCCAATCAGGTGTGTGGAGCTTGTCCGGCAGACCAGCTCCCCAAAAATTAACCGCCGGAAGCCTTCTCTAGATACGACCCGGAGATAAACTCGAACCCATCATGCCACAAGATGATGATTCGCTTCGGCAAAACATGACTCGGCTGAAACTCTCTGTCCGTGTTGGTCATTGGGATATAAACAGCTCTGCCACCCTAACAAAGTTGCACATTCAGCTTCTACATGATCCATCACCATGTCCGCAGCCCTGAAAAAGATACAAAACGCTCTCTCAGGTCAGCAAGATCAAGCAATGACAAGAGGGAGGCGTCAGCATCATCGTGCGGCGACAAAATGAAGGCATCGGCAAGGACAAGCAGCGACGAAACGAACCCATCAGCATCGTCAGGCAGTAATGAAACGAAGAAATCTGTCACAGCACCGTACGGATGGTCAGAATCAGGTCCATCGGCCGTTCTGCCAGGACGGGGGTTGTCGATTGCCCCAACTCGATTTAGTTGCTAGTGCCTGGGAGGCTCGGCGAGGTAGCGAATAGCACGAAATCGACACTTCTACCTTAGAGAAGCTGGTGGCCGATCTTGCAAGACTCTTTGGTTATTTAACAGGGCGCGGGTTCTCGCTCACACAATTCAGAACCCACGGCTCTTACAACACCGTCACCGTGCGGCAGCGGGATGTGTGGTCGCCCTGGATGGGGTCCAGTCACACAGCCACGCTGCCGACCCCTTTACAAAATCGGCCATGTTATTACACATGCCGACCCTATTTGCGAACACCTTAGGCGGACCGACGAATATCCCTTTCTTGTGATGAACATAGCCAACTTTAGTCTTGACCAGCGGTTTAGTAAAGACAGAGCTCGCCAAATCACCACCCTCAGGAAAGCTATCGATCTTACCGTCCCAAACATAGTGTAACCGCCATCCTTGTGGGTAATCTGTCAGTTGGAAAAGTCTAAAAGTCTTCCTTGTCTTTTATTTGTTTATTCTGATATTTTTCAAAGTTTTCCTGGGTTCGTTTCTGCGCTCCAATGGCGTCGAATCTCTTTGCCGTCGGACATTAAAAAGCTGGTGCCTTAACGTGATTCGTTGGTTTATCACCACCTTCGTGAAAGTTCCATGGTGCCGCACATTCAGCTTCGCACCGCCATCCCCCAGAAGTACCTTGGCCAAGACCGCGCTGACTTTCGTCAGGCCCGAGTCGGCCAGCGAATGTCTTAGGCGGCAGACAGAAAAACGACAAGAGTCGAAGACATTGCTTACTGCCTGTTTGGAATATTCGATGTCAACATGCCCCTTTTATACGGAGAGGGATTATCAGGACATCCACCGACGATTCCATTTTTGCTTGGTCGTCCCGTTCCGTAATCTCTTCTCTCGAAGGACCCGTGCCAGAAACCGAGTTCAGGCAGACACCACTCGCACTCACACCGAGTTCCTTCCGGTGCTTGAAACACGCCAACATCCTGACTTTTATGAATACGGAAGTCACATGGGAGCTGACCAAGGCCGGTCTCCGTGGGAATGTTCCTCTCCTAAAAAATCGACCGTGGGCGTCCTTTGCCTTGTTAATTGTGCTCTGGGGGCGATTTAAACACAATTCTGGCACTTGTGCTCTGGGTGGCTGGCGACTCGGACAAGTACTACCGGGCTGGCTTGTATGTCGTGAGTTGGGCGGATCTCGTGGCTGCCACCACACGCACCATCCATTTCATCAACCCTGGGAAAGCGTCCGATCAAGTCAATGATGTGAACTGGCTTCAGGATGCCAATATGCTTCTCAAGGTCTCTGACGGGATCAACGACCGCATTCTTACGACGCGCCGATTCTCATACAAGGGCCGAGATCTGGTTACCGGTTGGGCTCTCCGGTGGGACCGAATGGCCGTCGTCATGGCCGCAGAAGTTCAAAAATACCTTTTGATAATTGAGAGGAGAACCTTCTCTTGGGTGTTCTGATTCTCATGCGAGTGGCTCTGCCAACCATTCGACGTCGATGTCATTGGGGTGTCGCCCGGATCGATGGCAGAAGAGGAAATGCAACTCCCCTATTCATCGCTTCAGAGAATTGCGCGTGATAGAAACAACGGTCTGAGGAGGCAAGTACGACAACATTAGGTCTGCGTCATGGGTTCTAACACGCATGTCATCGAAGTTCATGAGGCCAGAACAGCAAATTCGCCAAAAACGGCGTTGGATGATTTGAAGCAACCAAGTCCAATTTGGGAGATGCTACGCTGGCAAACGACATATTTTTCGGATTTCTCTGGCTTTACGATTCTTCTATTTGCTGGAGTAGTACGCTCCTTGATTGGTTTGTCTTCCCTTTAGTGTGTTTCTATCTCTTGCGCATCGTTTTTAGACAAGAACGGTAGAGAAAACTGAAACATTGCTTGTTGGATTTTTTCGTTCTTGTACCCCATATGCTGATGTGGGATGTGGAGGGATCGGGTGTGCCTTGGAAAAGCGTGGACGGTTCCTTTTATCTCTTTCGTTCTAATTTGCAGCGTACTGGGTTAGTACGAGCTAGTACAATTCTCTTTGGTTAGGGTTGTTGGATCCTGTGTCTGCTTTAAAGGAGTTGGGGTATGACGTCTGTATAGTTTCCTCAACTTTGGATCCGCGGACAATTGTTTTGGAGGTCTCGAGTCATTAAGGCAGTGATTGAAGGGCGTGATGTCGTTTCCGTTGCTGCTAAGGGTATTATAACTAGAAGGGGTTTCTTAATACTTATATATGTAGTTTTCGCAGCCTCTCTCACGTCCTGGCTCTCCGGCGCGCACTAGTTTGGCTACTTTTGTTTACTCACGTTGTATTTCTCTAATATAGGTACAATGGCTTTCCTTGCTTGCGATGTATCGAATGCATCACTTACATTCAAAATGGGACAAACGGCGGAACCAAGCAGAGGTATTTATTTTGTGTGGATACTTCGTGCCTGCCACGAATGGCAATGATCCGATAACCTACAAATTCTAGCACAGCAATTGGACCCAAGTAGCCCCGGGACACGGGGAGCCGAACGGGCATGTGAGAGGTGTGGGCCAGCCCCACCTCTCTGGAGCCATCCAGACAGCTGTTCTTCGTCGCAGCAATCTTTCCTTTCATGGACTACAATACATCGCCAGATTGCTCCGACTGCGCACTCCAGGTTCTTTTAGACGCCTTCTTTTGAGAGATGAACCATGCTGGGTCCATCTTCGCCGCAGGGCGCACATATTTCGGAGACTTCATTGTTCCGCGGTGTACGATGAGTATATTGGAGAGTGCTGGGCGACTCTGCGAAGCGGACAGGCAAGTCATCCTGTGGTTATCTTTGGTCATAGTGGTTGGTGCGGTCTACTGATAAGAGTGAAGTGGAAGATGAGACGATGGTTGAGCACGGTACGCAACCAGATTAAATCCCTACATGTCACGAGGGGAGACCATTTTCCCATTTCATCACGGAATTGCACACGACCGCTCGCTTTACTGCCGCATAGATTATGTGGCGTGCATCTCGATCTCGCCGCTGCCTGAAATGTCGATTGGCGAGGGGCAATACCGACGGGATCTTGAGCCCCCTCCTAGCCGAGAGCCCCACCCACCCGGACCAAGAGTGCGGTATGGGCAGAAATATTTCTTCCTCTCGAAGATCATCCTCTATACCGCAGCTCATATCATAGTGCTCCCTCGCTATTACGCCGATGGGAACCCACCATTCCAAAAGGTCTAGACCTGGCTAAACGGAACAACTGGGTAGGGTTTGCTACTCGTCCGCTTGATTACCTTGCGTAAGGCCAAGCCTTGCCCTCAGTGGGGTATACAGGCTGAACATCAGCCGCCCAGCGCACACCATGAATGCAGCGCGGCAACTGCTTTTTTTCTCCATCTTATCACTCACAAGCGCTCGCATCATTCCCGATGATGCGGAACTGCCCATCTCGGCGCATGATGACGACGCTTCCTTTCCCGCGGTCGACCCCGCATGCCGGAGAAAATATAAGAGGCAGCTCACCTTGGATCCCCCGTCTAAGTGGACACATCAGGGAAACCACCAAGAAACCGCCCATCCGTCACCATGGTCCACGCCTCTCTTCTCGCTCTCGCTCTCGCTACTCTCCTCCCCTTGGCCCTCGCCGACGCCCCCCAGGCCGGCTGGGGCCCCGGCGGCGGTGGCGGTCCCGGTTTCGGTCCCGGCGGCCCTCCCCCATGGGGTCCAGGACGACCTGGCGGTCCCTGGGCAACTGCAGCCCCCGGACCCGCACCCGCCGATCCCGGATGCACAGCTCGCGCCGCATGCAACACGGCCAGCTCCGCCGCCGCCAGCTGCTCTAGCCGTGCGGCCGTGACGGGAGGAGCCAACTACAACGACTGCCTCTGCCAGGCCGGTCCGTCCGCCGCGATCAAGGATTGCTTCGCGGGGTGCTTCGGCGCAGGAGGACCGCAGTGGCTTGCGCAGTGTGTTGCTGCTCCTACGCCTGCGCCCGGTGGCTCGGTGAGCATTTCCCTCTTTCCCTCTGCGGGACTTTGATGCTAACCCCTGAAAGACCACTCGCCCCGCACCCACCGGGACTGTAACCGGAACCGGAGGTCTCGGTTCGACTACGAGGCTCTCTGGATCGGGGCCTGCGCCCACCAGTTCCGGGCCGCTCAGCTCTAGGACCGGGACGGGGGTGGTTCCGGGTCCTTCAGGCAATGGTACTGCGAGTCGGACGGTCTCGGGCACCGGTGGGCCTTCTGGGAGCGGGTCGGCCACTCCGACGGCGGTTCGCAGCGGGGCTGATACGCAGGTTGTTGGGTCGTTGGTCGTGTCGATTGTTGGGCTTGTTTTTGCGGCTCGGTTGGCTCTTTTCTGAGGGTTTAGTGTTCGTATCTAGGTACCTAAATAGTTGCACCTGACACTCTTTTCCGACCGAGTCATTGGTCACGATCGTGAGTAACGGGGAGTTGGCCGCGCTGGGGTTGCCTGAGCTATTGGTACGTCCAAGAAATCACCAGCTGCGGAATACTTCTCGTCATTCCAGCAGAATGCTACGGTCCATCCTGAAGTGGCTTGGCGACATATCTCTCCGCTTGACAACTGTAATTCTCAGTCATTTCCAGTTTGTATGACGCACTTGAGACAGCGACATGCTTCCCTCTCCAATGCTTGGTCGACCCAGATATTAATAGGCAATAACCACCCTGGCCCTCCACAGCAATAAAACAGCCTGGTTGCGTGGCGAATCTAAGCACAAGAATCGCATCTGCATTTGATCCGCCAAAAGAGTTGACAGACGCTCTGCGAAGCCCATCGGTGGGCCAGGGTATCGACTGAGCGGGAAACTAGGAAGGCAGAAGCCAGAAGGCGCGAATGACGGAGCGGATGGTATCTCCGTCGCGGATTGCCTGCGAGAGCATCTTGATGACGACGGCACCGAAGTCCTCGCCGCGCGAGTAGCCGTCCGCACAACGATCAAAGCTGTCGGGGCCCAGGAAGCCGAGGTGACTGAAGTGTGCTGTCTCACCTGTCGTAGAACAGGTACGCGCGCCACCAACTAAGCCCTCTTTGTCATCCCAGCGTTTCGTCCCACCGGTACAAACAAGGTTTTTCAACTTGTTGATCTTGCTCGGCGCGACTCAGACTCTGGCCTACGGTCATGCAACATGTGAGGTCTGAACTTGCATTCATGGTAGTTCACTGGCGCCGGGGTGACAGGGGATGGCTGTTCCAAACGGATCTGGTTGACTTTATGGGTTACATTGTAGGCACTCCCATGGCGGGAATTAACGGTCTGGGACTGCCGAACGGCCAAGATAAGAAGTGAAGTTACTTGTGCGTCTGTATGTTGAGGCCAACTACCCTCAGCGTCGGAGGAAGCGCAGCAGAAGAATATAATGGTGAGTGGTCCGACGAAGTGCGTCATCACATGGTTGAAGGTTCTAGCCGAATGCCCCCTAGTTGATTCTTCCAACAGTTCACGACGAATAGCTTCACAGCCACATAACTGCCCGGGTACTTTCCCGCCCTCAGACGCTTCCCCCGCTTGCTTCTGCA
>Ga0247758_1001851_pt1 | contig 13553 bp, 17 predicted proteins | sample UWRJL156409C4_FD_180950 | JGI IMG/M metagenome (GOLD analysis project Ga0247758, IMG submission 180950) | Plant litter microbial communities from Arlington Agricultural Research Station in Wisconsin, United States - UWRJ-L156-409C-4 | ecosystem: Environmental > Terrestrial > Plant litter >...
TTTTACCCTTATAAGCTGCCCACGATAGCGGCGACCGACCATCTCCATCCCTGGAGTTTATATCAGCACCCATGTCAAGGAGAAGTTTGGCAACTTCCCACTGCCCCTCTTCCGCCGCCCACGATAACGGTGACTGCCCAAATCTGGCATCCCGAGACTCTATATCAGCCCCTCTTTCAAGAAGGAGCTTTACCACGTTCTTGTTCCCCCATACTGCCGCAAGAGATATAGGCGATCGACCTCATCTTGGATCCCGGCACTCTATATCAGCTCCCCTGTCAAGAAGAAGCTGCACCACTTTCTCGTGTCCGTTCTCAGCAGCTCAAGACAAGGCTAGCTGTTCGTATTCGGTATCCCGAGACTCTAGATCAGCCCCCATGTCAAGTAGTAGCTTGACTACCGCCTCACGCCCGTATTTAGCGGCCCATAGTAACAGTGACTGACGATAGCGTGTGTCCGGAGACTCGATATCAGCCCCCTTTCGAGAAGTAACTTGACCGCTCCGGTATGTCCAAGTTTCGCTGCCCACACAAGTGCTGAGCTCCCCGTTTTTTTCTCCCTAAACTCTATATCAGCCCTCAGGTCAAGATATAACCTGACTAAATCTTCTTTCCCGTCTTGGACTGCTTAGAGCAACTTGAGTGTAGTGTCGTATTGTGATGGTTTTCGTCACTGAGCTGCGTAGCTGACAGCCGTCTTCGGCCGCCAGATTCATCCCCCACGCTGTCGGTCAACGGGTCCTACCCTTTTCCGATTTCGCTCCCGGCTTGCTCTGTTTTTAGCATTGCAACCCACTCGCGAACCTGGCCTGAGTTCGAGTCACCGTCAGGCCCCAGAGTAACGTGCTGTCGTAAGGTATCCAAGGGCACCGGTAAGGTATTGTCTGCATCAGGGAGGAAATCGTCATCGAAACTTCCAGAGAGAGAAAACCCAGAGAATTTTCCAATATCCGAGATGCTGGTGGGAGTATGGTTTGAATCTATGTCAACCGACTCGGTACCTTCGTCATCGCCGAAGTCCTCACCGGCGTTGATTAAGTTAGCAAATCGTACTACGAGCCTCATGAGCACCTGGAGATGTGCGGCTATATGTTGAGCCATCACTCTTGCGTCGTCACTTTCACTGGAGGCAGGAGCGCTCTCGTTGCTGATAGACGAGTCATCCGAGTCCCGATATGAATCCTCTGCCGTCGCAGCACCTTTCTGTCGTCCTGGGCTTCTCATTTCGAGAGTCATGCGTGACATCTTCGAGCTACCTCCCTAGAACGACGTCTTTTGTCGTTTGGGGAGGGCTGGTATGCTTTGCCTAGGGGCTTCCTCGACTGTGAAGCCGCAGATAGGGCACTCGTTCCATGCTTGCGGCTGCTCTATGACTCTCTGGCGGGAGACTTTGCGGAGTTGATCGGTCGTAAATTGGTCGGAGTGAGTCTCCTCCAAATGGGGAAGAAGAGCCTCCGGGCTGGCGAATGTTTGATCAAGGTCACACACTGCACATCCTTACCCTTGGGCGAGGAAAACCCTCAGGTACCACCGCCGGCTGTGGCCATCCATGTGGTTAGACCAGTCGTCGAACCTTGCAAATAATTTCACAGGGTCGGGGCAATTTTCTGATATGCACTCGTATGGCTTGAGGTCCTTGTCAATATGGTGTCTGTGAACCTCGGTAAGCGGAACTGAAAATCGCATAACAGTTTGGGTAGGATGTACCTCCAGTCACTCTCTAATAGCTTCCTTTTATCGAAGAGCTCGGAACAACACTTACATTTGAAAAATAATCATTCGGTGCGGTGCGAGGACGAGGATAATTCGCCTGCTGAAAGTGAACAGAGGACGTTTTGTGTTGATGCGAGGGAGTTGGGGCGCCAAGGGTATCGCGATTTAGGAGTCGCCTTTCATCATCCCTGTGTCAACTGTGGAAAGGCTAGACTGGGAATGGAAGCCTCGATTTGGAGGAACCTCTCGTGCCAAACCTGCTGGGTCTTTAGCAATGTGTCGACCCAGATCTTGGTCGCCCGCCCCTGTCGGCTCGCCTTCCTTGATTGGCCGCATGAGTGGCACAGGAGCTACTGTTCGCCGAGTTTCCAGCCTCCCCTGGCGATGCTCTAGAAATCTTAGCCTGTCGTAGATATCAATCATCCCCTTGGAGAGATGAGCCTTCAGGGACTCATGTGAAGTAGGATAGAGGCACTTGACAGCAGATTGGCTGAGGTCCAAGACAGGTAGTAGGTCAAGACGAGACGCAAACTCCTGGATCTTAGCGTGTATCCCGCCGCGTGAGGATTCTCGAATATCCACCCCGAGGCGGTTTAGGCGAGTGAGAGCCTCGTTGATTGTAGCAAGACCCGATTGCTGGGGTTGTGGCAGTTCTGCATCACTACCCTCAACGATCACAACCTGCACTACTAGACAGCAAAACAGGTTCAGGCTGTCAGCCGAGTCTTTGCCTCTTGTAAAGCACACATGCGCTCACATTGGCTCAAGTCTTTTCGCAGAATTCCAATGAGCCGAGCAACAAAGATCCTGGACGTCAGGGACCCGCGGAAGTCTCGCATCCAAGGATTGGCTTCTTCGGGCAAAGACTCCCAGCTGCGACGCCCATATCGCAAATCGCTGTTGGTATTCCACCCATTGGCCGGTAAAGGGCGCCGTCGAGCCCAAACGTCTCCAGAGAGGCTGTTCGAACAGCTCTTCGCATTCAACGGCTAAGTTGTATAGAAGATCGACGTCAGGTCTGTCCGAGGTACTGGCCATTTTGCTGGCTGACTGTCCCGATCTCGGGGCCGAATGTCTCGATGGGCGAAGGATTTGGGGATTGAGAACAAGTTCTAAGGCTTAGAGGAGGCTTTCAAGACACTTAAGATTTAACTTGAGGTTGATGGGGAAATAGGGCCTGATATATGAGGGAAAATTGAATAGACAGTATAGATATTCTCCGGATAGACCAAATACCACCGCTCGCTTCAATGCAGTTCAAACTAACTCCATCTCCCTCCACGCTGCTCTCCGATACCCCCGGTCAACCTCCTTTCCAAAAAGTCTCCCAACTCCAATACGCTCATAACACGCCAGCCCCTCAACCCCCCTGACGAACAAAACACTATACACTGTATGCCAAGGCATTATACACCCCAAACTGTATCCACGCCCTGTCACAAGCCGCGTCGCAACAAGAAGGGCGAGCACCTCCTGGCCTAGATTCTCCCCATGGTATTCCGGGTGTTCAAACGACCCCCATCCACAAATCTCATCATCTCGCTCCATGGAACATATATTGCGCCAGAAATTACGCTGATTCCATGGCCCTTGGATTTCCTTGCAACCGGAGAGCTCATGCAATATTTGCACAGAAGGATCACCCGTGGCCCGGCTGAGTTGTTCACGGGCGACAACCCACAGGAGGGGTGCCCTAATGCGGAGAGCTGCGAACTTGGTGTCGATGTCGAAGGCGCGCTGCGAGGGGTTTGTCAGCCTCAGTCGGGCGGGTGCGGGAGCGGCGTTGGCCGGTGTCTGGGCGGATGGGCTGTCGACGTGGCAGACAAAGCGGACGCCCTTGTTGTTTACGACCGCTAGGACTCGAGCTTCTTGACGTACGCGAACGGCGGGATCTGTTCGCTCCCAGGTGACGGGACATGGAACGGACGTCCATGACCACGTGGGAAACCCCGAGACCCTCGCTGGCGGATTGCAATGTTTTGTGAATGGGGGATTTTGTTGCCACAGAAGGGAATGGTGGATATCGCGGAGCCAGATGCCGGAAAGATAGGCGAGACCTTGTTTCTGAATGGCTTCGGACGACGGTCCCGACTGACGAGGATTAGGCTTCACGGCCTCAAGGGCGCCACGGAACTCCTTGGCAACACCAGCCAGGGCGATGACGCGATCCTCGGCCTTCGTCAGAGCTAAAGTTGAGTATGCCTCTGCGATGTCGAACCAGAGGTTAGAGTAGCCCTCCGCAGCGGTAGTAATAAGTGCATACGACATTTTCTGGCTCTGTTGTTTCTCTCGACTCGGCGGGATACTTCCCGGATTAGTTGGATCAGCACTGGGAATTTCGTCCTGCCATAGTTCTGTCCCTTCGCCGCGCTCATTTTGTGGTGCTTTTGATTGGCACTCCATAAACATGCCCGAGGGGGTGAAGTAGACGATGCGTTGACTCAGAAGCCACTCCTGGAAAACCCAGCCGCGGGTGAGTAACTCGCTCCTCTGGACTTGCTGCTGGTACTGCTGATCCATGTCAAGGTTGTACGAGGAGACATAAAAGAACCCTTCCCTTTGTCCGGCGCGATTGCGGTACGGTAAACGAGCCAGTCGAGGCGTCGGAGTGATTTTCGGGGGAAACAGGCCATGTTCTGGCGAGGCAGAGCTTGCAACGACAGTCATCAGTGCGCCTTGGTAGTAATCAGACATCTTGACGGCTTCGCGTCTCCAATCTTCACCGTCATCCCCTTCTTGGATGATGCAGAGCGAGTCTACCCAGACATAGCGTACGCCTAGCCGCCGCGCGAGATAGAATGCGTCAAGGAACACGTACGGCAAGATCTCTGGAAGCTCCTGGAGTCTTGTACCAAGGTTGGTCGTCGTGGTCCGGCTGATCTCGGTCTCTGTCATCCAGCGATGGGAGAGTGCGATATACGAGCCCCTTTGGCCCGCTGTCTCCTGCAGCCGGAAACCGCCTGGGTGGACCTCGATGCACCGTGTTGGAAGCTTGCTTTCCCCGGTGCTAATAAGCTGCGATCCCGACCAGCTGAGCTTGCACCGGGGATGTGATTGCTGGCAATCGCGAAGCCAGGTCGTGATGATGCCCGTGTAATCGTCTGATTCGGCGTCTTCGCCAGGATAGCGACCAACAACATCTTCGGACTGCGAGGCGGGCGTGTCCCGGTCGGCAAGTACGTGGAAGTTGAGAGTGACAACAGGCTTGGGGGTTCTCAGCGAGAAATACACGCGTGGAAGTGTGTGGTTCTCAGGCGCGAGAAATGCCCGTATCCCGGCAACCATGAGGCTGGAGGTGCCCGTCACGACGTCGACTCGACTGGCGTGACTTCGCAGGTCCAAATGGATCCACAGGTTGTCGCGCCACTTTTCGTCCGTCATGGGACGGTTTCGCTGGCGTACCCCGTCCTCGAAGCAATCGACCATGAAAGCGCAGAAAGAGCAGTTTCTGTTCGCGGCCTCGACGGCCGAGCTGTACATGTAGCCGCGAAAACCGAAGGGGTCTCGATAAAAGCTGTAGAGGTCGAAGTTCCTGCATGTTCGGCATAATTTTGCGCTGTCCTCGAGCGGTTGGCCGTCGGCGCCTCTCTCGCGGAGCGATGTCAGGGCAATCGCCCCTTGCTCCATCGCTGGGCTCTAGAGATGTGTGTCTTGGGGAGAATCGCATCGAGCCTGCAAAGGCTGCCGTCAGCGGATGAAATTATCGACCACGTCGCACAAAACCGGCAGCTCACCTCAGCCATCCAAAGCAGGCACATGGGACGGGTTTCTTAGGGGCTGCCTCCGTCAATGCGCAGGCAATGCGACGTCAACCCCGCTGCGGCTGAGCTAAAAAGCGACACTCCGCCCGACGCACCTTCCCTTATCACCTCACTTCGTCGCCCCGAACTTATCGCCAGCGATGGAAGCCGAGCTCCTTGCCCGCCGCCCCGTTGGGACGGACTGGCTTGGAAAGCCCCGGGTGGATTGGTACAAACCCTCGTACGACTGGGTCAGCCAGTTCAGCCTCGGGCGGTTTGGTCTCGGCATTTTTCTGCTCATTTCCATCCCGAACCATTTCCACGGGACCCGCACTCGATGCATCGTCCTGTTCATAACCGTTTTTATCTCAATTCCCATTGCGGCGGTTGACTGGATCCCTTACCACGCCCACATCTGGACACGATACCCGACGGCTGTGAAACGATGGACGACGCCGGCGGCAGCGGTGCTAGGTTTCACGCTGAGCGCTGCTATTCTCATTCAAACTCTACAGACAGACGATGACGCATTTGAGACGTGCCAGGTACTGGCATCCATGATTTTCCTTTTCAGTCTCTGTCAGTCGATCCTCGCCACGGCAGGTCTGATGTACTTTGTCCACTATCGGCCACTCAAATTACCGAAAGAATACGAGCCCGTGCGAAATGGCTACGAGAGCGATGGCGATTCCGATCTGGATTTGGACAGCTGGGCGCAGCCTTCCCAAGATGGGCAACTGGCTCGGATTTTCCAAGCCCAGCAACAAGGGGTCCAACAGAGACAAAGACGAGCAAAGCTGAAAGGAACGGCGCTCCTGCGGACGCAACCCCCGAGGGCTGAGAGCCAAAGAACAGCACCTGTAAGACCCCTGCCCCAGGATAGATATCGTTCGGGATAAGGTGGCACTGACTCAAGTCAGACTCCCCAAGAGTTCAGCGCCACTGCCAATTTTGGTCCTGACACCGTTGCTTGGCATACCCGAGTGACTCTCCCGGGATCAACACACTTGACCTTGACTACATGTCTGTCCCTGTTCCATTCGATAATCCAGCTTGTCCGATATGTCAAGGCGGGATCTTGTGATAGGTAGGTACCTCATACCTACCTCCGTTCTCGCAGCCACGTGGGTGCTAAGTGTGCATATGAACAGCCTTTGCATTTTTAACAACATCTATCCGCCCCTTTGGATTGTGTACCTTGTGGTATTTCTCCGGCTGGTAAGGAAACGGACGAATCTTCAAATCCGAGTCCGTGGCAAGGTCAGCATTCAGATGGCATTGTCCATCATGAACTCGGTCATTGTCATCACTTGGTGGGCAGCGTTGGTGTTGACAAATCGAGGGCCACCACTCCCGCTTTTTACCGACAAATGGATGCTGGTGTGGTACATGTATCATGGGTTAATACTGGTGATTATAAGTATCTTCGCCGTACTAAGAACCGTGGAAGTTTACAAGGCCAGCTGAACATTCTGACAATCGAGAGGTCAGCAGCCCCTCCTGGAAGATGAACTCAAAGCAACAGAAGCATACTAAAGATACTCAACCAGGCTAAATATTTATACATTTCCCCGGAAGCGGCGTGGAAATGCCTTTCTAGACGCCTTAACTACTCAGCTAGGTTCTGCCAGGGTAATTATAATACCTTATTAGGCCGCTTTAGAAGAAAGAGGCCTGGGCCTAGCTATCAACTAAAACGATTAGCTTCTCCAGCTGGCGGCAATATGGGCCTGGAGGTCGAGCTTGAGCTTGTCGCCATGGCGAACACGTTCAGTTTCAAGACGGGGCGAGGGAACAGAAACGGGACGCGCAGAGCCGCCGCCTGGCTTTTATGTATCCCTCGCACATCGCGCCGCAATGAAGGTTCCATGCTTGGGGCGTTTCTCGGCTGCGTTGTCCTCGCAGAATCCATGCCGAGCCATTGGGTGGATTTGGCGACCCGTGAGGTGCTAGGCGTGCCGATGCCCACATTACCTCCTTCATCGCTCTACTGCGTGAAGCTGCGCCAAGGGCCAAGGGGCAGCGATTAGCTCGCATCGATAAGCGGCGTCCTTCTCATCCTCCTGTTTTTTTGTTTTTTTTCTTTTGTTTTGTTTGTTTTTGCGATAGTTCGTAGATATCGACCGTGTTGGACTCGCCAAGATTGGGGACGGCGGCAGAGCACATTGCCAAGAGTTTGCCCCTGTCGGCCTTGGCGACCCGCCGCCAGTTCAGCTGGCCTCCTCTTGGCTCTGTTCCATCCGGCCCCATCAAACGTCCATCCTTCCTTTCCGCGATCTTGCTTCACATATGTTCCCGGTGTTTTTGCGATGGGTCTCACTCTGGGTCGCGCCGGTACCCACCCCGGAGCTTCAGTCGTACACGGCAACCTTTGTGTATCGTGAACTGCCGCCACGCAGGAGATGCTTCCGAGTTTTCCACCTCGATGACGCCGACGCCGACAGCGAGTTGTCTGGCCGTCTGACCATCGTGGACCTTGATGCTAGCGCCCGCAGCCACTACGATGCCCTGTCCTACTGCTGGGAAGGGTCCCTCGAGCCTAGTCGGTACACCGGCCACCGCAAAGACCGCTTGTGGATTGAAGACGGCAACGCCATCGAGAGCGCCGCCGGACGCAGCCAGCTGCTCATCTCGGCCGCGCTGTCAACCGCCCTGCGTCATATCCGCCTTCGCGGCCAGCGACTGCCGCTCTTCATCGACCAGATCTGCATCAACCAGGCCGACAATGCCGAGGGTCTCGCCGAGAAGAGTCAACAAATCAGTCTTATGGGCGAGATATACCGGAGCTGCGTCTGCGTGGTCGCATGGCTGGACGTGGCTACCCCTGACACCGACGCCTTCTTCGACTTCGGTCCCCGTATTTTCAACGATCCCTTCCTCCAAGAGATCGCCAGGCGGCCCGAGAGGTTCAATGCCATACTCGAGAACGTCAGTGGCGAGGTCAAGTTGGAAATTGGCGATGACGCTCTGCGACAGGATGTGGAGGCCATGACCGCTCTTGTTCGCCAACACTGGGCCTCCTTCCCTCACCCTGGCTTACTTGATATCTGTCTCCGCCGATGGTTCCGATGCATCTGGATTGTACAAGAAGGGTGTCTTGGCCCAGACATGGCCTTTCTATGTGGTCAGCGCAGTTGTTCTTCCCAAGAGCTGGAGATGGCAAACAACTTTCACATGGTGGCCTCAAGTATCAAACTAAACCTGGGGTTAGATACAAACGATGCGTGTAATCGCCCAAAGTCGGCATGGCTGTTGCCATGGAAGAAGAAGCCAAGGCGCGAGGCCCTCATGGCAACGAGTCTCGCCTTTCGCATCTTGAAGGAGCGGGAATTGGTCCAGAGACCATCTCCGTCCCATGCTCGTCGCAGCTTGGGTAATCTTGCCATCCGGTTCAATGTTGACATTCTATTGCAGGGCCATGGTGGCGTCTTGGGTCGTCCAACCTACTCGACTACATCTATGCCTTGCGAGGCCTCGTCCCCGGCGATGACCCTGTGTCGAAGGCGCTCGTCACGGACTATGGAAAACCAATCGGGACGATCTTCACCGAATTTACTCGCTTACTTCTTGACCCTGCTATGGGACCTCCCAATATCGACATCTTACTCTTGTCTCGACCTAGAGCCAAGGAACTAGAAGGACTTCCCTCATGGGTACCAGAATGGTCCGCCGTGAATCTCGCCATACCCCATGGCTACCGTTCCGGTTTTGTTCCCATGTTTTCTTCCGGGTATCGACCCGGTGAGTCGGTAACACTGGCAGAAGCCGACATTTCAACTACCGGCCGTAATAGCATCAGAGTAAAGGGGGTTCTCCTGGCTGAGATATGCTAGGTTGGCACCCACTTTATGGATACCGCTATTTCTTCCCTGTGGCATGGGAGAACAACCCAGGAAGAACAGATCGTGGGGTTGGAAGATCCTACCATACTGCCTCGAACCATTTTCTCCTTCTTTCGTGAAGTGAGGACGTTCTGTAGGATGGCGACAGCATACCAGCATCCACCTCCCGCTGTTGAAGTTGCTACGAGCTCCAAGACTTCACCGTCAACAAGGCAGCAAGACCAAATTGTGTGGCTCGTCACAACCGGTGGCCACGGACTGACACTTACGGATAAGAGAAGTCTGCTGGGGCCGGCAGTCTCGACAAGTCATCATGGCGACGGTGACAGCACGCCACTTCTCGGTTGTCTCTGGGACCTGCAAATGCGGATGGACGTACTGCCCAGCATTTTACAAAAGCGCAAAAACAGTCTGATATCGATCGCAGCGATATGGCCCGCTAGCAACACCAAGATGATATCAAACCTTCGAGAATTTATGCTATATTTGTCTCGCCGAGCAATAATCGAGGCCGTGAACCTATACTGGCTTCAAAAAAATTTCCTCTCTTGGCCGTTCTTTCCGGCTAAGTCGGAGGACTTTTTGTATTACGGTGTTTTTGGCACGGGAGGGCTGGAAAAAGATGAGCCCGGAAGCAAGCAGCTGGGTCTTCTGAAGACAGTGTTGGAAAGGCATATTCGGAGGCGCTGTTTCCTAGCCACGACCAGCGGAGGGCAGCACATTGTCGGTCTCGGGCCGATGGATATGAAGGTTGGGGATAAAGCCGTTGTTCTCTTGGGCGCATCGGCGCCGGTTATCTTGCGGCAGGAGCCGAGGCCCGATGCACGATGGGTCTATGTGGGGGAGGCTTATTGCCATGGTTTTATGCATGGGGAGGCGTTGAAGGACGGCGGGGAAAAAAATCTGTGAATGGTTTGATATTGGATAGCAAGTGGCCCAAATGCTTTGGAGTTTGTGGTCGTACTGGGGGCAGAGGGTCATCTCAGCATGTTTCTTTCGTCTGGTTCTTTGTGTGAGGTTGCAGGAATTCTGGGGCATAGGTTAGCTTCAAGAAGGTTCATCACTCGAAAGTAACGGCTGAGGCTGGTGTAAGATTCCGCGGTGTGGCCAGGAAGAACATGGAAAAGCCGAGGAACAGCGTCAAGCCACGTTGATAAAGAAGGTTCATGGCATCCAACGCTCTTCCGGCACTTCTCCATAAGCAACCGGTAACCGAGAATCAACTGCTATGTGGCGTTCTGGTTCTCAGCATGTCTCAACAGGTTTCCGAGAGCCGATCAACCCAGCCACGCCAGACATCAATTCATCGAGAAGCAGAACATCGAGCAGAATGGCGAGAAAGCGTGCAAGAAAGGGCAAGCCAGTGCCCACGCCGGAAATTCCCCATCCATCATCGACTGCTGCGGTAGCCCAAGCCTCTCGACCTCGCGTGGGCTTCTGGTCGCTTCCCCCAGAGATCTGCCACATGATCTGGGACCAAGCGCTTTCCGTCGACGTCATTCGGTACGAAAAAACGCCAGCGTCAATCACAGACTTCGAACACGGACGGCCAGCCTTGCTTGACAGCTCAGACGTCGTATTCGAGACGGAATTCTTCAACGACTTATTTGGAAGTCTTGCCGTTTCCCAACTCCTCAGCGTCAAGCCACATCCGATTTCACAACTCTGCGGCGACGCAAGAGCGTTCGCGATAACGCACGCGCGAGACCGGATTATCTCCGCCCAATCCGCAGCCGTCGTATCAAGCGATCCGCTCTGTTGGAGTTGTGGTTATACACGCAGCTGTACATGTCGCCACGAGAGCCTTCCGATCCGATCCGCGTCTGTGCTCAGACATCTCCCGCTCATCGCCCTGCGAGCCACGTTCTTCGAAAAACCACCACGACGCTCGCACGCCTACCAGGATATCCTGAACTCACGGATCTATGGTAAATCTTTGCGCGAGCGGTTTGGGCTGATAGAGAGACAGTCCAAGGATTTGGACCAAAAACTCATGCTCTTGTACCCTGCCAGCTGGACGTGGAGGATACGATATGATCCCTTGAACAAGGCCGAGAAGGCCATGTATGCGAAATTCCACTCGCAGCCATCCCCACCAGAGTTTGACAACATTCTCTTTCACTGGCGCCACCTCAGCCGGCAGGGAGGATACATCATCGACCTGGAGGACACGCGCACGTTCCAGGAACTGAAGGAGCTATTTCTCTCTTGCTTCTTGTACAGCGACTCGGATTCTCCAGTGTCAGGTGAGACCCGCAAAGCGAGATTCGGCACGGTACCGCCCATGATTGAGAGGATTCTGAGTGGGCCGACGGCGAGGAGAGCCGTCAGACGGGAGGCGATGACGGTCTTTTCACGACATATACTACGCGAGACGAATGCTAGGCGGAGAAAGGAGGGGCTGAGGCCGTTTGTCAGTGAGAATATACGGGTGGGCGTGGAGTTTGGTCTTAGATTTTAATTTGATCAGGGGGTCGCACATTCGACCCGGTCGAGTGTGCTGGAATGGGCGGAGTTTTGTCGTGGTTTGTCGGAGCTTGGCTCTCGATTGCGCACCCGCAGTGATGGAAAACGGGTAATACCAACACGGGTGCGAGGAAGTCATGATGATTTGTACTATCTGGTAGCGATCTAGGAATAAATTTGACATGGGAGGAATGCCCTCGCGTGTGCTAGAACACTTGAGATATTGATTACGCGAATGGGCCGGACTGGGGGCCGGACTGGGTTACTTGGCGCACGAATATAGTGCATGCCGTTCTTGATCTGAAGGCCCATTGCGCCTGGATGGAGTTGCCGAGGCTGTTTCCGACTCCCGAGGCGGTGCCTGTTGCCTTGAGGGATATTGTTGGGAAGCCGGAGGTGCGGGCGCGGATGAGACGGGAAGCACTGGCTGGGCTGCTGGGGGCGTGTGAAGAGACTGATGAGCAGCGGAAGCGGAGAGGGCCGGAGCCTTTGAAGCCGTCGCCGGATATGAGACTTGGTGTGAACGTTAGGATTTATAGAATGACTTGAGAAGGGGAGGAGAGGGATAGGGTGGCTAACTGGGGAAAGGGGTTTACATTCAGTAATTTTGTAGAATTAGAGCTACGTCCAGCGCACCCTGTATCCAGTCAACTCCCGGCACATTCAATGCATTGTTTGACGAAACTTCAAGTCCTGTCTTTGTCGTTGACTCGCGTATTATGGATGTATTTGTCTCGTCGTTGGCTTAGAGCCGCTTCAGACATGATTCAAGTTGGTTGAGCTAAAACAATTTAACTACCTTACCATATTACGCAAATAATTGACGGAACAATTCATCAAAGCTAAATACACTTTAATGAAGGCAATGGCTAGCATTTGCTCAATTCCGCTCCATGAAATTGTTTTCTATGACTCGACCGTATCATGTTCTCCCACTAACTGACAGTTGGTACCTCACCTGCAGTGAACCATTGTACAATGCTGACCTCCACGCCCACCCTCATACGCGGCGGCAACGGCAAAGCCCCAAGGCCTCGGCGTTGGCGATGTTGATTGGTATCATCAAAGGCGCGCCGTCTCCCAGCCAGGGCCTCATCTCTCATCTTCACCCGTACCTCTCGCCCGCCGTCCAGAATATCCTTCAAGTTAGCGGGCACCACATAGGTTCCCGGGAACAAGGCCTCTGCTAACTCCTTGAATCCCTGACAGTCCTCCAGGTCAAGCACGATGCGTGCTTTTTCCCGGATGTATCCCCCCTCCCCCTGAATCCCACTGGCCCCCATTGCAACTTAAGTCTCCCCGGTATCGCGGCGAAAACACTTCACGCCAGATCTCCCGCAGCGGCAGCGCTCCCTCCCAGACAGCGACTCTTTTTTCATTCAAGATCGGAGCTAGCAGCTCGCAGCGGACGGGATGCAACACCAGAATTTGGCTGTCAAGGGCTTGACCAAAACTCTCAACGAGCTCGCATTTCGGAAATCCTTTTGCCTTCTTGCAGTGGTGACCGCCCTTTCTGAAGAAATCCGACCGTACCATCACCAAGAGCCAGTGAGTGAAGCAAGAAGACCACGACGGATAAAGGCTGGGTTGATTGCTGGGTCCATGTCTTTTCTGCCGGGTGTTGTTGTGACACGTAGTGGAATCGAAGGCTTCAATGATGGTGTGAATTGCTCTATTCTATTCTTTGGATTGAGCCGTGGAAGGCCTCTATATAATTCCTTGCAGTGGGCCTTCTGAATCGCTGGCTGGAGTGGTGATATCACCACTCTTCTGGTGGCTGGCGCTAGCAATTG
>Ga0247758_1001858_pt1 | contig 13519 bp, 16 predicted proteins | sample UWRJL156409C4_FD_180950 | JGI IMG/M metagenome (GOLD analysis project Ga0247758, IMG submission 180950) | Plant litter microbial communities from Arlington Agricultural Research Station in Wisconsin, United States - UWRJ-L156-409C-4 | ecosystem: Environmental > Terrestrial > Plant litter >...
GGTCTGCGCCAGGACAAGCCAGCACGACCCCAGCCGGGAGAGTGCAGTGCCGCATAGAAAAGTTTTTTCCCAAACGCCGGCACCAACATGTGGCCGAGCTTCTACGAGGACTCCCCAACCGCTGGGAATGCACAGTGCGCCTGCGAATGTGTCAACATCACGACCCTAGATGGAACTGTGTTCTATCTGCTGGTACGCGTCCCACGTGACCATTTTTCTCTAACTGTGTAAAATGAAGCCCATCTTTAGGGATGTTCCTGGGTCTTGTAGAATGGGATCGGAACGCCCTCAAGTACTTTCTTGGCAGGAGTACCTAGACTAACTAAGGCTTCAACAACAAACGCGCCATCGTTAAGCCCAACTAATGTCACTAGCCAGGGAAGGGAATTATCGTCTTGCGATTCGCTTCTAACTAGTTTTGTTACTTATATCTTCCTCCTCTAATAAAAATATCACGACGTTCATCAAATATGGAGGACCACGGGGAGCTTTCAGAGCAGATGCCCCGTGGTTACAAGGCACGGTAGCTCTCTATTCTAACAGAAATAATTCCTAATATGTGACAAGGGAATAATTCTGAGAGAGATTAATACGATATTCAAGGCTTCAAATTAAAAGCAAACTGGAATTAAGGACATTTCTCCGTCCCTTTCCATAGTTTACCATAGTATATTAAAATTGCTGGCGTCGCTTCATAACAAACGACAACTGTCCTCAATTACTGTCAGAAAGTAGGGGTGGCCAGGCAAGCTGAAATGAGGCCCATGGAAGCTGAGCTGACTACGTCAACTCGGCTGGCCATAGCTACCATTCAAAACTATAATAGAGGCCCTCTAGCGAAGCCAGAGGGCCGAGGAGAAGCAATTCAATTAAGTAGTTGAAACCCCTTTTTTCTGGATGAGCTAGCCGTGCTCTGAGTGATGGCATTGAACTTCGGATGAATAGTAATTTGGGTATGAGTGCCCGCCTAGCAAGCCCCACCACGAAAGGAACCACATCCTAACGTAGGCCTGCGATAACAGGGGGGATGAGAGCTATAGCAAGCACGAATACGGCCATCAGAGCATATGCGTGTGCTGGTGTACAGCATCATCTCAAAGACAAGTACTCAGGCAGAACACCAGAGACCTCACGTTATTAGCTAAGTGGATTGTCAGGGTGGCCCAGTAAAAATGCAGCCCGTAACTAGCAGCACGGTTAGCAGACTGTCGGTCTTTTGCGAAAAGGATCCGTAAAGATGAGGCACCTACCGTCAGACAAACGAGGTAAGGAGTCGCGACAGCGAGGGCTGGGAACCTGCCGTTCCCCTTTGGCGGATCCAGTTACAGCCCATTCCTTCTTCCTGTAGGACCGTGGACTCGTGGAGCCGGCATCGGATGCGGACTTCGCTATCCACAAAGGCGACAAGACCGAAGACGAGGATCAGGAACTGCGCCCCTTCGCCAAACTGGTACAGGTGAAGGCCAGGCTTGCTGAAGAAGCCAATGGCATCAGGTATCCCTACGTGGGATTGGATGCGGTAGCTAGCGTTGCTAAGGGATTTTTACTCTCATTAGTACCAAGCTTGGGGACATTCTGCAGCGACGGTGGAAAGACGCACAAAGCAGCCGAGGAGCGCTTCTAACGCAGACAGAATGGCACTCATCCTGTCAGTTTTGTCGAACAAGTGTCTTTCTGCCATTTGTATGTCGAGGTGAGCTTTGGGTCAAAATCGGCGGCGAACTTGGCGAACATAACTAGCTTCGCTTCGGCTACCCTCGGTAGAGCATGCAATCGAAAGTCTAATTCGATCGGCCAAGACTGACCAGAAACAAATCAGACGCTCGCCATGAGCACAGCCCGCTGTGCCGTCCTCCAGCACAAAGCATCTTCCATCGCCATATCAACAGCTTCCCCAGTGCAGACCCGCCTCTGGCTGAAGTCCTCCGTGTTTCTCTCTTCGCTCCACGGCGCTATCGGGATGCCGTGGGAGATCTTCCGCCTCACCCATCTGGCGCCGCAGCCACGGCCGATCGACGTGTACACCAAGTCGGGCAGCCTCCCGGGCTACGCCGCCTACGTGGCCCTAGTGCCCGAGTACAAGGTCGGCATCACAGTAGACGCAGCTGGGGACGACTCTAGCCAGACGGCTGCCCAGTGGCTCTTAGATGCGGCCATGGAAGCAATCGTCCCTGCGCTAGAGGAGGAGGCTCGCGCGCAGGCGCGTGACCGATACGTGAGACGGTATGGATCCGCTGAAACGTCTAAGCTGGCTTCCTCCTCTGACATGGGCATCGTTGCTATCGTGGCGATTACGAGTGCAGATGCAGACGGTGAAGTTGCGGCTCTAGATTTGAGAGCGTACCCCGTCAGTGAAGATCATCGGTGGCGGCTTGTCTTTGAAACTCCCCGCCGAGAGGGGGAAGGCTGACCGAGTATGTTTTGGCCGAGTATAGAGACGTGATTTCAAGTGGACAACTATCGTTACGCTGGCCTGCCCGTTGACGAGCTTGTCTTCTTTGTCGCTGAGGTTGGCATGGTGGGAGGCGTCCGGTCTCCGGGTTTGCGGGGGGGAGCGAAAAAGTTACGATGCGGATTATCGATTGTGGTGACACCTCTAGAAGTAGCTATCTTAAGGAAAAGCATTGTTCTTTAGATCCGGAGCACGCTGTGCGAAGATTTTCAGGCCGTCGACTTGGGCTTGGCGAGATTTTAGCCAGTGAGGGCTGATGAGAGTATGGGTTGTTCCATTCTCGGTGAAGAAATGGTTGTAAGGATGCTTGGTCGAATTAATTTGCGCGGCTGCCTAAGAAGTCACCGTTGTTCTATCGGCCTGTGGCCACCAATCGAAGGTGCGAATAACTGCCTGAGGCACCCATCCTGTTCAACATCGGGTAAAATATTTTGCGGGGGCTCCCTTCCCTCGACACAACGTGCTGCAAGATTTCGGCTTTAGTTCATTACGAGCCGCTATTAAGATGTGCCGGCTAACACCAAAGGGCCGTGTTCCTGGCTGTGCCTGTGCATGCGGGCACCGTTCGATGAAACCCTTTACCCCTTCAATTTCCCCATGGGAAAAGACCGTTGCGCGCGCCCGTTTCTTCCCCGATTCTCAATCGAGGTCACCCCGCTGAACAAGGATTCACTCCAGCGACCAGCGATGGAGCAAAGACACAACGGTGCCGGCGTCGGCACGGGGCACCCGGATCACTCGGGGCTGCAAGTCGTGCCGGTAGAGGGGGGCAAATTTCCCGAAGTGGTCTCGGGGCCGCTCAGCTGGAAGCAAGAGGGTGCCTACGCGTACGCGCTGCCGCCGGCGCTCAAGCCCGGAGAACATAGCGCGCCCGAGGTAGCTGTCTCCAGCATACCCGAGCGGGCGGCATCATCGCTATCGCCAGATCTCTCACCATCCCACCGACCTTGGTGGAGACGGAAGCGATGGATAATCATGCTCGCCATACTAATTGTCGTCGCTGCCGTCCTGGGTGGCGTGTTAGGAACTCGGTAAGAGAAGCGCCCTCCCGTCTTCCTTTGTCCGGTCGCTAAAAGCATGGATCATCAGCTCCAACATCTCCTCCTCATCGCCGTCATCGCCCTCGAACTCCTCCCCCGGCAGCCTCGACCCCCCACCAAACTCCAACACCACCCAACGCACCACCGCCTGCGGCGACGCGCTCTGCCCCCAGATCCTCGCCACCGCAGTGGAAGTGGCCGACGACGCGACCACCCCCCCCTCCCTGCACCTTTTCGCCCGCGGTGTCAACCGCGCCATCTGGCATACCTCTACGACGCTCTCCTCCTCCGGCAACGTCCTTCCCTCGTACTCCACCTTCGCCCCATTCTTCGACGGGCCCTTCGCCAGCCAGCCCGCCGCCCTAGCCTGGGGCGCCGGCACGGCCGACAGCCCGCGGCGCGTCGGCGTCTTCGCCGTGTCGGACCCCGGCCGCTCGGTGCGCATGAAAACGGTGCAACGGACCGGAAGCGGGTCTGGAGACGGAGATGACGTCGGCGGGCCCGCAGCGGGGCCCATAGCCGTGTGTCTTGTCAACGGCACGCGGCCGGACCTGTGGACCGTGGCGGTCACGGGGCTGGCGCACAATTTCGGCAACTTTAGCGCCGCGGCTCCGGACTCTTTCTGGAGCCAAGGGCGGAACACGGCGTGGCAGGGTAGCGCCGAGTTCAGCACCGTTATTAAGGGCGGGAGACCCGGCGTCGTGTGTCGGCGGGATGACTTCATGCATGACGTGGTGGTGTATGGTGAGGCGGACGGGGCGGTGCGGCATTCTACGTGGAGTAAGGACACGGGATGGACGCGGCCGGTGAACCGCGGCGGGAAGTTTCAGGGCGAGCCGCTGGTAGTGGGTGTCGGGAATGATAGGTTCGATTTTTTTGGTGTTGGAGAGGACAGGGCCATGTACCACTTCGTGTGGACTGTGGCTGGGGGGTTTACGACGCTTGAGAACCTGGGGGGTAGTTTTGCCAGCGTGCCTTCGGCGGCCGTGACAGGCGGACGGAGGATCGACATCGTGGCGCTGGGCACGAGCGGCACGCTCCAGCATCGGGCCCTTCGGGGGTTGGAGTGGGTGAACGACTGGGAGGACCTGGGCGTGCTAGGGACCAGCGCGCCGTTGCTGGTTAATGTCACGATCGCGTCTACTGGCACTGACAAGGTTGGCGTGTTTGTGGTAGGGAGAGGCGGCGAGGTGAACCAGACAATGTGGACGGCGTCCTCTGAACCGAGCTGGAAGAATCTTGTCTGGGCCGGCCTGGGTGGGAATGTGACGACCGAGTTTTTACGCTAATTCACGACGAAATACGAATTTCGGGCCAAGAGACACGCGATATCCACTTGCTGTTCGAGACAGAATGACCATGTGCCACTGCCTACAATGTACAAAGTGTTTGGCGCCAGATACATCATACAGTCTAGCACATAGTACTTTGATCCCTCCCGGGTGAGCACAGCTGGCGCTCGCGCTGGCGCTCACATGGATGTACTACCTCGGCTGGCTCGCCAAGATGCTCTTCCACCGTCCTGAGCACGATTTCTGGCGCGTCGGACGGCCGGCTCACGAGGCGGAGTACTACACTGGGCTTTTCAGCCGCGACAAGCTCGACTAGGTGTGCTCACTACTAGCGTCGCCGCGTGGCGTGGGCTAGAACTTACAGGTGCTGAATCTACACCCAAGGCGTCGGCTATGCGGAAGATGGTGGTTTATGGCGGCGCAGATGTCATACATAGGCATATTCCACTCTCGTCGCTGGTTTGTCGTATACCACCTAATCGTTCCATAACTGCTTTCTGAGGTGAATAAAGCAGTTTGTTATGCCAAACCTCCTTAGCTGCTTATGCTTCACCATCTTTTTACCCTCTGCTTTGAGTATCCCAGGCAGCTCGTACTTTATAAACTGTTATTAAATTTGTCAGCTTAACTTAGCTGATTAAAAAAAGGGCATATATATATTCGTAACCGAGAGAGTAATATTTTTAGGACTAGCATCATTATCACGTACGTGCTGACGCGTTTGGTTTTAAGGGACGGACTCGCGCGGTGGGTGCCAGGGTACCAAGCTTCCGTGTCGTACATAACCGTAGCCACCCCGCAGGCCCTGGCAACCTTGGCCGCCTGTCCAGGTGGATGGCCCTTAATGGTGTTGTTCAGCCTGCGCATGCAGTGTGCGAGGCGCTGCCCCCTGGCCGCCACCTTCTGGGTGTGCACTTTGAACTTAAGCTCGGGGTCTATCCAGACCCCCAGATACCGCAGCGAGGCGGCCGGCGTGAGTGGGCGAGGATGGTCTATAAGCGTGAGCGGCGTACTGTCCAGCTTCTTGCCTTTGGCCAAGCGCAGGAACTCAGTCTTTTCCAGGGCTACAGGGACCGCATTGTCCCGGAGCCACTTTATGCACCGGTTGGCATCGTCTGCCGCGAAGAACCTGGCCTGCGTCAGATGCCGGCTGCTATGGTACAATGCGATGTCGTCGACGTATCCAAAGCGGGTGCGCTTATTCTTGTTAAACAATGGTACCAGGAAAAGGAGGAAAAGCACTGGTAAGAACGGGGAACCTTGCGGCAGTCCGCACCGGAACGCCACCCTTTCAGTCACTCCTGTTTCCCCAATTGCAAATGCTATGCGGTTACTGCAGAAACTGTGTACCCAGGTGACGATCTACTCGCCCCACCCTTGCGACCGTAGACGGTTGACAAGCCGGTTGTGCTGTACTACATTAAAACCTCCCCGAACATCCATAGTAACGAGGGCTCCGTATCGATCTTTATATCTAGCCGCTTCACAGTCATGCAACAACGCCGCGACAAGGTCTACAGCCAAACGCCTGAGCACGGCACCTACCTGCTGGGTATTCACTAGTCCCGTGGCCAGAACTCTACATGACAGAGCTCGGGCAACAATCCTCTCCAGGCCCTTGCCAAGTACCGGCAAAACGGATATCGGGTGGAACGACTCGGCCCAACTAAAATCCCTCTTCCCTAGCTTTCCCAGAAAAACCATCCTTACATCTTTGAACGCTGTCAGGTAATGCAACAACCGCAGCAACCCGCCGTAAATAGTGCAAACCCAAAGTGAAACGACATCCCAAACTTCCTTAAGGAGCCTTGAAGTGAGGCAGTCCTTCCCTAGGGCTCATTCCAGTACCTAGAAGCAATAGTGTTTAGCGACGCCATCCGTAACTTACACAGGCAGAGCCCTGGTGGGATGCACGGGGCACAGAGGTACCTGCGCCAACAGCTCGTCGGGTACCGTAACTTCTGACTCGCGGAGCACATGGGCGCGGAGAAATAGGTTTAGTTTTTGTAGGTCAGTCTCCGCCGTTTCGTCCTCGAAGTGTAACGGGCCTCTTATTTCCGGTAGGCGTGGTTTGGACCAGAAAGCGAGCCTAAACGCTTCCGTGTCAGTAACGGCGGCATCGACTTGCCCTGCCCAGAACTGCCTCCTGGCTTTGCACACTACGGCTTGAAACCGGCACCTAACGGCGCGATCTTAAGGCGACGCCCACAACGCCGTTTTGGCGGCGGCGCAGTCTTCAGTCCACCAGACTGCACGTCTGCCTCTTCCAGACCCCTTGACAGCCTCCACAGCTCTTGCCGCGATGCACAACACCTCGGTAAAAGGGTCGGCAGCGCGGTCCAACTGCTAGGAGGTGTCAACAGGGGGCGGGGCGCCAACTACCTTTTCCACCGCGTCCCTGAAATTAACAAACCGCTCCCTGGATACTCGGACTTCACGCCACTTGTCCACAAGCACGTGGAACGGGTTGTGCACAGACACCTACACTGGGCGGTAATCCGACCCGGCCAAACTCGGGACCAACCACAGCCTCCCCGACAAAATTGGACGCGAACACCAGGTCCAGGGTGTTACCTTTGTCGTGAGTGGGAACGTCCGCGACCCAGCAGTCGAAACCCCCATTATCCGCCCAGTGGGCTAACCTGTTACCTAACAAACAGGCATCCCGCCCCGCCTGCCACAAAGGATTGGCGGTATTAAAATCCCCGAGGACTAATTACTTACCGCGTCCCGTTGCAGCGGCTAGGACCAATGGTAGCGTAACGGTGTCCCGGGACTCCCTGTACACGTTATACACGCGTACCCACCGTATCATAACGCACACTACGGTTACACCGGGTAGGTCACGATGAATCACTGTCACCCCCCGGGCAACATAAACGAGGACCTTGGGTACGTCCTGGCCGGCCGCCGTCAGAGGAAGGAACTTGTTATACCCAAGATACAACTTAATAAGCGGCCTTCCCTCAAAACGCCCCACCCACAGTTCCTATAGACACACAACATCGACGCCCTGTTCATACGCCAGGGCCAACGCCGCGTCACACACTGTAAGACCCGGGGTTTGCTGACCAGCGGCCTGGACGTACTGAAGTTGAACAGTTGAAACGGGCGTTTTACTTCGTCGAGCAGGTACACTATCCAAGTCTGTTGAGACAGGGCCGGGCTGGAGTGCCGCGACAGAGTTATCCGTACTGGTTTCTGCTGAGTCTTGGTGACCACCTCTTCTTCCCGGAGGGGGGTTCGGGGGGGACGCCCTCCGACTTCGGTCCTGGGTCGCTACTCCGGCGGCCCGGGGGGGAGACTCTGGGCGTCGCTCCCTTGGGTCCGCGACGCTGGCGATAGCTCTGTTGATAGCTTCCTTGAAGCGGTTCGCCCACTGTCTGCGCCTGCGCCTGGCGTACGGCGCGAGCGCGATGTCGAAGTGCTGGGAGATGGACCCTAACACTTCCCACATGGCGGCGGTGTCTTCTTCGATTGAGGCTCGTAGAGCGGCGGCGTGAGCTGTGACGCCGCCCATCTGAGGGGTCCCGGCCTGTGACGCTAAGGTCACCGGGGGTTCGGCGAGTATAGCCATATCGGGCGGTTGGTTTGCAGGGAAAGACTATCGTTACGTTGGGGGGGTTAACTATGTGCTGCCGTGCCCTTCTAGACGGCGCGAGACGGAGAACGTTGGGGAAGAGATGCGGTGTTGAGGTTGAGATGGAGAGAGCGACAACTTGAGTTCTGATTGGTCAGTTCCAGAAACGAAGTTGTTGTAAAGGGAGAAGGGCACATTCGTAGTACAATCACTAACGAAATCAGCTTCCGCTTTTCAGTCACTGTTCAATTATCTGGGGACCCTCTTTAGGGCCTCATGGCACCTACACCGTGCTAACTCCCACGGTCAAATGTCGCTCTAGGGGCCCAGCCTTACTTAAGCAAAGGGACGGAAGCGCCAGTCAACCTGTTCAGCACATACAAGTCATTCCACGTACCTCGGCTACTCGGCTGCAAGGCTCAACTGTGGGCACAGGATAAATTTTGGGGCAATTTTATATAACCTATAATAATAAATAATAGAAGCTTGCGGCACGAATGACAGAGTTCAGTTTAGCTCTAGTTCGTTACTGGAGACTTGTTAACTTGCATCAAGCCTAGACAACCTGACCTGACGGACCAAGAGTTTAAGGTTGTCGAGGTTATACAGCTCTCGCGAGCCGAGCCACCACTGGTGTCCATTTAGGGTTTCGATTCTGAAGCGACCTTGAGTGGGCATGTCTCCAGTCTCCACCCTGTGATAGCTGATCTCAACAACTATGTTTCCTAGATTCGGCAGCACACAGCTCAGACCTCAATTCTTCCGCAATGGACAATACGCCTGCCTACCCTAGCATAAACCAGTGGTACGATTTAGATGAAGAGCGGCCTGCTCACTAGTATACAGACCTTACATATCTATTGAACTTCAAGGCTCTGGATCTATTTTAGGATCGATGGCAATAATCCCCCTACCCACTTAATTGAGCAAAACTATTACTCCAAATACAATGGCCAGTAAGGCATCTACGAAGCCCACCACTTCAACATACGCAGCCACAACAACAGATAGACATGCTACGGCAGCTATGTCTAACAGATAAAGGGTTTTCCACCTCCAAGCCCTAGTGCGTTTCTGGCCGTCCCAAGTAAACGATAAAGCCAGGGTAACCATAAAAAGCAACCACGAAATCGCCAATAAAATCCTGACTGTGCGAAGATCTATAAGAGCCCAGCGAGATGCCTCCTTGGGATCTTGCAGGGTGCTCAGAATGAGAGAAAAAGCGAGACCTGTCCCAAGGGTAGCAATGGCCCCAGTATTCTTGAAGAAGTCTCGTGTGCGGGATTTCTTTTGCTGTCGGGCGAGAGTGCTATCGAGTCTCACTCCTTCCTCCTGGTATCTAGTACTGATTAGAACTAGACAAACTTTGTGGGCTTGAACCATACTGATTAACGAGCTGTTGATCGAGCTCTTTGTTAACCTCATCCTGATCCTCATACGGCCGGCTTATTGTAATCGCCATAATGAAAGTGAAGATTAAATGGCGGTAAATAGCCTTAGCTTGGGTTGACAACAACGTTGAGTTGGTAGCCGCGGTTGGCTTTGCGAGCAACTGGGAAGTAGGACGAAGTTTTCAAATACCTTCTTATATCTTGAATAATACTATCGACTAGTAGCAAAAGACAAATGAAAAACCCTATTAGCTGCCACGCAACCTTCAATCATACCACTTATAGGTAACATACGATGGTCTCGCGCGTAAAGCGTGATTTGCCGGAAGTTTCAACAGTGTGGCTTATCAAAAGCGCACGATGCCGATTCTAAGGCCAATTAGGACGTACCATGCTAAACTAGTTCACACGCTAACTTCCCAGGTGATAATATGCCGTGATTATCATGCTAAAACCACAAGGTGGTGACTAGCTGTAATACTATTGCTCTGCAAAATAGTGGTTGCTCGGTTAAGGAATTGCATTAAAAAGGGTATTGCACAGCTTAACCATGGGCAGCGCCGTGACAGTGAGGGAATGCTCTCACCCACCTCCTGGCTTCGGCGGAGGGTGCTCGTTCTAGACATCGAATCTTAGCCCAGTAGTTTAACTTATTTCATAGCGGATGTATACAGGCTTTACGAGGTACATGGGATGACTTTTGCCCCTGGATAGTTTGCGGGGTGATTCTTTAACGAAATGTAAGCAAGGCTGCACTACTTAAGTGACATTACCATGGGAGTTGGCATGGTGTAAACGCCACGAAGACCAAAAGCGGGTCCCCAGACAATTATCTAAACAGTAATTGAAAGCGGAAGCCGATTTCGCTAACGACTGTAGCTGGGTGAACAATCGTACACGATTGCGCGAGTTGTTTTCGACATCTTACGCGGTTGCGCAGCTTGGCACATGAGCAAGATCAGGAGATGGTAGCCAATTAGACGCGCATATGGTGATAACCCCCACTTTGAGCGCCTTGGGCACTAGGCGTCTCAGCAACACAGTGCTGTCAGAAACAATTCGCCCAATCTCATGATCTGAGGGTGCAAGCTCCATACATTCCAGCTGAACACTGATGGAGCCACCTGCAAGCGACATTGGTTGTCGATATGTAGCGCCAACACCTCTGATTCGCAGCGCTCTGAATGCAGGTTGACAGCAAAACTTCGATAATCTGACCATCAGGCGAGATGCTCAGCTGGAACTTGGTGGCTCCATCCAGCCTGCTTTCTGTCTTCAGCTGATGTGGGGCGTGTGTCGTGTAGTATTGGGTAGCATTGACACCAACACTTACAGGCACTTTCCGGTAGTTGTTATTTTAATGGAAACGTTCCACTCCCTACACTTTTGTCCTGCATACAATGCCTTGACTTTAAGGAGGGCAACTTGAACCAAGAGTCATGCTAATTATTCCCGAAACCCTAACGCAGGTTTTGTAGATTGTGTCTTCTTCTGCATTATCGGCGGCGGTGAAAGATGAAAAAACAAGCAATCGAAGAGCGGAAAATAAAAGAGCGGATACATGAGCCTACGGGATCCAAATGGAATTTCTTCGTCATCCTGGCCTTTCTGACATCGATTACTGTTGCGGTCGTTGATACCGTCGTCAGGCTCGGCTCAGTCCCTACTCAGGATTTGCTCAGGCTTGCTCACCCTAATTAGTATTTTTGGTAGGCTACGCCACAACATACAGAATTGCTTTACCTCTAGCCGAGTGGGCTTAGAACTGCTCCTATATATAAAAGTAGTCGAAGAGTGTCAGAAAGAAAGGGGTTCTGGCTAGAACACCTGCAGGATTAAGTGTTGGAGACGATGGCCTAGGAAACAGCCTGGTTTCCTGCGACGAATCTGGGCACACGAAATTCCTTTTTCGTCTGGCATCCTAAGCTAGGGTGAGCTGTGGCTGATTTGTCCTAAGCTTCCCCTGATTCTTCCCTGAGCTAGGGTGATCCCATCCGCCTCTGCAGCACAGCCTCAGAGGCCCCTTTTCAGTCACCCCGGCTAAATTTTCCTCTCGATGAAAGCAGACGACGCGTAATCTGTAAGGGCACTCCCAGGCAACAATTCCAATTACGACCTACACGCGTACCGAGTGTGCGTATACTCGGCCTAGCCATTGTCAAAGCTGAGAAACCCATGCCTACCAAAAACTCAAAATAAACCAGGCTGAGAACCAATACCATCACTTTGCCACAGAAGGATGCGGTACCGATGGAGTCGCTGACGACAACAGCAACGTCACCTGTCTGTGCTCTTATAAGCGAGTGTCGCACTTTTCGCGTAGCGTAATACTTCTGCACTTAACACCACTTTTCTCCACCATCTACTATGTCGATTTCTTCAAACGAAGCCAGTATTATCTTGGCCCTCCAAGCCCTCGGACGCAATGAAAATCTAAGTGTACGACGTGTAGTAGAGATCTACAAGGTGTGCGATAGAACCTTAGGGCGTCGCCGGGCCGGTATGCCTGCACGACGCGATATTCTAGCCAATTCACGTAAACTTACGGATCTGGAAGAGAAGACGATTGTTCAATATATAACTGAGCTATGTGCACGCGCATTCAATCCTCGGCTTTGTTACGTGGAAGATATGGCCAATCGATTGCTCTGCGAACGCGATGTGCCCCCTGTCGGCAAATGCTGGGCTCACAACTTCATCAAACGCCAGCCAGACCTTCAGACGTGTTTTTCGCGTAAATACGATTACTAAAGGGTTAAATTTGAAGGTCCAAAGGTTATTCGCGAGTGATTTGCGCTTGTGTATAACATTAAGGTTAAATACGGCATCCTCGACGACGATTTATACAACTTTGATAAGACCGGCTTTATAGTGGGCATTATCATCGCCACTATGGTAGCTACTACCTCAGATGGCCGTAGTAGGGCTAAACAGGCCTAGCCTGGCAATCGAGAGTGGGCTACAATTATTTAAGGAGTTAATGCTTTAGGTTAAGCCATCCCGCTATTTATTATCTTGGCTGGGCAATATCACCTTACTAATTGGTATTAAGAATGTAACCTTCCGGCTAACTGGCGTATTGTAATAAACAATAATGGCTGGGCTACTAAGAGAAAGGCATAGATTAGATTCGGCACTTCGATTTCCACACATTATCTTATATAAAGGGCAAATACCGGCTGTTAATCTTTAACGGCCACGATAGCCACCACTCCGAAGAATTTAAGACTTATTGCCAGGAGCATAACATCATTACACTTTATATGCCTCTGAACTCCTCGCATATACTTCAACTATTGGATATTAGTTGTTCCTCGCTATTCAAGAAGGCGTATAGCTGCTAGATTGAGCAGCTAATGCGGATGAACATCACACACATTAGGAAACTGGAATTTCTCTGTGCGTTTAAAGAGGCTTTTTTTGCTTCAATTACAGAAAAAAACATCTAAGGGGGTTTTGCCAGAGCCAGCTTTATACTGTACGATCCAGAGAGGGTAATCTCTTCGCTAGATGTGCGTATTCGGACCCCAACACCCCCAATCTCAGGCCTAACTACACCACTCCCTTGGGTCTCTATTACGACCTGCACCCGACACAGGCCTCGAAAGGACTGGCGCGGGTTAAGACAGAACGTATGGCAGGACGCCAACAGGTAGGGGGCGTTCCGAAGACGGCTTGTTGAGCTAGCACTCCTAGACGGGGGGTTCAATGTCACTGTAGGTCGTTGTCACTATAATGCACAGAGGTGAGTCTGAACAGTAGGA
>Ga0247758_1001859_pt1 | contig 13518 bp, 16 predicted proteins | sample UWRJL156409C4_FD_180950 | JGI IMG/M metagenome (GOLD analysis project Ga0247758, IMG submission 180950) | Plant litter microbial communities from Arlington Agricultural Research Station in Wisconsin, United States - UWRJ-L156-409C-4 | ecosystem: Environmental > Terrestrial > Plant litter >...
GTTTATGGTGGGGGGTGGGAGAAGGGGGGGTGGTATGGGGTGTTTGATAATTACGGGTGAGTGAGTTTCTTGTCTGTTGCGGGTGTTCTTTTGGGCTGGGGGCAGTTAGTTGAGGAGAGGGGAGAGAAGGTGAGAGAGGGAGTGTCTATTTGGGTTTGGGGGTCCCAGAGCAAACGGATCCACTCGTCAGATGGGCCTTTCGCCGTCTAGGGGCCCATGGGTGGATTTGGGTATCCTCCTTCCATCCACAACAGGCAGCTTGTGATGGTCGGATGGTGTAGTTGGTTATCACGTATGCCTCACACGCATAAGGTCTCCGGTTCGAGCCCGGGTTTGATCAAAGATGTCCCTAACGGGACATGCAAGCTTCCTTTTTGCTGGTGTTTTTGGTCCCCAGTCTGTTTTGCATGCCAAGGGGCTAACATCACTTGCAGAGTCCATTGCATGTTCTCCTCCAGCACCGCTGTTGAGCACTCAGCTCGGAAACGACTCATCTCGCACGTCTACTCGAAGTCGTTCATTCAGTCATCTGAGGCAGCAAAAGTGCAAGCCAAGGAGATCGTGTACGGAAGACTATTGCCTGCGCTCATCAACGAAGGTGGCGCCGATATCAAGGGACGGGAGCCCCATGGTGTAGACATGTACTCGCTATTTATGGCGGCGAGTATGGACATGATCGCAGCGTATGTCTTTGGGCTGGAGCACGGCACGAACCTTTTGAAAGAAAGGGGGTATAGGGAGCACCTCCTTGAGATGTACAAGGCCCGGAATGACTACAGCATTTACGACCAGGAACTGTCATGGCTTACCGGCATATGTAGAAGTGTCGGAATACCACTGTGTCCGGGCTGGGCTGATGACGCCAACAGGGAGCTTGGGGATTGGTGCAAGCGCCTATGTGCAGCCAAACAGGAAGCTTCGACAGCTGGCAGCGAGGCTGGGAACGGCGGCAATTCTATTGTGTGGAACTCCCTTGTTCATGGCCTAGAAAAGGAAGCAGAAACGAATGGAAAGGGGTCGGTCTTGTATCCCGCAGCGCTGTCCAATATCGACCTGTCAGTAGCCTCAGAACTGTTCGACCACGTTCTGGCTGGACAGGAGACCTCGGGGCTGGTATTGTCATACCTGAGCTGGAGACTTTCGCAGTCCCTGCAGCTTCAAGCGGAGCTTAGGACGGAGTTGCTAGGTTTGACGCCAAACATGCAGGTTCCTGCTGGCGGCAACGCAGGCGTGGCACATATGCCCGATCCGAAGCAACTCGACAGCCTTCCGCTATTACACGCCGTGTTGATGGAGACACTTCGGCTCCACGCACCCATCCCCGGACCCCAGCCTCGGCAGTCTCCGAAGCATGGGTCGCAGATTGGGCCCTATACCATCCCGGGTGGGGTCCGGGTGGCAGCCATGGCATATACCCTCCATCGGGACGAAGATGTCTTTCCCGATCCGGAGAAATGGGATCATACGCGGTGGCTGCCATCGCAGGCCAGTGAGGATGAGATAAAGCAGCGGAACAGACATTTCTGGGCGTTCAGTTCTGGTGGCAGAATGTGCGTCGGGTCGAATTTCGCTATGCAAGGTACGTTGTCTCCTCCGGAACACTGCATCGGACGGCATGCTGACATGTGCGAGTAGAGATGAAGGTAATAATCGCGGCTATCTACTCTAATTATACGACCTACATCGTAGACGACGAAGGAATGGCCCGGCAGTCGGACGGATACACGGGCAGACCAGAGAGGGAGAGGTTGTACCTGAGACTCGAGAGGGCTGCGTAGGTTCTGGACGCTCCTGAGCTCGTTAAATTAAATACCCGAAGAATGGAACAATGGAACACACCTGACATTTGGGATGACGTTTAGGTGTAGTACCAATGCTGTGGACTGCGGCTCAGGGCCTTACCTTGGGAGTATGCAGATCTTCTATTCGCCAAATCGGGAGATACTCGTTCGGGAGTGGGATCCTGTCAGTCGATAGGATGTAGCAGCCGGGGTTCGGCGTGTTACGTTGCGGAAGATAGGTTGCAAAGAAGCAGAGCAGAATTCCCCCGAGTCACTAATATGGATTCGAGTGCCAACGGTTGTGATATGTGGAGTCGAGGCCGGATTTGGTGCAACGCTGAACCACCGTCGACGTTATCATAGCCCGGTCAAAGTCAAGCCCCGGTTACGAAGGCTCGGGCTAAAAGAAAGGGTCCCCTTAACCAGTGTGAAAAGTGTTTTGTCACTGTAAGGACCGCCTATTACTGTTATTATTACAGGCCATCTGCCATTCCGAAAGCACTTACATTAATACTTAAAAGGCCTTCCTACATGTTAAAAGGCCTATGATGTGACAAGCCAAGGCCTTACAGTCCCAGAATAAGACCGTCTGAGGATTCCAAGAACGCATTTTCGCACGGAGATAAGAGACCCTTTTATTTGGCCCGAGCCTTCGTACAATACCTAGTCCTTAGACGTGGCATAAATGGTGCTTGGAATGGCGCCCAGCTTGCCCCTCTAATTAGCCGAGTCGTGGCGGGGTAGCGGTGATAGCAGATGCTGTGGGTTGTAGACGTTTGCACCTTGTGTCCCCGGTTTCAGGGTGTGGGAGGTTCCGTGGTCGTTGGTAGCCAACGGCATTGCTTCGGAGCCGGCAAGAATTAGCGTGTGATTCGGTCTCTGCAGCCAGACCCCTGTTATCGCCCAAGGTTAGGGTTGATCTCGGACATGGCCGAACATTTCGGTCTCTCTTCTGGGAGAAGTTGCCGATGGCCCGATGCCTCTCCACACATGTCGATCTTTTCGGGGCAATTATTGTAGTGGGGGGTTTCCAAGGCAAGACAACTATTTTGAGACAGCTCTCCTTTCAGATAACGATTGATCACAACAGTTCAACTTGATCATAAAGCTAACGTTTGACTACCGATGTGGAACGCAGTGGACAACAGTGCTGCACATCCAACAGAAAGAAATTGACCGGGAAGGCCCGGTGATAATAGCGGGGCAAACAGGCGGGGAAGCTGCAAGCCGCCCGCCAATGTGGAGCCCTGGGGGAACACGCCAAAAGCTTGTAGCGTCTAAGCTTTCGAGGCGTTTTGACGTCACCTGCTTCCAAGGTTCTCTGCCGCTCACACACACAAGTTCCAACCGCAATCCCTCGGCAGTGGTTATCAAGGTTGGCAACCACCCGGTCAGGATGTCACGATGCCTTCTCCCCAGATTTGGCCCACTGCCTTAGTGGGGGTTATGTTGAGCGCTCCTGCTGTGCCACACCCTATCCATATCATCCATTGACTGGTAGGAAAGAAAGACCGTAAGATCCTGCGGACTCCTCGCAAGTAACACTGTGAATTGCCCAAAGGTGAGCAGCATGGTCGAGGCTTGAGCACATGCAAGTTGCCATGGCTGGTAAGATCCTGTTATCGAAGTGGGAGATCCCCGTGAAGGTTACACGGCACGCCGAGATGCATGTCCTCCTGGTTGCTTCTCAGTCCCAGGTAGCCTTGCATTAGGTGGTCCCATGGTGTTGGTTCAGATGAAAATATGGAGTTCTTCCCCGCCGTTCCTTCCCAAAAACATTTCACTGTTCACTTCACAACCGCCTCACCTGCCCAGTTTTCTTGACGCCCCAACTTCTTCTGCCAAACTTCACCTCACCGCTTCCACCTGCCGAACTCTTCCTTCCATGTGACTTACCAAAACGGCAACTCGTTCTCGTTTATCGAAGCAATCTTCAACAAACTCCGGTGGTTTGCAGAAATCACTCGCCTTCGTCGTTGATATCTCGTCTTTCCACCCTCGTTATTTCCCTCAGTCACGTCATTAAAAGCCACAAAAACCATGGTTGACCAGAAGAAAGACAACCCGCCCTCTGCTCTGGAGGAGATGGACCGCGATGAAAGCGCTATCGCCCTGGAGCAGCCTCAGTCCTTTGGAAAGGCCATCTTGCCCGTCATTGCTTGCGGCGCAGGTCTTTTCTCAGACGGGTATATCAACAACGTGAGTTGCCTCCATTCCCGCCTTTCTTCCAAGCTGACATGTTTGCAGGTCATTGGCTCCGTTATCACCATTTTTGCTATGCAGTATGGTGACCAGTGGAAGACCTCGACTGCGAAGCATTATCTTCCTGACATTGCCTTTGCCGGTACTGTTGTCGGCCAGCTTGCCTTTGGTTACCTGTATGTGCAGTAACTTGCCCGGTCACCACTTCAAGCCGAAGTAGCTAATTTTGTGGAAACAGGTCCGACAAGTGGTCGAGAACAAACTCTCTCATCCTCTCAACCGCAATTTTGATCCTTTTCACAGCTCTCACCGCCGGTTCTTACTACCATGGCGACACCATTGGCATGTTCAACATCATGACTGCCTGGCGATTCTTTGTGAGTTATTCCGTATCTGATACCAGGTATCTGTCTGACAGGCCATAGGTCGGCATAGGGATTGGTGGAGAGTATCCAGCGGGCTCAGTTGGATGTGCCGAATCGACTGGCGAACTCAAGGCCGGCTCGAGAAACATGTGGTTCATCTTGTTCACAAACTCCATGATTGATTGGGTGAGTAATCTGAAATGGCAAAATTTGAGTGAACTAACACGGTCAACAGGGCTTCGTATTCGGTGCATTCGTCCCATATGTCGCCGCTGCAGCCTGCCAGGATGGCCACCCAAACACCATCTGGCGCGCTTCTCTCGGAATTGGTGTTGTCTTCCCTCTCAGCCTCTTCGTCATGCGCATCTTCTTAAAGGAGCCCGAGGAGTTCCAGCGGAACTCGATGAAGTACGCCAAGACACCATACAAACTGGTCCTGCGCTTCTACGGCTTCCGTCTGTTCGCTGTCAGTCTGATCTGGTTCCTCTATGATGTAAGTCACCACTTCCCGAACCGCCTGGAATCAACCAGGCTAACCCTATTACAGTTCTCTGCATACTCCTTTTCTATCTACTCCTCCACCATCCTCTCCAACATTTTTGACCAAACGAACGCACCCTTCAGCACCATATTCGGCTGGAACACCGTCATCAATCTGTTCTACATTCCCGGCACTATGCTCGGCGCCCCTGTATCCGACCTCATCGGCCCTCGCTACACCCTCGCACTTGGTGTCAGCCTCCAAGCGATCGTAGGCTTCATCATGGCAGGCTGCTACACCCGCCTCGCCCAACCCGGCATGGTCGGCGCCTTCGCCGTTGTCTACGGAATATTCCAATCCCTGGGCGAGCTTGGCCCCGGCAATAACATCGGACTGATTGCCGCCAAGACTTGCGCCACTGGTGTGCGCGGTCAGTACTATGGCATTGCCGCCGCTGTCGGGAAGCTTGGCGCCTTTGTCGGTACCTTGGTGTTTCCCTATATCATTGCCGCCGGTGTTGATGATGAAACTAAGTCGGCGCAGTATCCGTTTTGGGTGTCGAGCAGTCTGTGCTTGTTGAGCGCGGCATTGGTGTTGTTTTTGATCCCTAACATTGGACAAGACACGATCACGGTGGAGGACGCAAGATTCAGGATGTTTTTGGAGGAGAATGGCTATGATACGCGCCAGTTGGGGTTGAGGAAGGGGGCAGTACTGGAACTTGAGGAAGTGAATGCTGCTGCCGCTCCGGCTACTGCGACTATGGGGAGCGAGAAGGGAAGGGAGCAGGTGGCTTGATACCCAGATGGATGGAGACTATACGACATGGAAGCAGTGGGACGAATTTTGTTGCTTGAGGCCATGGATGTACCTTGCGCCTCAAGCTGGGGGTGGGCGTCAGGATGGATTCTATGCGATATGACCGAACGACTGTGACGATTGAGATGACTTGCGTTTTAGATGACTTGGGTTTTTTCATTTGCGCAGGCTCGCAGGTTAGCTAGTTATTGGTGGGACTGAGTTCTGATATCATGGGCGGATCTGGAGGTGGCCAAGTAGCTAAGTGCTGCCGCGACTTGAATTACCTACGGTAGTTACTTCAGTTTTGTAGTAGACTCGAGTTGCGCTGATTACCGGAATAACTAAGAACTGACAAGGCCGACTGGTCCCGGTCTCCAACTGCGAGCCCTTCAAACACTACGGATTCCCAAAGATGCCTTCTTACACTTAAGGCAGGCATAATTCATGATGGAACAGGCCGTATGGCATTATCAATAGGTCGTCCAATACTATCTAATGGCCCATTCCAATTTAATCAAGGCCTGCAACACGAGAAGCCAGGCCGTGCCCGTATGAAGAGGGTGGTGCTGGTTGTGTAGAGGACCGAGTTACCCCGACAGCCCGACAGCCCGACACGTCAGCATGACGAGAACGACATGTATTTGCTCGGTCGAAAACATGACAACCAATGTTAGAGCTTGCAACGCCATATGGGATATCAGATATCATTCTCAGCATTCTTCTGCGACATCAAAGCCCATCGGGGCCATCTTTGCATGAATTGCATTAAACTACCACGAGTCTCCATACTCCTACTCCACGCTTAGCTGAACTGCTGAAAAGGATGGGGCTGCTCATGAGCGAGGTCCTGGTATCTTTCCCAAAGTGAAATTCCACCCACTCCCACCGTCCGCCTGTCCACATGATGGCAACCAGCCGTCAGGTACCTAACCAAAAATACCAGGTTGACGTCCAACGTCACGCCTGGTATGTCACCCACGGCGCATCATCCCTTTTGGCGCCGGAGCGATATGCACCCCTTTTCCGAGGAAAATAAATTCGTTCGATTCCAGATTCCCCCATGAGTTCCCGATTTCTGGAGCATTTAGTCGAGCTCGACACTCTCTAAGGCCTCGCTTATGAATGATTCGGCCTCTTTTGCCGTTTCTAACCGCGCGCCAGATGCGGTTGTGTTACCACCGGTGCTCTCTATTACAGGCTTGCTTCCGCTACTCGCATTCGTACTGCTAAGTTCTCCCCCCGCCACTGTTTCGTCAAAGTCGCTCGTCCGTTCGTCGCCAATTTCACTGGCCAGACCGCCAGCTTCGCTGGGCTCACTCTCCGTCTCGGGTGGCGTCTGGAGGCCCGAGGGCGGCGCCGTCAGGTTCCGGCGCAGCATGCACATCTCAACCGAAATTCCCGGTCCGAAGGCACAACCGACAACGTGGTCGCGCGGGCCGCGACCGCCAGGAGTCATGGCGTCCATGTCCTTGGATCGCAGTCGGTTGAGCACACTAATTATGGTGGCCGAGCTGCTGTTGCCGTGGTTGATGTACGTGTCATAGCTAGCACGCATATGCTCAGGTGTTATGTCCAAGGCCTTCTCGGCACCCGTGAGAATAGTGGCACCACCGGGGTGCATGGCCCAGTCATAGTCGGCGGCAACACGGTAGGTAGCCGGTGGCGGAGGTCGAGGTAATGCATCGAGCAGCGCCTTATAGGACGGCTCGAGCACTGATTGCGTCAGCGTTGGTACCCGCGGTGTCAGGACGACTTTCCACCCCAACGGGTCAACATCGAAGCCGAGATCTCCCTCGGTATCGGGGATGGTATGGTGCTCCCATCCAAGAAGCTCGTACACTGGGGGGGCGAGGGGGGCCTCGTCGATCGCACCTAGCCCGTTGCTAAGCACAAGCGCACCGGCACAATCGCTGAAGAGCGCGATGCCGATTCGTGTCTCCTGATCGGCGTTTATGCTATCGAGCTCACTGCGCACAAGCGTTGTACTGATCTCAAGCGCGACGACAAGGATGCGCGCGGGTAGGCCGCGCATGGCATGTCCGAGACAGAGGTTTGCGGCAGTGCGCAGGGCTGCCAGCCCACCACTGCAGCCAACGCCATGCAAGAGAACCTTTTCGAGGGACGGACTGAGACCAAGATCTCGTGCGACGAAGTGGTCGTATCCAGGGTTGGCCGAGTTGGTGCATGTTGTCGACACCATGTGGGTGATCTGGGTAGGTTCCAAGCGCGCCTCTGTCAGTGCCTGGCGGGCAGCGCTCACCGCAAGCGGTACGCCGTCCGACATGAATATCTTGTTGATCTCGGTGATGCTCGGCGCATTTGGTCCGTTAGCAATCGGGTGATCAGGTGTCCCGACCGAGCTCCTCTGATCGATCCCGGTATAGCGGTTGATGGCTAGAACCTTTCGCATGCTGTGGGGTTGACTATGTCAGGTGATTTGTGCGCGCGCGAGGAAAAGGGGGGGAAGGCCAAGAAAGAGGCATACGCTGGTGAGTCTGGATAAAACTTCTTGCTAATAACGTCCAGCGCCGAGGGCGGTATGGTGTAGGGAGGATATTGCGTCCCCAACCCTATGATTGAGAGGCCCAGTTCTCCCTGGGCGGTGGACGCAGCCATGGTTGCTGGTCTCGAGGCTTGGAGACAAGGGGAGATCGTATTCGGTCAATTGGTGAAAGCCGGCTTCTCTGAGCTTGCTGGCACTTTTTGGAGCTGGATTGAAGCTTCAAGGACTCGAGGCGCGAGTGGGAGGGTGGCGTCTGATCTGCCGTGACCGGCGTGTGCTGTGGCTACTCGAAGCTTTCTGAGGGGCACTACAATGCCGGCGGCGACACTCCGTTGGCGGGGAAGAGAAGCAATCGGCAGTCGCTGGAGGATGGGTCGTGAGCTACGTCGTAGGGAGAGCGTTGCGCAGATCACGGTAAGAAATGTGTGCAGATAGATGGGGGAGAAAGAGAGGTCTCGCAAGCGGGTCGGCGGCGTTAGTCGCTGGCGGTTAGATACCTTAGATAGCGGGGCAGTCAACAATGACCTTGTTGGGCGACGTTTCAGAAAACGGCGGGAGGAAGTTGCCAACAACAGCCACTGGCACGCCCGAGCCCAAATGCCATCTTCAATCGCCACCCGGGACTTTGAAGCTGTCAGCGTCTGAAGATACACCTCACCGCCGGGAAACGATTGCACTGCCCCGCCAAAAGTTCCTGATAAAATGCTCAATTCCGGGTACCATTTTCGATGTCGACTGCTTGTTATCACCAAGCAATACACCATAAAACCTCTACGATCATGCCAAGGACGCGGCAAGACCCAAGGATAGCCTCAATTTCTTCTGGCGATGAAGTGAGCTCCAGCGTGCGGTTCTTTGCTCCGAGCTCTGGAAGTGGATGTTCACCGACCTTGTTGGATCGTTAATGCCGTGGCCTGACATCATCTTTCGGAGGTTCAGACGATCAAAGCTTTGTACCCTGCAGCCGCGTGGCATCGTTCGACACTCATGAATCATCAGACCGGCCGCTACCAGTGGCGGTGACTTCGCTTCCATGCGCGTGGTACCTAGCGTGCTAGCCTCCGGTACCAATCGCAATATCTAGACAAGTTCGGTATATTTCCCCAGTTTGTATTCGCTAAGGCCAGCTCGGTAATCCATCCCGCCCCCGACTGATCAAACGATGTGGCTTCGGCGCAGTCGGCTCGCAGGTTGGGGCAAGTAAAGCGCTGGAGGAGAAGCGAAGAGCTACGCTGCAGGGCCCTTCAGCACATGGATCCCTGAGTTCCTGATCTGCCGAATACCCGGAGTCGGGATTAAGGAACACCGGCCAGGATTTTGATGTGGACCCTCCGTGGAGCCGCCCCCGAACGGAGAAGCAATCCGGGGTGAGCTGCATCGAGTCCCGGCGTGCCCAACGTCCGCTATCGTTCTGGCAACCAAAACATTCTAGAAGGATTTAACCAGAACTGACTTGAGCGCACCGGAACTGAACACTTTAGCTGTCAATCGCAACCAACTATGACGAGTCTTGAAATTGGATATGCTTAAGCAATCGCAAACAGTGCAAGAAAGCACAAGGTATCAAAACAACAAATTACCACCCCAGTTCATACATCTCAAGCAGTCTTCTTCCACTGTGTGTAGACTCCGATCAAACTGCTGAGCGTTCCCGCCAGACCCACGACACCATCATCAAGGGCAACCCAAGCCAGTGCCGACAACGGGACAGTAAGATCGCAAAGATCCGAAGTCAACTGAATCCGGCTTGCTGCTCGCTCCCTGTCACATTAATTCGTTAGCGCACTGCCCGTACTCCCATTGACGCCCCAAGACTTACATTGCGATCCGCTTGCTCTCCACAACCCCTTCACCCTCCTTGCGGTCCACCCTCGCCTCGCGCTGTTGCAGCTGGTACAGCGTGTAGGTCTGGGCGACGACGCTGCAAGCCAGGCCCATGGCCCAGAAGCGGAAGGCCTCCTGCTGGAAGCGCTTGGCGGACGGGCTCTTTCGGATGCCCGTGGCGTCGAGAAGCGTCGCCAGATCCAGCGTCAGGTACCCAGCATAACCAAGCTGGCGACCAACGGCTGTATAGCGCAGCACAGGGTCGGTGGTCTTGGCGTCGGAAGCCGCCGCGGCAGCCTTGAAATGCTCAATGTTCTTACCCGCGCGCAGCACCTTGCGCACCATGCCGAACTGCTTCTTCATCGTCTCCCATGGCTGGATCGATGTCTGCGGACGGTTTGTGCGGAGGAGATACCACGCATAGAAGCGCGCAAAGTACTGCAGCGTGCGCAGCAGCTTGTCGCGGCCGACCGTCGTTGCGACAAACTTGAGGTAGTGCGCCACCGCCGGGTGGTAGACGAGAGCGTCGGCAACCATATTGGGCAATTCGAATTGCTATCCTCTGTTTCTCCTTTTTGCTGTTGTTGCCCCGGGGCAATAGACTCGACGGACTGACTCGCTCGCTTTGCGACGATCCGGTTGCTGTGGGTTATTCCTGCGTATGAGGTATGCGCCGTGGGCTCGTCCAGATCAATCGGCTTCAATCGTTGGTAGGCTTAATAATAATGGCAGAGTGAAGGAAGTGAAAGAGAAAGTAGGGGACAAGCAAAATGAATGGGTATTCGCCAACTCGTAGTGTAGGTAGCGTCAAAGAAAGAAACGGGGAGTTGAAGCTACCCGACGTCGCTCGGGATGGCACGCCACGGAATTGCCGAGGTCTGCGATTGAGCCGCGGGGAATTGATCGGCTCATGCAAAGTGGATCCGGGGGAGCCAGAGAGCAAGGGTAGAAATGAAACAGGGGTTAGGGTTATTGGTATGATGATTCCCCCCCTTTGTTTCGCTCTCAATCTTTCGATGGACCTAACTTTTATAAGGCAATAATATGATAGTGATCGCTGCGAAGGGCAAACCAGCAAAATTTCTATCGATACAATGCTAGGATACATGCTAGATACACGAAATTGGCGAGGAGTGTACAAACACCAGGCCTTTCTATAACTTCGGGGATGGGGTGAACAAGGCAAGTTTTTCCCTGAGCGTCTCTTCAGCCTCCTTCTCAATACGCGTGATGAGGTCTTTGCAGTTGGGAATGTCGTGAATCAGCCCGATCACCTGGCCTGCTGTCCAAACGCCGTGCTCAGGGTCGCCGTTCAAAAAGACCTCCCGACCACGCTTGCCGGAGACGAAGGGCGCAATCTCGGAAAACTCGCCGGTCGTGCTCTCCTGCTCGACCTTGAGAGCTTGCTCGGTGACCTTGTTCTTGTACAAGCGTGTGGTGTTTCGCCAGCGCCTCATGACAAGCGCCGTGTCAGTCTCATCGGCACGGACGATTTGCTCCTTGATCTTCTGATGGATGGGGCTCTCCACAGTGCACAAGAACCGGGTTCCCATGTTGACACCGCATGCCCCCAAAGCTAGTACAGCTGCCAGACCCTGACCGTCTGCAAAGCCGCCGGATGCAATGAAGGGGACCTTGAGTGTTTGCCGGGCCTTACTGAGAAGGATGAAGTTGGTGATATCAGACTCACCAACGTGGCTATGCATTGGAGTGGCAATCTGTCAGCAGCTGAGGATCTAGAGCCTCGATGAGGAAGGGGTTGGAAGATCACGGAATCGTGGATCTACGTACCCAGCGCACTCGAAGCCATCGATGCTCAGGAAATCCACACCAAGCTTGATGGCGGACTGGGCATGTCTGATGGTGGTGCACTTGTGCAGAACGATGATTCCCGCCTTCTTCAGCTTGGAGATGACAGGCCCGGGAGAGTTGCCAGCTGTCTCTACGATCTTGATGCCTTCATCAATGACCACCTGCGCGTAGGCGTCATAGTTCGGAGGCACAAGGGCGGGCAGTAGAGTGATGTTGACGCCGAAGGGCCGCGATGTCATCTTTCTGCACTTTCGAATCTCCTGACGGAGACCCTCCGGCTCAGGCCAGATGAGAGCGGTTATGATGCCCAAACCGCCGGCATTTGATACGGCGCTGGCCAGTTCGGCATAGCCGACATGCTGTTAAGGAGCGGCCACGTTAGCCCCGATCCGCCACCGAAACGGCACGATTCCTTGCTCGGAGCCCGACACTTACTTGCATACCACCCTGCACTATGGGCACTTTGGGTCGCAAGAGGAACGGCGTGTCAGCCCGACTGTTCCTATTCCGGTCTGATTCGCCAAGGAACGAGTTTCACTTACCTGTGATGCCGAGCCGGCGGGTGAGCTCCGTGTTGAAAGGCATATTCCCGGCGATGGCTCGGAGGCGGCGGAGGCGGGAGTGACGAGATGCGGGAGCCGCGAGTGTGTGAGTTGGCAACGGCCCACCAAGTGAGACGGCAGAGCTAAAAACAGAATAGCGGACGCAAGCAACGCAAGTGCGGACCCTTAGTCTGATGCACTCTGAATGATGCAGTTGTTTCGATAAAGAACCAGAGCGCCAGAGGAATGGCTCTCATATGGGTCGCAGTCGACTAACCAACGGGCCCAGTCAGCTGAGACAGGAACCCCATCTCAGGCACGTCCCGCGATCGTTTTTGGATGAGGGAGCCGAGGCACAGTGGAATGTGACCCGCGCCGAGCACCAGCGGAAAGCCTAGCGTTGCTACCCTGGAGCAATCATCAGCAGCAAATCGACGCCGCCATGCTCTTTAGTTGTACTCGAAACTGAAAGGGCCTCAATGGGTCATCCATGTTCTTAATTTGCTTGAATACCAGCAGTTGCTATAGACATGAAGTTTGTCGTCCCTGCCGTTCCTGGGTGGCTTTCACGTGTCTGCGGCCGAGATCTCGCAGCGGTGTCTGATGACGTATCTCGTCAGCTGACTATCTCCGAACATTGAACAGCGGCCCCGCCAAGACACTCCTGACAGGAGGCAAGTCTCCAGTACTCGGGCCAGCCTCCAGGCCACACCGTCAGCGTCCGCACGAATGGCAGGTTGTCCAAGTCATTTTTACTCGGAGAATCGAGTCAAATCATCTGCCTTGACTCGCACGGTCGCGGGCTGTTTGCGGCTCTGCAGCCCACCAACAGAGGCCCAATAAACTCGATCAATTCCCCGAATGGCTTCATGCCCCTCGAGCTACATCCGGCAACCTGGGAAGCTGAGCCAGCGTTTTTGCTCACACCACCCGCTGCATCAGCGACACGAGGGAAAACTGCACTTTCAATTCCTCTTGCCGCAGCATTAGGCTCCCGGAGATCGTAGACAACAGCCTCCCTGCCAAGTAGTATCCCGCCTCCAGCAGGACGCAAGTGTGACAGTGAGTGTTCCCACCCCCAACGCTCAGCGGAGGACGGCGGCGGCGGACAGCGGCGACGTCGCTTTTCCTCCCTGGACGGCACCCACCGGACGCGCGGGTTCCAACAGGCCGATCAAGATGCCGGCTTTTTCTACGGTCTCTACCC
>Ga0247758_1001861_pt1 | contig 13507 bp, 14 predicted proteins | sample UWRJL156409C4_FD_180950 | JGI IMG/M metagenome (GOLD analysis project Ga0247758, IMG submission 180950) | Plant litter microbial communities from Arlington Agricultural Research Station in Wisconsin, United States - UWRJ-L156-409C-4 | ecosystem: Environmental > Terrestrial > Plant litter >...
AGGAGCAGTGCGAGGATGGTGAGCGGGGATGGCTTCATTTTGCTGAGCTGTTACTTGACCGTACCCGAGCTAAAGAAAGAGAAGGAGGTATCCCTCTGCGTGATTCGAAGCGAACAGGGGGTTTGAGATCGCTCAAAAGCTGGAGGGGAAGTTCGACGTTTTTAATGTTCAAGTTTGTCACCCGGGTTCGGTTGCATCCCGTCATGTCCATATTCGGCTGCTGCAGACAATATCTGCTGCGGTGTTACCACGCAGATGGGCTTCTCCCGTAGCCGAGGGGACGACGCACCAGTGATAAGAGATGTAAGTCTTGGGAAAGCTCAGCGACCTGCATAGAGTTGCACCAGATGTGCCGTTCGATTGTCGTCTTTGTCGATTTCGGAAGATGCACCCTGACGATTCGGGTTTGTGTGGGAAGCAGATCAGCGCAGTCTCTGGTACACACCAGGGCCGAAATCGGCTCTACATTAGTCTCTGCCTCCTTCATTAATATCATGAGCTGATATTGTAATAAGAAATAGCAGGCACAGAGCGGTGTCTTTCCCAGACGCCAACTGGCTGCTGGGATTGCCCAGACCCGGAATAGCTTCGGCGCTTGCGTGGCCCTATCAGTCTGAACCAGAGGATCTGCCAAGGCGGCGAGAACACCTTCAACAGGTAATGAAAACACTCAACCGATCCCCACCTATAAGGCTGGCTACTGTTGCTCAGCCCTCACCTTTGACCGATGCGTCGCATGTTGTCTGAATATTATTGCACTCATTTTATCAGATCGCCCACCGAATGCCGCGGGAGTGTAAGCCTCAATCAGATCTTTTCCCGCAATTTGATAGAAATCGGGGTTTATATGTCCACTTCAAGTTGTCAACGGTTTTATCCATTTTTCATCGCTTTCTGTTGGATCTGTGCGTCAATTTTCCATCTTCTCCAGATCGACGGACTAAAATGTTGTACGCTCTCGTGTGGGCGGTATTCCTCCTCATGCCAGTCACGGTAAATGCCATATCACCGGACAAAGATGACGTGATCACAGCGAAAGACCCGACAGAGTCCGCTGCCCGACCGGAGCCTGCGAGTCCTGCTCTCAAGAAACGCCAAACCAGCACCAACACCACCTTCAACACCCCAGCCCCCGCAACCTCCCTCTCGCCCCTCTCGACAGCCTACTACGCCCCAATGACCTACACGCCCCTCCCGACCTGCACCACCACTAGCTTCGAATACATCATCACCATTCCCCTCAGCATCACCGCGCTCCTCAACATCTCCGACCACGACATCTTCGTCTCAAGCACCATAAACATGACCATCGGAACAACCACAACCCCTGTTCTCAACATCGTGCTCAATCCCATGGCCGTCGACCCAGACATCCTCTCCTCTGCGTCAGTCAGGAACGAGGCCCCTGAGATTTCGCGCTGTGTTGAGCCATGGCGCACGTCCGTGGCGCCGTATGTGCCTACTGAGACGGCATCATGGCGAGGTGTCAGGTGTAGGGATGCGAATCCGGCTTGTGAGGGATGTACGTGGTATATTAGGTACTGTAATGGGAATGGCTGTCCGCCGGTGTCGGGGGCGTTTTATAACTGTAGTGGGGTGATTTATGAAGGCGCTGCAGATCGGGAGTGGAGGGTTGCGCTGGCTGGCGGTGGTGATGTTGGGTGTGTGGGCATGTCTTTAGATGTGCTGAGTGGCTGTGTGCTCTGTATCTCGCCCACAATGTGACAATCAAAGAGAGGGAGGCTGAAGAACTACATGGAACAAACAGAAAAGGATAGTTGCTGGAGTACCTAATTACCTATATACCTATCATCTGCGTTCTAAGAGTGAACGGAACCGATCTCTACATCTACAAGAGACATCACCAGTGCCCCCCAGAAGCAGTAGACAAGCCGACGTAGCTAACCCATACCACCAATCGTCTACATGAATGCAAAGCAGTCATCCTCCATGTCATACTCAAACGCGCCCTCAGGCGGGATCCTCACCCTTCCCTCGGAGTCCAAAGCCTCTGCAACCGGTCCTGACCCGCCGAGATCTGGAGCTGGTAGATCCATGGCAACATAGTCCCGGAGAGCAGTGCAATATGGCAGAGGTTCCTCTGTGTCCCCAGCCTCAGGATCCCACTCCTCAAACCATTCCAACGGGTCGTCGCCGTATGTCACCTCGCCATATCGGGAAGTAAACCTCCATGTTACTGTCGCATACCCCTCGTCGCTCGTGCCTGGTAGTTGGTAGATAAAGACTCGGCCCTCCTTGCTGAACTCGGGTTTGTGGAAGTATCGTCCCCAAACCCACTTTGGCGCGGTGCGCCGAAGGTACTGACGACTATTTTCGGAGCTGGTGTCGCTCGCGGAGTCGGCCGCTACGTCTGCCTCGCTGTCCGATTCGGTGGTAATGATCGTTTCTTCGCGAAGCAGTGCATCGTGTAGTTTGTGGTCCATGTCACAGATGGGGGGTTGTCCTCTCAAGTATCGCAGCAAAGCGGTTTCGGTGACAGTCACCCTCACGTATGACCACTCGTTTTTAGGCAGGCATGACCCAACGGATGATGAATCTTCGTGCGCTGACAAAAGACCGTCGTCGGACTCAAACTCGTCGTGGTACCATGTTCCTTCGCTGTACAGCAGTTCTTCGTGAATTTGAATCTGAATGGATGCCAATTGAAGCCCCGGAATTTGAGCCATATTCTTTATCAGCAAAGAGAATACGGGCACGTCCTCGAGGGTGAGACGACGCAACGAAGCGACATTACCCTCGATGAGTCGAAGCAGGAGAGTTGTCTCGAGACCCATGGAGCAGAGGCTCAAAGACTCCAAAGCGAAGCCGTTGATGAGCCATCTGAGAATTATGCATCCTGGATGTATATCTCGCCAGGCCCCGAAGCTCCAAGGGAAGTCCAAAGCAAGCTTGAAATGACGCAGGGTGGGGATCGAACTGACGAATGCTTTCATCAGTCCATCGAGTAGGGTACCTGCCCCCGAGTCGAAAGGTTCCAAAGGGTCGTTCATCCAGCGGCCGATGGACATATCCAGCGATTTGAGGTTCTTGAATGCCCAGTCCGGGTATTGGCGCCAATAGCCACAACCGGGGAATTCGTCGAGCCACCGTAGCCGTGTCACCGTAGATGTTGGGCGATTCATAGCGGGGAGAAGGAAGAGGAACAGACCGTCGTTCGTTTGGGATTGCGACAAATCCTTGAACACCGGTGGTTCCTTCAGGAATTGAAACTGGCTGGCCTCAATTGGGTATTCCAGATCAGAGAGGACCCTATTTGATGTCATGGGACGTGACACGAAGGTGTGGAGGTTGGCCAGTTTGTCGAGTGCCGACTCAAATACGGGACGGAAAATGGCGATGGCGACCCTCCGCGCAGCGTCGATTACCCGAACGTCAACTTCATCGTCTCGTGGACATGTGGGCCCGTTGAAAAGCCAAAAGAGCGACTGGGACGCCGTTTCAAAGTAGCGGCAAATATCGACGCACTCCTCAATGCGCACGTCGGTTGCCACATGCTCAAAGTCGCCGAGGGTGTGGGAGATCTCAAGCCACTCGACCTCCCGCACGTGCTGTGCCAGGTGCGGGGTGTTGCAAATGGCGAGAAACGCGTCGCGGTCGGCAACCAACTTGGAGACGTAGATGCGGGAAAAAAGCCGAGACGCGGCCGCGGGAGCGAGGGTGCGACAGCTGAGTCGCAATGCCTGGAGGTCTTCTTCTGTGAGTTGTTCGTCCCAAACAATCGCCGAGAGCAGTTCAAACGGCAGTGATGTGATGAGATTTCGCGCCGGAGCGACGGCTGAGGAAGTCCTGCTGCTGGTGATCTGGAGATTGCCGATGATGGGACTGTCAGCCATGTTGCCAGCCTGGGTGTAATAGGTCGAGTTTTTCCTTGTTCTGCTCTCTAAAAAGTGATGGTTGTTCAGGAAGTGGTGAAGGCAACCGTGGTGTTGTTGTGGACGCCGCTTGGTGCAGGCAATTGCCCCACCGCCTCTTTAGCGCGCTGGCAGTATTAGGCAGCAAGCAGCTCTGGCGCTCAGCTGCGGGAGACTAGCCCTAACCCTCCATTGCACGGCGAGATGGGCTCAAGTACCTATGTACCCGACCTGTAGGTAATTCACCAGGCACCATGGCCCGTTCGGTGGTCGTTGCTATTGGACCAGATTCTCATCTCCGTACTGGGACGGCAAATCACGAGCAAGACGGATGTCGGCAAACGAAAAAAAAAAAAATTGGCTTGCTTGTATTTAGTTCTATATGCATAACTGAGATGTCCTACAGTTCAAACCCGCAAAACTCGACACTCAACCGGTCCCACCATCTTCAACCCCCAGCGTTCCTTCCCTCTTTCTGTTGACCCACAGCGAAGTAGGCATCATTCGCCCCGCCCTCAGTTTGTAAACAGAGGAGGACGTCCTCGGCGTCCTAGTTCTTTGTACAACGATAGCTGGAAGCTGCAGCAGGGTCTCCTCGCCCATCAAACTTGGCCACTAAAGGATAGCTGCATATTTTCCGCGTAAACTGAGATTTTGCTGTCGGCAGCGTCGTAGCAGCAAGCTCCCGTGGGGCCTTCCCCTTTTCGACCCAGTCAATCAGCGATCCGAGCGGATTCGTCGGGCCCGCACCGTCAATGCTCCCGAGGCCGCAGTGGTCCACGCCGGGCGCCATGAAAAGTCGAAAGAAGCTGTCGACGTCGGATCCAGCGCCCAGCCTTTCCTGCACCTCTTTGCGGTACTGAACCGAATCCTGCGGGAAGATGATGTTGTCCGACTCGCCGTGCCAGACCATGAGCTTGCCGCCAGACCGCTTGAAAGCTGAAAGATCCGGATTTGACGACTCGATAATTTCCTCGAATTTCTCAACCGATTCGGCGAAGATCCCCCGCAAAACCACCGAATCAATCGCACCTACGTCAAAAGCCCCTTTTGCCTTGACAAAATACCTCACCCAGTCCGCCGCAACCGAAAACGGAACCCCGGTCCTCGTCCCATTCACCACCTCCGTCGCCGCCAGACTCTCCAGCGGCGAGCCAATCCCCAAGCCATACCAAAGCCTCGACCCGTCCGCCTTCTTCGGGCCCTCCCAAATCCTTTCCACAACATCCGCCAGCTCCCTCGTCAACACAACCTCCTCTCCCCCAGGACACACCCCCCTCTTCCCAACCAACTCCTCCGCCCTAAATCTCCTAGCACACCCCTCCACATCCGAAACAACCCCATCCTTCACACCATCCAGCCCATCACACGCCTCCACCACCTTCTGCCTCGCCACCTGGAACTCACAGGCCGAGGGGAAATACCCCCTCTCCTTCATCACCACCTGCGGCCAAAGCTCCGCAACAACATACTTCGTCCAGTAAATCGCCGGCGCGCCTGCCAAAATCCCATCAAAAGCCCCGGGATATTTCTGCGCGGCCACCAGTCCCTGGCGACCCCCCGTCGAGCAGCCCTCGAAGTAAGAGTAGCTTGCAGGTGTGCGGTAGTAAGAGGCGGTGACCTGCTTCTCGGCGAGCGACATGTCGAGTATAGAGCGGGAAGCGAAGTTCGTAAGCAGGGGGGTGTTGATCTCACCAGAGGGGGTGAGTGCCCATCCGGCGGGAGACAAAAGGTTGCCGTCGAGACCGGCGTCGGTGGATGCCGCTGCGAAGCCCTGGGCAGAGTAGGGCGCCAGAGTGAGGGGGCCGTGGCCGGCGGCCCAGGCGGAGCCGCCGAGGGAGATGAGGCGGGTGTTCCACGCGGAGGGAGAGGGGAGCCAGATTTGGACGTGGACTGTGTCGTTTGCGGGGGGGTGGCGGAGGGTGATGGAGACAGAGCAGATGTCATGGACGGTGATGTTGGTGTTGAGGATGGGAGGGGCGGCGGCGACGGTGTGGTTTTTGAGGGGAGTGCTGGTGATGGAGAGGATGATGGCGCCGGGGATGTGGGGTTTGGGGATGTTGGAGCACGGCGGGTCGGGTTTTGTAACGGCTGTGGCGGTCGCGATGGCAAGGCAGGCCAGCAGAGCTGTCAGAGCGGGAAGCATTGCGCCGGTTTTCAGGTCCAGAAAAAAGAAAGCTTGGAAGATTTAGAGGGCTGGACGAGGCTGGAATGAAGTGTATGGGACGTGTCGAGGCGGGTGATATTCCTTCAATATCGGAGCGGGACGTCTGTCTTATATGTCAAGTTGCCATTGAAAAAGCCGGCGAAGGTATCGCAACTCTTTCTCATTCGGGCAGTCGTGATTCCATTTTTCGCATGGCCACTCAATCTCTGGCCCTGGAGACGGTGACGCCGGCCTCGCCCGCAGCAGAGACACCTGTGGGTATCAGGCAAGTAAGCTTACCAAGGCCAAATTTCAGGGTCAACCACGTCGATCACGACAAACCGACGGTGTGAAGAAATGCCAAGTTCTTATTGGTCGCAACTAACTCACAACTCCGCCAGGCCCGGATTTATGCGCAGCTCCGGAGCACTCCGTCCATATTTCCGGGCTTGTTACACAGCGACACTTCCCCGCGGACAGCGGTCAGCCCCTTTGCGTATGTCATACGGCAAATTGCTTCTGCCTAAGAAAGAGGATCTTTAATGATGAAGCATGTCCGTGATGTGTATCATTTCCCTGCCAATTAACTGACACCCGTCGGACCAGCAACAAATCATAACCGCGACACCTGCGGCGAGGAACGAGAATAGAGAAATATTCAACATTAAAGACACGGCAAAAGAAAACAGTTGCAGCGATACTTTCACTAAGGTACGCAGCTCCTGTTTTTTCAATCGTCGGAACATCCTCATCTGCGACGATGGCCAAAGTCACCTTCCAAGCGCGCATTCGCCGGTGGCTATATCACTGGTGCTTCCTCAACAGAGCGTACCAGGCTCCGGTTCCTGGCCCAAAATACGGCATCAACTTGGTTATCTCCTCTGCAAACTCAGCGGTCTTGGTTGCGTCTTCGTGGAGCTGGGGATTCGGCCTTTAGTGATCGTTCCAATACTTATATGCAGCGCAGCAACCACAAACCTCAATGCTCTCCCACCCAAGGTAGTAAATCCCCAACCTCTGGTTGTCCTCCGGGATGAGTTCGTTCGGATCTTGCTTACTCGTCACTCCGCGAGTTTCGTTAGTATCGATCGCATACTGCCAATGACCACCAGTGAATCCCTTGATCTGGTACGTATCGGTGTACGTTTTATTCATCGAAGCCTTCAGGTCAGGGTCAGACAGCAGCGCGTCGTCTGAGAGCCTGATGCAGGCCTTTCGTACAGTTAAACGCTTGGTTCAAGATATTGGGACCGCTTATGCCAGGACTTACAAACTCGCAAACTGGCGCATCGAGGGCTTTTGTCAGCTCTGGGATTTGATCATCCGTGAAGCGCAGCGTCAACCATCTGGAGTCTCCGGTCGAGATCGTGTCTAGGTCGGTCATAATTCGGTTTCGGTCGCTATCCTCAGGCCATTCTATTTCAACGGATCATGTTAGAGCTAGTATGGATTCTAGACGTGTAAATCTGCACCCACGTATTACCCAGCAAATCTCGTGTCGTTCTCGTGGCAGAGCCAAGGCCTTTGTCGCGACGGTGTAACCGAAATATTGAGCAAAAGCACCCGCGGATGCGACACGCTGACGAATTTTGAGAAATTCGAGTGAGGATGCGGTGCAGGAAGAGGGGAGGGTGAAGCGGATGATTTGTGACAACATCTTGATCTGAGTATCTTGAGCTCCCGAGGGCAATGGGCAGAGAGATGATTTGACATGAGACAGGAGGATATTTCACTAGAACAGATACAGCGAGAGCTCTCGGCGGAGCCCGTGCGTACCACCGAAGTCCGTCGGTCTCCGAAGTCCGTCGGTCTCCGTAGCCCACCCATGCTTCTGGGTGAGCCGATAGGCCTGCGGCCAGCGACTCACACCAAGAACACGTTTCTCGCCTCGGCAACTATTGAGATAGACATTATGCGCACGGGCAGTTTGGTCCTCAGCGCTCGATATCCGTGTAGCGGCTACAAGAAGCCTGAACAAAATCGCGCTCAGCAACAAGAGCCTTGGCAGTCCTAGCCCTGGTCCCCAAAGCGGTGGGTACCTACCTTGTCTTCGAACCTCAGTCACACGGGCACCACCCCTCTTCACTATCGTTTTCCCAGAGTCTTGGCGCTAATGATAAGATCAGATTCGGGAAGTCGTACCTCAACTCAGCGGCGGATGTCGGACGCCAGCTCCCAGTTTCAGTCGGATACTGTCTCAGAACCTGCGTCGGACTTCACTGACTCTCCCTCGCCGCCAGAAATCAACATTCCATTTTCAACCAACTCGATGCAAGCCGAACCCTTTCTCCTACTCGCTGTCTACGTTCTCACCCACCGATCGAGTCAAAGTAATCCGTCATCGTGGAATAAAAGTTGCAATCCTGGGGCCGCCTTCGCAACCCTTCCGAGTCTTCATACGAGTCCATTGTGTACGCGTTATTAGTATGCTGTATACTAAAGTAAGGTAGGTACGTAGTTGCTACTACCTTGATAGAACATTCTCGTGCTCTTTGTTCTGAACAATCCCTCGCCTCACCACGTAGGTACCTAAGGTACCTGAGGTTTCGCGCCAATTGAGTAAGAAGACTAGATCCGGGAATCGACACGGATGACGCTGGTTTACCGAAACTCGACATGCACAATAACAGCGGCGGGCGCCTCCAACCCTCACCACAGGTATTTTTCCCGACGCAATCCTCTCCCGCTTAACCCGTGTATCATCACTGGATTGTTTGATGATGACATGGCGGCTTCAATCTTTAACAGTGGCATCACAGACTGGAGAGTGCAGCCACTGTTTAGGCGTGGCTGGGTCTTACAGGAGCAGATGCTGTCTCCACACACTTTAAACTTCAGCAGCAAGAGTCCCTGGTGGAGTTAGGTATCCGGTAGGGCAGACGAGGTTAACGACAAAATTAAGGGTAAGAATCCTTACATCGCAAGCTTCAGAAAGATAAAGCGGACGGTACGACCCGACAGTCTAAACATAAAATTACACGAGCTCCACCATAAATTGGTTCAATATTGTCGGAGGGTAATTACACTTAGCGCGCGCTTACTAAAGGAAGTGACAAGCTGATTACACTATCAACGCTGGCACATCACGCTAAGATAATCACCGGGTTAATTCATCACGCCAGATTGTAGACAGAGTCGCTCATTTACAACCTGCACCAGTGCGTTTCCGATTCACATCGGAGCGAGAGGCCTACGCCCTACCGCACCCCGAGTTGGTCGTGGGCCTCTATCGACGGTTACGTGATCCGATCGCACTTCGTCAAAGGTTATAGTTCGCTAATGGCAAGGCCGTCTCTATCGAGACGACCACCCATGAACTTAACAGGACCAGACTGGATCTGTCACGGATGGATTCTAAATCCTGTCTGGGTATCTGATGGAAGTCATATTCGCTGATTTTGCCTTCGATCTAAGTAGTAGAGTGAGCAAGCCCAGTTAAAAAGTAGGGGTCCCTGGCCATCTAATTAGCGAAGCTGACTGGGTGCTTGGCACTGCCAGAACGCCAGTGAGCCTCAGCCACTGTGGTGACGAAGTCTTGAATCCTACAGAATGGTCTATAAAGAAGGAGGTTATCGCTGGAAGCTAGAACCACGCAAGCAATACAATCACACCATTGCAATCCAAGAGTGCCGTGCTATCTGACAATTCTTGTTTCTCAGGCTAGTAATCACATTATTCTTTATTTACTACTGTTAAGACTCACACCCTGTGCATTATAGCTTAGCGACCTACAGTGACATTGTATCCCCGTCTGAGTGTGCTAACTCTTTATTCAGTCTTCTGATCACTTCTTTCAATTGGCGTCCTGCCATACGCTCTGTCTTAACCTGTCCAGTCTTGACTGTGCCAGGTGCAGGTCGTAACAAACAAGCCACACCGGTACACTACTAAAAGTAGAGTGTTATGCACTTAAGCACCTGCACCGTTGTTGCCCTGCACCTAGTGTGGTACCATGACATCTGTACTTAGTAGTGTATTAAACTACATTCCTTGGATTTCGCCGTCGCGAACATTAGTGGGAACGCCGCCGTTTGCGGTGGGTTAGGTGCATTTCCAGTTACCGTTTAGGATCACTCAGGAAGCCACAATCGAGAGCGGGCTTGGAGTGCAGCAGTTCACTCTTTTGAAATCTTGTTTAGCTTGCTGCAGCTTGAGCGTAGTCACATTTGCTCTTTCTGAGACATCAAACTTCGGTTCCTGGACACTGCCATGACTAACTAAATATTAGTCACGGGCCAGCCATGACATCCGGATGCATGTATATCACTCACTGTCTCACACCGCTACGCATTCGGATGCTGCAAGAATGAAGCAGTATTCAATAGTTCTGCATTAGCTTTTTCACTAGCTCCGGGACGTCCCGCGAGCCAATCCATCCCCTGAAGGGCCGGGTAGTTGACACCGCTATTTCATCAAGGATCCTGATGTTTGAGAATAACTACGCCACAAAGTCATCCCAGGGAGGGGGGGGGGGGTTAGGGTTGAACAACAAGTATTAAAAAGGGCAATCAACCCCCATCCTCCACCTACTGACTACCATTAAACTTTTGAGACTCCAATTCGGTTTAGCTGACTATCTTCCCACATACGAGTTTCTCTCCTGAAGGACGAATCATACCCCTTAACATGGTTGGCAGCGACCTTGGCAATTCCTTTGAGGACTCTGTCGTCTCCACCCACTTGAAGGAGATTCACATTCGATGCGAGTCGAGGGTTGACAGTATCCGTTGCGTGTATGCGGATGGCTCCCAGACTCCAAAGCACGGCGGGGACGGCGGTCGAGAGGAGATCTTCGTCTTGGGCAAAGGTACTGTTCATCACCGTTTTTACACACGCCTTCGTCTCCGAGACGGTACATGTATGCTGACCGCCCTCTCGCCAGATGAGGCTGTCATTGTGAGTTTTAGCTGATCCGGGCGTGTTCTGCATCTTGATGCTGATTTTAGCAACAGACGGTGTGGGTCTGGGCTTGTGTCGACATCGACGCCATTCAGTTCCAAACGACAACTGGAAGGTTATCGCCCAAGTATGGTGGCAATAGCGGCGTCCAGAACCTTTTGCGTGGCCATGATGGTCAGCGGGAGCGTGCGCTCATGGGGTTCAAGGGTCGCTGCCATGGCATCCTGTACAACATTGAGGTTAGTCACCATGTTCATAAAGCATGGTATCCCGGTTCTGTCTGACAAGTGGTTCACTAGCCTATGTGGTCCGACTCCCGTCAGCTAGACAGCCTGAGCGTTGCTATCGGCGAGTTGAAGGGCATCGCTCCAGCACCTGACTTTGACATGCTCACCTGCGTGAGCGATCCATTTCCGGCCAATCTCAAGACCATCAAGGTCAGATGTGGACCATACATTGACGCCATCGAGGTGAGATACCTAGATCCTCACTGCACACCTATGAGAATTCCATGCTTACCACCTCCCTTGCCGAATAGTGCATTTTCAGGCTTCCTAGCGGCCAGGAGATATCCACTGGCAGCAAAGGCGGCAACGGTGGCGTAGAGCACCAGTTCACGCTCAATTCCAACGAGCGCATCATCCGTGTCGAGGGTCGCGCAATGGCTTGTATTGACCGACTGCAGTTCTTCACCAGCCAGAATCGTACGTTTAGTCACATACCACCTAGTGACCTAGGTTTCCTCAGAAGGTACTCTGACACATTTCTTCGCTAGGTTCCAGCCCCGTGTACGGCGGTAATGGCGGCAGTCCGTTCGTCTGGACTCCCCCGTATAATGGAACTGCATCTGCCGCCAACGCCAACATGTGCCTCCTTTGCTTCCAGGGATCTGCGTCGCATGGAGTCTTCCGCCTCGCTCCCGTTTGGGCTGCGGATCCCCCGATCAAGTTCTCGCTGAGCATTGATTCCTTCGATTCCATCTCCCAAGAGATGATGGGCAAGCCCGAGATCGGCTGGACGGATCAGCACCAATCCGACAACAAGACTGACCAGACCGTGACACACAAATCCGTGTGGACTTTGCAGGCCTCTAAGTCAAGCAGTGTCACCTTGTCTGAATCAAGCCGGAACAAGGTGGGTGGCAAGGTCACATCCGAACTCAGTGTGAAGGGCAAGGCTGGCGTGCCCTTTTGTGCAGAAGTTGAGGTGGCAGCCAAGGTCGGGTTGGAGGTTAGTGCTGAACACGAATGGGGATCGTCTGCGACCGACGGAAGTACTGTCTCCAGGACCTTCACGGTGAGCGTGGAGGAGTCGATCCCCATCCCTCCCAAGAAGCGCTTCGTGGGCAAGGCTGTTGGCTACCAGATGAAAGTCACTGGTCTGAAGTGGCTCGGCACAATGACTGTGACCTACGCTGGTGGTTCTACAAAAGCCATTCCCGTGGAGGGAACGATCGACAGCGCTAGTGTGACAAAGATCCATACTTTCTCTGAGTTTGTGGATCTCTAGAGCTCCTCTTGGGCGGGCAACCAAAGGATGTCAACGCCAAATGCAGATCTCTTTGCCGTAGAACACAATCAGGACGGCAGCACAGTTTGTGCCTAGCACGCAACAATACAAATCGTGTTCGAAGACCATCATTTGCTTGCTAATTACCTAGGTAGCTTAAAACCGGGCCTGAAAACTGAAGTTTCAAGTCGCAAGATTTGGGGTACTAAATTTCATTCCCCTTGTCCATTTTGGAAACTAGTCACTGATATCTACCCAGTTCTGCTTATAGTTGCTAAAAAGTTCCCCATTGGCAGCGATCAGAGCTCATTAAGTCTTAGTGAAAGCTACATACCTAGGTATCATTATATGGGCTTACACTACCCCATATACCTTCCCAGGGGTGTAGGCTGCTTAAAGCACGGCACTCTTAGAAATGATGGATTCCACTGCGTGATTGTATTACTTATACACTTCTGGCTGTAAGCCAGAACCTCCTTCTTTTATAAACCTATCTAAAGGATTCGACTTTATTACCACAGTAGCTCAGGCTCACTGGCGTTCTAGCAGTGCTAGTGTTGGAATGGTGTGTGGGATTGGTGCGTGTGTGCACCCGGTTCTGGTTCAGGGGCTTGAGGGCTCTGGTGTAAATCGTGTCTGACAGTAGCACCGCTATATGAAAGCCGTAACGACTACCTAGCTTAACTTTTCATATAATCTGGATGTTGCTGTTCCAATCTTTCCAGCCTATGTCATACATCGAAGAAAACGCGAAGAGGGGAGGAAAAGAAAAACAATCAAAAATATAAGACATGAAAACGTGCGAATTCCTTCTCCCACTAAACAGCTCCCTCGCTCACTCAGCCTTCTCAGCGTTCTCCTTTTTCTTCTCCTCCTCCTCCTCAGCCATCTTCGCAGCCGCAACAACCGCCCGATGGATCTTCTCATCCTCATCTTCGTCTCCATCCCCCACTTCACTCCCCCCTTCGTCACCTCCCTCTCCCTCTCCCTCCTTATCCCCCCCCTTCTTCAACATCCCCCCAACCTTATAAATCGGCCCCGTTACCGCCCCAATCCCCGCCCCCACCAACGCCCCCGGCAC
>Ga0247758_1001867_pt1 | contig 13468 bp, 16 predicted proteins | sample UWRJL156409C4_FD_180950 | JGI IMG/M metagenome (GOLD analysis project Ga0247758, IMG submission 180950) | Plant litter microbial communities from Arlington Agricultural Research Station in Wisconsin, United States - UWRJ-L156-409C-4 | ecosystem: Environmental > Terrestrial > Plant litter >...
GCTCTGCAAGGCGATGCTTCCACCAGTCCCAGCGCTTCAAAATCCACGGGTCGCCCACATCCCTGCGATAGATCTCGCCCATAGACGGTATCTTCCCTTCCCTGTGCACAGCGTGATATCTCAAGCATTCTAGCGCCGTGTACGTTCTATGGATAAGCTACTCACAGGCTGTCCAGAGCTCACACTCGGCCTCCATCGGGTTCGCTGGTGTTGGTGACTCGATAGGTTCGATGGCCCGCATGGTGTCAGAAACACGGCACACTGTATTTGGGTAAATTGATGGGGTTGCAAAAGATGTGATTATATTGCTTCTCCTCCGGCACTCTGGCTTCGCCAGAGGGCCTAATCTTATACTTTTTGAATAGTGGCAAATGATTGCGTGTTCAGTGGCCATTATTCCCAATCCATCGGCCTGGTTGTTTCTAGACCCTTCGCCGGTGTTCTGGCACTGCGTGGCCAGAACCCCCTACTTTCTGACACATGGCATAGTATGGGATAGCCATGTCCTTAGGCATCTGCGCGCGCGAATAAGGAAACCCAGCTCTTCGATCTTGCCACGTCCTTATGTGCCTTGGTGTTTTTGAATTTGTCTGTCAGGTAGTAGCACGGCACTGGGCAAAAGTCAGCAAAGACTCTAACATGCAGTGGAAGGCAATCGGAAGAGTAGGAAGGCAATCGAAAGCAAGGCAGTTAAAGCAAGAAGGCAGTCAGTAGTCAGGCCAAATGTGCCACAGGTGGTTCGACGGGATCTCGTAAATCATGTTAATCATGTTTCGCCAGCAAGAATGGAGAAATTTATGTCCATACTCTGCCGACGCAGCCGGCCAGGCGCCATTTTTAATGAACTTGGCCATGGCAGTCGCCGGAGCCACAATGCCGTCATCACCGTCTCCAGCCGCCATAAGCAAGTTCTGAAGCGTGATGTGATAAAGATGTTGGCGAATTGAGGATCTGCCTCGGCTTCTGTGAAGCTCAAGTCGACTGCGTCCATTGCGAGGGAGTGGCTTGGAGCTAGGAACGGGTGGAGCTGGGACGATGGAATAGATGACGGAGCCGGGAACGGATAGAAGCCGGGAATAGATGGGAGTTGGGATGGATGGGGAGCCGGGAATGGATGGTGGGAGCTGGGCGAAACGGTGGCTGATAATCGGGGAGCCGGGAATGGCGATGATGCGACGAGCTAAGAGGTGGTCGGTGATGTCCTGGCAATGACAATGATGGGACGAGCCGGGGTTTTAGAGCGCCCCCTTTCTTTGTCAAGGGCGAGCGAGAGAGCGGACGGTGGACAGGCAGGTCAATGGTGTGCGGACGTATTTTTAGAGTCCTACGGCGGCTTACGCCTTCCGGCGAACGCGAGCTCTTACAAAGCGCAGCCTGGAAGCTGCGCCAGCAGGGGAGCATGGGTAGCCGTCGACGCCATAAAGCCACCGTTCTTTGTTGTCCACCTCCTGCCCACCGTCGTATCGACGCCACGAAACATGGCATCAGCCACCAGCCTCTTCTTAGACGTGAACGGACAGCCCTCTGGCCTTTGCTCACCAAGTTGGCTCTTTGATGGGCTATGTCCTGACATGGTATCTGAGACATGCGCAGCGATAAAGTCGGAGATGACAGACCGTTGTGTCCAATACAAACTAAATAGGTTGAGAAGGGAACAATATAGCTGAACCACACCCATCGAAAACAGCTCCCATTGGAAACAACTCCCATTGGAACACTGCTCGCATCGCGTATAACTCACCCTGCTTTCATAATCCCAGCCTCTATCTGCTGTCTTAGGCTTCTGCGCTGCTTTTCTCCGATCCGCACTGCCTCCGATGTCTTCCAACAGCCGCAAGACCAACTCGTCCGCTTTGAACAAAGGCCAAAAAATATACTCATCTGCGCTCAGAGATACATAAAAATATAGCTTCATCGTCGGGGTTGGAAGCGGTGCCGCGGAATTGGCCGATGCGGCCCGAGGGCGTAACTGCGGCTTTGCGGGCGACGAGGTTGGGGAGCGTGAAGCCGGTTGAGGCGGCGTGATCGGAGACGTCGACTTGGAGGCCGTCTTTGTGGGTGCATGGAGTCTTAGAGGGAGATATCTTAGCAGGTAGGGTGTGAAGATTGATGAGGGGACTTGATGAGGGGAGATGATGATGGGAGGAAAATGCAAATGCTCACGACGGTCACTCCTTCCATGGTGCCAGGTGCCAAGAGGAGCGGTAAACAAACCTCCAGGCAGCAGCAGGGAAAAGGGTTAGGGTTCTGATAGTGTCCGGGGCGACAATCGAGGTTCATCTTCACCAATGTAGCAATTAAATAATATAATTCTACTACCAATACATGGGGAACAGCAGAACCCTTGATTGAGTAACTACGAGCATGATGGCGGAGGGTGGATGCCACTAGCGCTTCTGCCCTCAGCAGGCTGTCCTCGGGCAAGAGGTGCTGACAACCGACGAAAGCCCGTTCATACGCCTGAAATGGATAAGCCATCAGGACTCGACGGTGCTTATGTGCAAACATGGAGATCTGTCCCCTTTCGTAGCCCGAACAGGCCCCAGTTGATCCATTAGTCCATCCTAGTCTAGGTAGGTACCGTCAGGTATCAACAGCTGACAAAGCAATACGTGCCCGGAGGAGGCGTGCCACTGCAAGGCTTAAGGCTTCCTGTGATTTTCTGGGCAACCTTCACGGCGAATTTATTGTTCGAAGCGAGATGAGCTTCACAACCTCCCAGGTCCTCGAGGGCTTTCGTGACCTGTGGAGATTCATCAGCACAGTTCTGCTTGGAGCTGTCGAAGCTTCACGAGGTCAAACTCACCGCGCTTATCTTGGTGGCGCATTGTTCGACAGACAGCGGTTGGGCGAAGTAGGTCTTGAATCGGACAGATACCCGGTTAGATTGGTGGTCCACTACGGGTAAGAAGGTCTGAGGGGGGCACCGACTTTCCACGAATCATCGCACACGGTAGCGTGTGGATCGATATCGATGACGCCGGCCTGCACTGCGGCGACGACAAATCCAACGGCGACCGATGTCGAGAGGCGCATGGTGTTGTATTGATGGCACTGACGATGGGTAGATCTTCTTGGGTTACGCCGCTTGAGATTGCTCAGGGCAAGGAATAGGTCTGTGGTCTGGAGGAGGTACGTGGATCCAACTCTGCTCTTCTCTTCGGTACCCTAGGGTCGTTTCACTTGGTGCACTAATGCGGGTTATATAACTTTCATCACTAGAGACAGCGGTCGCGGGTACGGCGTCGCAGGATTGAGGCGCAGCCGTATGGCAGTCCCTACCTACAGTTCACTTACCGGTCCTGAATCCTCACCGAACAAGGAGGGCAGCTGGCGATGTTGGGCAATATTTCGGCTCCCACCGGGTGACGGAGAATAGGTATTGGACCACGCAAGACCCACGGCAAGGGCCTAGGCTGCCATGTTTGTGACCTAGGTAAGGCAATCATTGTCGTGGGCGGGTCTCCCTTCTGTACCACTAAACTCATAAATCGAGACGGCCTTGCTCACTGATCTAATCTAGTGACAAGAAGTCATTTGTTCCTGCGCCGCCCTGCACCAGATATTGGGTAGCGCACTCAACCACTGATTGGGCGGCTAAGTCGGATCTGCTGGGGTTGCCCTGCAGGTCTTTACGGCGGCGCAGCCCGAACGGCTCGGCTGTTGAACCGGGGACGATTGTGCCATGCAATTCTCCTCCAAGGCGGACTTTTGATAGGTAATATGAGGAAATACTTGAAAGTGGGGATCCCGCTGACCCTGTCAGTCTCTCCAACTCCGTCCGATTCAGACTCTAGAAATCGATATGGCCACTCTTCAACACCAGCACACCCTCTCGAACAACCCCTTGTTCCGCAAAACCCCATGGCCAGGCATCACGGCTGTCATCTGCATGTCCCTGAGTCTAGTCGCCTCAGCCGTCGTGATTGCCGTCTCGGACGGTGACCCGGTGAGCTCCTGGAAGGTCCAACCTGCCGTTCTGCTCGCCATCTTCTCCGCGACGTCCAACATCGTTTTCAACACGGCTCTAGCGACAGGCATAGCTGTTCGATTCTGGCTATGTGCGTCTAAGGGCGTGAAACTGTCCCAGTTGCACTACATTTGGGATCATGGTCGCATCCTGGGAATCGGATCGGCCGTGCGTGCCGGGCCCCCAGCGAGGACAGTGGCAGTTCTTGCCCTCTTGGCCAACATGTTGCAGTTTGTTGGAGCGCCTCTCCTCCAGCGTTCAACATACCAAGCCTTGCAGTACCGCGTCAGCAATGAGTCGCTGTCGATGGATATTGCCAGCGCAATCCCAGACGGATGGTTCGGCTCCAAGGACGCCGTCGGGAGAATCAGCAACTTTGACCGAACTGCCCTGCCCCTGATTCAGCAGTGGTGGCAAAACACTTCTGTCACCACGCACCATGGCTGTGAAGGAACCTGCGAAGGCTACGTCCCTGGAGCCGGCTTTAAATTCGAATGCTGGACCACCGAGCGAAAGCTGGAGTTGGCCACCAACCGGACCGATGGTGAAGCTGTGTTTTTTGTTAACCCAGTGGTCGCCAAAAACGCAACTGGAGGCCCATACCTCCGACTAACCGTTTTGTACGTCTCCGAAGTCGATGACTCCTGCGTCGGCACCGTGCGTGAAGAAACATGTGATATCGAGTCGGCGACAGTTAATTATCCCGTCACCATCGACACCCACACCGTTCACATGCGGCCTTATGAGCTCGTTCAGAAACCTAGCGCACCCTCTCGCCCTGTTGATGTCGCTGCTAATCAGTCAGCCGTGAGTCCTGTGGAAGCTTTGTGGGCATTTGCTCAACATCGGATCACCGACAACGCAACCAAGACATACGAATATGAGTCTGATACGTCCACTTACTATGGCCCGGATATGCTGGCCGATATATTTTATGTTGCTGACATTGGTGAAGACGGTGGTCCAAAGTCGCGTTGCCGACTAAAGTGGAATAGACCGACCGAGTATGTCCTAGCCTCCATGTACGATTTCATGTTCCGTGCGGCGATGCGGATTGGCAACGGGACGGAGACGCAGGTGTTTGACACACGGCAGACGGTACCGACGCTGGTGTTCCAGACTGATGGACGGTACTTGGGGGTTGGCTTGGCGGTTATGGCTTGTGGGCTGGGGGTCATTGCCATGCTGATGTGGGGATGGTGGCAACTCGAGAGGCCGGTGACACTGAGCCCATTGGAGACGGCGAGCGCTATGGGAGCTCCCATCTTTGAGGAGACGGAACGGGGTGCCACGATCAACGAGATACTGGCTAAAGTCCGTAATATTGAGTTCCGGCTCGGGACACCGCGAGTTGATACGTCCGTGACGGAGGTGGGTAAGGGTTGAAATCTGCTCAAGCGTCAGAATGGAGTAGTGCAAAGTGTGGAGGAATGTATAAGGTTTCGCTCTGATCAAAGAGCCGAACGATGTTTCAGCTAGCCCCCTTGAAATCCTGCCATTCCTCCAATTACATGTCCGCCCTCATGTTCAGGAGGCGTTAAAGGATGGACGATAATTGTGCTAATGCCAACTTTGAAGACAACGGATATTGTAATATTATGCCTGCAATGGACTTTCTATCCAGCTCCATGAAGGCTACTAGTGTCTGCAGGTCCCTCACGGAAGAAGACCACACTCTCCCAAATTGTTATGCCTCTCCAGCGGGAGGGCTTCTTTCTTTAAGGCTACAAATGATAAATATTCGTAGAAGCAGATGCCGCGTATCATGGGACCTCGTTGTTAGTAAGCTTCAATGTAAGATGGTTTAAAGTCGTCTACGTGGAAGTAGATATTTCCGGCTTGTACGACTAGCAGTGTTTGATACTTCTCAGCCGAGTTCAGTGGCTGTTGAACAGAAACATAGCTCTTGCAGTTACTGACGTCCTCCAGTCGATACCACTTGATAGTAAACCTGCTCTCCAGACCCCGGTTGAATCGGTCCGACCACTGGTTGAAATTGTTGTAGCGCCATACGCGGTGGGCCGTAAGGGTTCTGCATAACGAGTATCGTTGACGGCCTGGGTAGCTTGTTCCGCACATGGGTCTCTTTGCAGGCGATGACAAACGTGGCGAAGTGAAGGACCCTGGACAAACATTACCGCTCATTAGCATTTGCGCATACCGTCGTGATTGGCGAGAGAAAACTCACGTCAGAAGAGCAGTAAGCGCCACTACCGCCTGGCCTCTCTGCGATCGCTGCGTTACTTCAGCGGCAATTTCGCTCCACCGGTAGGAAGGCATGGAGTTGAGAATGTCTCCTACACTGGAAGCCACGCCCATCAGCCCTAGGCCCGTGTTGCAACCGATCAACGCCAGCCAGATAATCAGATCCAATGCCACATTCGCCCCTGGATGTATGCCCCTGTGTCCTCCCCTTGAGAGAATGCAGATGCCCTCAGAGAGGGCCCAACAAAACGCGAGGGCGACCTGGAGTTGTTGTTAGTGCGTTCGGCAGAAAATGGGAAAGTGGCAATAGGGGAGTAGGGATAGACTCACCGGCGGAGCAATGACCAGGAACCGGACTGTGGAACCTCTTACAGCCATCACACCGCTCAGGGCCAGGATGATGATGCAGAGGATTAGTTGGAAGATACGCAGCGCGAGCTTCCAAGTCCACGTCCTTTTTGGAGACGTGTACTTAGGCGGCATCGGCATCGGCATCGGCATCGGAGTCGGCGTCGGCATCGGCATCGGCATCGGATCCATCTTCAATATCGAAGACGCCGTCGTTTCAACCTTAGATATCGACAATGCCGTGGGAGATTTAGATTCTCCTGAATTTAGCGTGGATGCGGTAAGGTATTGAAGTAAGGAAGATATTCCGGACGCGAGGGAGAACGAGACCCTAAAGTATCCTCTAAGCAGCCTGCCCGCTGAGTTGCAGGGGTTAGACTGGCTGCCAAATCCGCCGGGTTGATATCACTCCGGCGCTTATTATTAGCACACCCTACTAATACATTCAAGTCTTGACGCGTAACAGCTGAAACGGTTGGGAAGTGGGCACAGCCTATATTGCCCGTTCAGCCACCCTACGGATTAGATAGGCTTGGCGTGGTGGTTTCTTAGCTGCGCCCGCTTGCACCATTTGGCCTGGCAAGATCCCACCACAATACAAAGTTGTGTACGGTGGTGAGGGTTACTGGTGTAGGGGATATTTGTAACTGACTTATAAGACGTTGGAGAGGATTACTTTGGTCGCCTTTTCTAACACTTACGCGGAGACTAACCTTTCCGAGAAGGATTGCACCAGCATCCAGGAGCTTTAAATCATAGGGCTGTCAGAAGAACCTCCAATCGCGCCCGGGGCTTTGGCCTCACCTTCTTGACCAGAGGGGCGTTCTTGTACGCCCTAGAATGGACCAAGGCCAAGCTGCCGCCTGTGGTATCTAGACCAGTAACCGGCTTGGTTGCGATGTTGTCCTTGAGGACAATAGGAATTCCATGTAGCGGACCACGAACTTTCCCAGCCTTCCTCTCGTTGTCCAACATCTTGGCGCGCTGTAGGAGGATTTTCTCGGGGGCGATGCTGATAAAGGCCCACAAATAAGCATCGTGAGAGCGGATTTGGGTAAGATACGAGTGCACAAGTTGCGCCCTGGTGAGGCCCGAGTTGCTCGACAGGAGCTGCTGGAGATCGTTTACAATCGCGGTCAAAGGATCGAATTCTATGGCGGCGCGCTTTGCAAATGTTCCCAGGAAAGATTTCAATTCAGCTTTGCAGATAAGTGCAGCACACTCAACGTGTCAGAATGGACCGTGACAGTGACTCAAAGTGGAACTGGTCTGAGTGGGAGGGAATTCGATCACCCCGACAGGCTTCAGCACTCGCCAGCACCATGAATGGTTCACCGCTGACCCATCGGGCCACCTTTTCACTGAGGCCCACTTCGAGAAATGGCACGACAAGCGGATGAGAAGCTATCGCTAGCTGCCCTTAGACTATGGTCACCTCCATAACCACGGCCTCAGGGTATGGTGGATCTTTCTGCAACTTTTCCCAACGTTTCTTAACATCAGATAGCCCGTGCTCTGCCAAGCGCTCAAACATCCCAATTATCCCTCCAACGTTGTCGAAACTGCTTCCCCCATAGACCTTCTCTAGAAAGCCCAGTCGCTCAAACGCGCCCTCCACCCTGCTAGACCTACCCAAGACCATGACAAACGTCTGGTCGAGCCCGGTCAGTACTTTCACAGATTCGCCCATCTTCCACGTCCCAACCTTGAGACACCACACCTCGGCCTCGTCCCACTTTGACTCCTCGCCCTCGACCGCCCGCCTCCAGCCCTTTTCCCGCACACCGGCCACCTCCTGCTCAAATGACACCATCCACGCATCCTCCTCCAGCTCGCTGGTCGACCCCCCGCCAAAGTCCACACGACTTCCCCCGATATCCGTCTGTCCCACATACGTCAACTTGGCCTTCCTCACCGGCCCCCGCAGCACCAGTTCGCCCCCCATCACCTGCCCAAACCGATTCCACTGGCTCTCGGTCAGGTCCGTCGAGCAGCTCACCACCTCGCAGTGGGGAACGAAGCGGCCTGGCTCGTTGATCACAGGGTATATCGTCGGATGTGCCACCGAAACCCAGCTCCACGACGGCAGGTTCGCCTCGTCGGCGAGCACCCGCCGCGGCTTCTTGTACTTGGTACCCTGCGGCGCCCAGCAGAGGTCCTCGATGAGGCGGTCCCGCCATAGGCCGGCGAGGTACTCGGCGCCGTGGAGGTCTTGCATGCGCCCCGCGAGACTGGACAGCGCGGGAAGCAAGTCCGAGCGACGCGTGATGCCACGTTGGGTGTAGTCGCTTAGCATGAGGCGCCAGAAGCGCTGGAGCTTGGTGCGGAGCTCGGGACTTCCATCGGGGGTTTCGAGGTGGTGCCAGACGCTGAGGTGTTCAGAGGCGGAGACACGGCCGTCTTGGGACTTGAAGTGCGTGGCGCATTCAAAGCAGAGGCCTTCGGAGGTGAAGTGGATGATGCGCGTGGCGAGGATGCGTTCCTGGAGTGTCCATGCGCGTTTGGACAGGGGGCCTTGGACTGAGTCGCTGATGCCTTGGGGGGCCGACCAGGAGGTGGAGTCGACTGATGGTGCGGCGAGCTTCTGGGTGCGGCGGGCGTAGAGGGTGGTGTGGCTTCGCAGTTGGGCGAGGCGAGTCCTTCGTAGGCCGGAGAACCCCAAGATGTCGCGGGTGGCGTAGTTCAGCCTGGGGCTGTAGAACTGGACGGGGTGTGCGGCGTATGCTGCTTCTTGGGCTTCGAGAAAGGGGACTTTACTCCCGGGCGAGGAAACGGTGCTGATGGTCAGGTAGGCGTTGGAATAGACATCGCCCATGTTGACAGTCTCGGTCTGGCAGTCGGCAGTGCTATCTTGTATAATGCAGAGGGAGTCAATCCAGGCGTATTGTAGGCCGAGCTTCCGTGCCAGCACGACGGCGTCCTGGTGTGTCGCCGGGAGGTTGGAGAATGGAATCCGTTCTTGGAACTCATCCAGCCTGTTCTCTGTAAGTTTGAAGTCGATTCCACCGAGACCCCAGCTATGGCTCAAGGCCGTGTAGCGGATCGTCTCCACAAGGGGCTGAGTGATGAGTCGAACATCGGCCGTGTGATCCTCATCTCCTTTCTAAATCCACCCCATTGACCGTTCTGATGAGGGCGAATGGGTAGTTCTCGAGGTCCAGATCATAGCAGACTCCACATACTGTGCTGCTCTGCGCCAATTGCTTCGCGTAGTTGGTGTCCATCAGCAACCTTTGGACAGGACTGATGCCGGCCCACACAGCCTCATCGATTTCCTCGCGATTGCTGAGTCTGCTGCTGAACATCTTGAAAATCTCATGAATAACTCGGCGACAGCTTATTTCTGTCCAGATATCCCTGCGGGGTGGTGATTCGAGGCTCTAAAGGTGTGGTTGATTTCACCAAATCCGATGATCGTTCAATACACCGCTGGTTCTTTGGGTTTGGTCGCTCACCAACAATGGCCGAGGGCGATTGAAAGAAGCATATTGCAAAATGACTCAGGACCTACAGGTCGGATGCAGTGTTCGAGTTGGCTTCAGGGATTTGCGTGGCTGCATCTATTGGACAGAAGGCGCGAACTAGACCTTCAGCTGAAAAATACGATCCTTGGAAGGGGATTCGGGACAGAAAAAGGGGTAATTCATCGGATTGGCCACCCCAACACCAAAGCAACAGAGATCACAAGTGATTGGGAGAAAACAACCTAAAAATTGCATGCAGCCATTTCAAGCACATGTTGGATTACCTAGGTACTTTCATGGTTTCCCTTTGACGATCCCGAGCACGCCAACCACTGGTTCAAGGTTGCCACCCAGTGAGGCATCAGCGTTTCTGTGTTGTGTGTGTACGACCGAACCAGATGTCTCAAAGCCAGATGGAATGACAGAAACCTGGAATCCGGGGAATGAGACTGCGTGTGTGTGCACCAATCAGTTCCATCTCGGAGGAGATTCCGATTTTCGGTCTGGGCAAGCGCCCGCTAGAGGGACAGCTTCAAATAATTAAGGCACCCTGTCGCCGCGAGTCATCGAGCGTTCATATCCCCGTTTTCCAACCCTTCGCCAATACTCTGCAGAGCGAGGCTTCAAACGTACTAGTGTAGGATCTTGCGGCACTTGCCGCGTCGCCTTCGGCGCTTTTTTCCCCAAAATAAATCCTCTGAGTCGGATCTCGAGGAATTCGGTCGCACTAACACCTCGGTGGCTCTCAGTTCTTGCCGCACTAACTGACAGCCGGTGTTGATCGGGTGTTGGATCCGAAGCCTGCCGGCAGCCGATGTTCTCACACCGGTCGCTCATTGTAGCATAGCGCGTGCCTCTTAAAAAAAAAAAAAAGGTGGATCGCAGACTGAGATTTGCGCATGGGTTCGGCAGAAACATAGAAGCTGAAGAGGCGATCACAGAGGGGAACAGCGGCCGTATTCGAGTGAGGCCGCGAACATCATCATCCTCACTTTACTCCTGTGGTGTGTGTGTAAGGTTGGCGGCCAACACAACGCGAGTTGGCGACCATTTGCGCTCACCTTTCGCCTTCAAGTTGGGTTTTCTGTTCCTTTTCTCCAAAAAAATTTCCTGCTCGAGCAACCCCCCCTACAGCGCCGACTTTCCTGGTCATCACCGGACTTCAAAACCGCAGCTCTTGAAGACCGCGTGTTGACGAGATTTCTGCTTATCACGGTGATGACAAACTTTTTGTCATTGTTGTGTGAACCCTCAGGGCGATTGGCTGGAACGCCACCCACTTCCCCGCGAGAAGCTTGGGTGAGACAAGGGGATATGCTCTAGATTCGCCTCTAAACGCTAAACGGCGAAGGTTGCACGAGTCAGTTCCCCACATCCGCTTTGACGTGCAGATCACCGAAAATCCAGGGGTTTAGTGTCACCAGGGGACCGGATTCCAGGTTTCGCACTCGGGCCGTCGAGACAATGTCTGCGAGTTCTGCATCAGTGAGAACTGTGCCTGCTTTTGCCTGAACAGCACTGGTCCGACTTTGCAGGCTAGAAAACTAACTTACTTGAAAAGCCACATTTTCGCTAAGATGTTTCTCAAAATAAAAGACCAAAAAAGAAAGGAGAGATGTGCCTAGTGGTTGTTCAGAGGCGATGTTATTCACTGTGAGTCGGCCATTCGTACTAGCGGCTCATTTTCCCTGGATCTGCCACAATCATGATAACTTGACTTTTATAAAGACGGACGAGTCTGCCGCCCTCGAGATACAAGGCCTTGAGTTCAACCTGTGTCTTCTCCATCCTTCTTCCTTTCGTTTCTCGACCGTGGGGTGAAGCATGCACGTGTTCCTTTGATCAATCGGTCTCAACAGTCGTTCGCTCCCCCGCCCTCTTTCTCCCTGCCCCGCAACAACTGCCTACCGGAGACAACCATGGATCTCGCTTCGATATACTTCGGTTTCTTCCTCGCTGTCTTCGTCTTCACACAGGCGAAGGTTGTGCAACAGACTCGGACCATATGGCGGCATAGGCGGAGCCTCCTCAACAGCTACTTGCTCATGATCTGGGTGGAAGCATGGGTCAACTTCGTCTTCGCCCTCATCACGTATCTATTCCTGAACGGAGTGATTCCTGGGAGGTTAGTTTCCGTCTTACGTAAAGTGCTCGATAGCAAAGGATGCTGACATGGAAGGTGTAGTCTGGCGTTTTATGTTGCGAGCGGTATGTTTCCAAGAGCCCTTGGTGAAGGGGCAAGGGGCTGATGAACGTCACAGTACTGCTTTGGGCCATTCAAACCCAGCTTCTTCTGCAAATCGTCGCCAACCGCGTATCTCTAATCATGGTGGAGCCGAGGAAGGCTAGGAACTTGAAATGGGGTCTGTTCCTCGCCGTGGGGGTCATCAACATCGCTGTGGCCATCATCTGGATATCGGCGCAGATGCCCGGGGTGACCCCGTTCCAAATCACACTCAACCACCTGTTCGAGAAGTGCGAGAAAGCCTTTTTCTTGGCCGTGGATCTGGGGCTCAATCTGTACTTTTTGTACCTGGTTCGGTTCCGCTTGATCTCCGACGGATTGAGCAAGTACTGGCGGCTCTTGCACTTCAACGCGGCCATTGTGCTTCTTTCGACATCCATGGACTGCCTCCTCCTTGGTTTTCTAAGTCTGCCCGACCCGTACCTGTGAGTTTTCTTCTATGCGTCTTCCCTGTGCCGCGAAGCCACAACTGGCTGATCTTTTGTGTGGATCAGATACGTCCAGTTCGCGCCGGTCGCCTATATTGTCAAGCTGCACATCGAGCTGTCCAATGCATCGCTCATCGCCAAGGTCGTGCGCAATAACTCGAAACGGCCGCAGGTGGGCATGGATGCGAGCAACAGCTACAGCCGGTCCAACCCAAACACGGATGCCATCAATCCCACGACGTCCCGTGCCGTCATCAGCAGCGCTGCGCGACCAAAGCAACAAGAGGAGGCGTGGGAAGACACCGAAGCACGGGGAGGCAGCTCCGCATCGGACGTCCATTTGGCCCCATATGGCGCCGAGAAGGGCGATGGCATTATGAGGACGGTCGAGACCGTGGTGGTCGTGGATGCAGTCGATGCTCACGACAAGAAAAGGAAGACTAGCTTCCTGAATGTCTAGGTAAATGCTATAAACTGCAACGACACTGCAACAATCCATTCAGTGGGTATATAATAGCTAGAAAGTCGATCAAAGCTCCACCACCAATTTCTCACCACTCACCCCTCTCTTCAACTTCTCCAGCCCATCCTGAATTCCCTCCAACCCTCGCTCTAGCGCCCTCGCATTCGCCGGCACGATCCGCCCATCCGCCAACCACACCGGTAGCGCCTCTCCATACAGCCACTTCGCCAAATCCTCCCTCTTCCCCCACAGATCCTGCGCCTCCACACCTCTCACCTCCAACCCCTCCAGAACTTCCAACCCCGCCGGCCACGGCAACGTATTTGCAACCTTCACAGCCCCACC
>Ga0247758_1001868_pt1 | contig 13458 bp, 10 predicted proteins | sample UWRJL156409C4_FD_180950 | JGI IMG/M metagenome (GOLD analysis project Ga0247758, IMG submission 180950) | Plant litter microbial communities from Arlington Agricultural Research Station in Wisconsin, United States - UWRJ-L156-409C-4 | ecosystem: Environmental > Terrestrial > Plant litter >...
TAGAAAACATGTTGTTTCATAGAAATTAGTAAGGAAATGGATGTTTTGTGGCATGGTTACAATTGGGGGTGCACGTGGTCTTCATGATCGGCGATCAGGTCGATCGGTTGTGGGGTCGCGACTTCTACTGGGCGCTTTGCTACTGGCATTCTGATGACGGGGCACCAAAGCCTCCGAGTTACGCCAACTGCCCAGGTGCGACAGCTCCCGGCAAAGATCCCGATTCACTGCTAGTTGCTCATTAAGCAATAAGAATATCTTGAATACCCGGCGGATCAATCCCTCACAACGGGTCCGAAATCCTCCGCTGAAACCAGAAACACCAAGCCACAGCACCCCCTACACCCGACTCCTCCAGACCTCCCCTCACCACTTCCCTGGAAAGTCCAAATCATAACCATTCCCCTTCTCCAGCGCACTCTTCCACGCCTCCCTGTACCCACACCTCTCCCACCATCTCTTCACCGCAGGATACCCCTCCAACTTGACATACCCCGGATCGACCCCCAAGTCCATAAAAAACCTCAGCAAAAAATCCGCCCTCCCCGGCGCCGTCCCCCCCATAAACCACTCCCTCCCATCCTGCAGCTCCGACTCCAAAACCCCCATCACAGCCCCGATATCCGGATCAAGCACCATCCCCCCAACCACACTGTTCACTTTGTTGAACAACGGTCTCAAAAACCAAGGCCCGTGCGCTGCGACCCCCGCAAACATCAGCTTCGCTCCGAGCTTGCCGGCCAAGTCACACACGCCTAGACAGACGAGGTACTCCTCCCGTACGGCGTCGTCGATACTCTGGTCGTGCGGGTGGAATTGGCAGGTTGCGTCGTATGTGCGAATGAGATACAGTAAGATTGCGCTCAGCTGGGTGAGTACTTGCCCAGAAGGGGTGATGAGTTGCGGGGCGTGGCCTTGGGGGTGGGTAGCTTTGAGCTCGGGTGGGGCTTGGCCTATTCCGCGGGCATGGGGGATTAGGGTGTACGGGATGGAAAGCTCTTCAAGGGCCCAGAGGACGGATTGGGAGGAGGAGTTCTGGGGGGGGTTAATTTTGTTGTTTTAGTCTTTTTGGAGAGGGCCTAGGGGAAAGGGGGAAAACGAACTGCGAGGTGGATGAGGGTGGGCTTGTCGGAGGCGGGAATAGGGGCGGCCATTTGGAAGGCAATGGGCTGGAGTATGATCCAGCTGCTGGCCGTTGTTGGTGTGGGATGCGTGGCGTTGGGATAGTTGAAGTTGGATGATGCGAGGAAAAGAGCGAGGGATGGTTCTAAATACCAATCCCGATTTTGTGTCACGGGTGTCAGCGCAGTCTCACACAATGGCGTCCAATTACGGGGGCGCCTAGTCGATCCTTTCCGCGTTCTTCGGCAAATCAGCACCTGGCGATCGGACCAACAATCTCTTGGCAGAGACAAGATGCTGTCTGAAGTGCGATGCGCTTCTCGGCCGCACATCTCGTGGTGCTTAATGTTCAAAGTCACCTCGTAGCCACGTTCATGTTTGTCATCCCAAATGACCACTCTACCTCGAGAACACAATCGTTCAATTCAGTCTCGTATCTGTTGACAAAAACATAAAAAATAAATGACTAGCTTCTGCGAGTTGATATTTTTCTTGCTGCAATTACAACAGCCCTGACTGACAACACACCTCTAATCGCTCCCATCACAACCACCGTCATTGTAGTCCTGGTCACCAAAGTTGCTCCTCCATTTATGCGTATATCCTCCCGCCCCTCTCTGCACCTTGTTGTTGTTGAAGCACCTCTGCCTGACCCAAATCGGTGTATTGAAAGAAGCATGCCATTCCCACCCATCATGTTCGCTCGGTTTATCGTAGTATTCAAAGAACCATGAGGTAACACCAGAACCCACACAGTTCCTGGCCGAGCTCAGCAGCGAGTTTTGGCCCCAGTCGTTGTTGGCCCACCCTTTCCCGTAAAAGCTGTACTCTCCATACGCCCACTTGTACCACCCGCCACAACTGCCATCGGGCCGCGTCATCCACTCTCTATCCTTCTTGGGGTTGACGGAATACTCGTAGCTGCCGCGCACCCACTTGCCGCCCTTCTTCCAATTCATGGGGTTGTCCGAGGCATCGCACGAGTTGATGATCCTGTCGAGCGACTTCTCGCACTCTTCGAGGTTGAAGTCCTTAGCACCGTTCTTGAGCTGGACCTTGAAGGTGAACACGTCGGGCGTCTTGTCAAAGTACCGCTCCGATTCGATGTGCCAGTTGATGGTCCCGTCTTTGGGCCTCTTGTCATCCACAAATTTACAGAACTCCTTGTATTTGCTGTCCACGCTCGTCCAGGAAGTGAAGGCTTTGGAGCCATCGGCCGCCCAGCATTTGAACTCGTCTTTGTTGAGATCGCAAACGGCGCCGCGGTTGCCTAGCTGCGCGGATCGGACCCATGCGAGGTTTTGGAGGGCAAACGCGGCGATGGTTTCATGGCCCTTGGGGTTGGGGTGGAAAATGCGGCCAAAGGTGTCGGGGAGACCGAGACCGAGGGTAGGGTCGAAGCCGCCGTCGCCGGGGCACTCTGGGGGGACTGGGGCGCGCTTGTCTAGGCGATGGCGGGCTACGGCGCGCGGATCGGGGGACTTGTAGAGGATGGAATCATAAAGGTTGATGTTTTCGTCGTATCTCGCGACGAGCTCATTCCAGCTTTTCTCCTGTGCCTGCTGCTCCTCCTGAGTCAGCTCGTAGGGGAGCTCTTGGTCGAAGTCTGTGCCGTTCAGCTCGCGGCGCCTCAGCAAGTCATGGTCGCGTCCGTATCCGCGAGTCCAGGTGTTCGGCTTGATGAACTGCATCTCGGGCTGATTCTCGTCAGGATAGCTGCCGTCGCTGCTGGGGCTGCACATTTGGCCATCGACCTCTGCGGGCCATTCGCTCCAATCGGAAAACTCAATGTCGTACTTCTTGTTTCTGTCATTTTGGAATTCGACTACCACCTCCTTGATGGCCTTGTTGATGTTGCCAACCAGGTCGTTGAACTTCTTGCGGCGGTCGATAGTCAGTGTCAAGCCTCCGCCAAACCAGTACCGCCATGAGCCCCAGGAGGGCATGGCCCATCTCTGATCTTTTGCGCAGTCCTCGTTATTGGTGTTGAAGAATGGCGCATAGCCGCTGTAAATGACAATGCCGTTCTTTTTCATCTTGGGCTTGAGGGCCTCGAGGATCTGGCGGATGTTACCTTTCAGGATCTTATCGATATTCTCCTGGGCTTTGTTGATGACCTTGGTGCAGGCATCCTCGCCGCTGTAGGGAAGGATCACGCAGGTGCGGATCATGGCGGCCTCGACAGAGTGTTAGCAGTCTGTTGCTGCCTGGAGCAGCTTGTGTGCGACTTACAAGACATAGATCGTTACCACCGGCGGTGAGCATGACAACATCGAGGTCCCCCTTGAGGTTATTCGCTTGCTTGTAGATGCCCTCGGAGCGGTCGCCACTGCAGGCGATGTACTGGAAGTCTTTCTTGCCCGCGCCGATGACGTTGTCGACGATGCGTGGCCAGGTGTAGGTGTAGCGCGAACAAAACCACGCCTCTGAGTTGACGACAGGCTTGCCGATCTGCTCGCCGGATCCGATACCAGCTGTGAAACTGTCGCCGATGGCCGCCCACCGCTGGACCCAGTCGAGCGAGACGCTCGTGTCATCTCGCTTTGCAAGCAGAGGTGTTGCCTCAAGGACCGTGGTATCACGACTCCCTGCCCTAACGGCGGGATTGCTGCCACCGGGGAGAGCACACACTAAGGAGAGAGTCGACCACAGCGTGGCGGCGAGAAACCATATTGGTGATTGCATCATGATCGCGGCGCGCAAGTGTCAATCTCAGCTTGCGGAATCGTGCGTCCGCAGAAGACGGGCAACAAGAAACAGAACCGACGAGGGGCAGACATAGGGGCTCGATGAGCTCCCCGTCTAAGTTCGCCCCGCATGCGTCGTACTCTCCAACATCCTGGCGATTGGTTGGTGTTGGCAAGGCATTTGCAGCTTCGGTGCAAAAGCCTCCCGCAAACGACGGAAAATACCAAAATATTCCGCACAGCGCGCGCCATGGATCGTACCGCGCTCGAGTGATGCATCTCCAAATTGATACGGAAATCCTACCAGCGCAACACTGTGCAAAGGATTTGGTGCGACTGTCGTGCTAGAGGATGCGATTCACCCGCAAAACTAGAGCGTGGTTACATCGGGGGCTGTGAAGTCCCGGTTGTGTCACGCGAGCAATACAGGTACCGGTACAAGGGATGCTTGGCTAATTATCGTAGGGCACCGTGGTCAACCTCACTCGTGTGGTTCATCTCCTATCGCATCCATCGACCCACTCTAGCCTGGGAGCTCCTGCCTCAGGAGCATCGATGTCAAGTGCTCGATCGATGGACACTCCCTTGACCCCCTCTTGATGTCGGCCACGAAAGCGTCCAGCTGTCCCTGCAAACTGTCTTTTCAACTGCGAGGTGTCTTGGTTAATCATGTTTGGCTCCACTGTTTTGGTCGTGCTGCTCCAGCTGGGGGTCGGCCTGGCAGCGCAAGCCGGTTCATTTGTGAACGAAGAGGGCGGCATTCCTGTGCGCGCCTTCGCGACTTCCCCAACAGCCAATATCGAGGCCATTGCTGCGGCGCTCGCTGAGGAGGAGCCGGACTACATTTGCTCGAAGACGAAGGCATGCAAAATTGGCTGCTGTGGGCCTCTGTGAGAATTGTCACTTTCCCGACTGTCAATCGCCAGGCAGCTTGCTGACACTGATCATTGGTACAGGGACTCATCAACGGGCAAAGGCAACTGCGGAGGTGGCCCTGACTTTTGTGGCAATAGGTGCACATCGCAATGCACTTGGAAAAGCGAATGCGATCCCGGCAGCTGGGGCACCAAATACGCCGAGATGGCAACATGCCCCCTGAACGTCTGTTGCTCGAGGTTTGGCTTCTGCGGCACGACCCAGGACTTCTGCGAGGGCAGGGCAGTGGCAAATCCCGAGTGTGCGGTTGCCCAAAGGACCTCAGACAAGCGCACCGTCGGCTACTACGAGGGCTGGAATTTGCAGCGGCCTTGCGGCACGATGAAGCCCAAGGACATCCCATTGGGATACTACACGCATCTCAACTTTGCGTTTGCCATGGTGCATCCCAAAACGTTCCATGTCGCGCCGATGGACGCAAACACCGCAAGTCTTTACAAAGAAGTGACTTCGCTGAAAGCTAGGCAGCCCGGCCTCCAGGTGTGGATTGCCATCGGCGGGTGGGCTCACAACGACCCGGGCCCGTACAGGACGGCCTTCTCCGACATGGCCAAGTCGCCGTCCAATATGAACGCATTTTTCGAGTCGTTGGTGACTTTTATGCAGCAGTACGGGTTTGATGGAGTTGATTTGGACTGGGAGGTGAGTTAAAAGGCGCCAAGATAGGGGTCAGAGCCACTTGACTAACACCAATTGCGTAGTATCCTGTCGCCGACGACCGTGGCGGAATCAGCGGAGATTACGACAATTACGCCCGCATGCTACAGAGACTAAGAGAGCGTCTGAACAATACTGGCAAGAAGTATGGCATTAGCATTGCGATCGTGCGTGTTTCCCTCCGTTACAACCCTAGGAGAACTAGCGCTAACGTATTCTGCTAGCCCGCGAGCTATTGGTACCTCAGGGGATTCAATCTCAAAGACATAGAGCCATCGATAGACTGGTTCAACATCATGACCTACGATATTCGTACGTGCCAGCTCTCAGTCTATCCCTGTTGAGAACTCAGAACTGACAAATTTCTAGACGGCACTTGGGACAGCACGGTGAAATCTATTGGCTCCTACGCCTACGCACACACCAACCTCTCAGAAATCGACATGGGCCTGAACCTCCTCTGGCGCAATAACGTCAACCCTGAGCGTGTCAACCTCGGTCTGGGCTTCTACGGCCGCAGTTTTACCATGGAGAACCCCAACTGCATGGATGCCGGGTGTCCGTTCAAGAACGCCACAGGAGCCAACGCCGGCCGATGTACAGGCACACCTGGTGTGCTCTCGGCGCACGAGATCACTGAGATTATCAAGAACGGAGGGAAGCAAAAGATCGATGAGAAGGCCGCCGTGCAGATAGTGACGTGGAATAAGGATCAATGGGTCAGTTGGGATGATTCGAAGACGCTTAAGATTAAGCAGGACTTTGCGAACAAAAGGTGCCTTGGCGGGTGAGTGCCTTTGCCTACCCCTTTATGTGACACAACGCTGATGATGGGGGAAATAGGACGATGGTGTGGGCGGTTGACTTGGACGATGGGACGCTTATCAACGCGCTGGGGGCTAACCTCAATCGGAAGAAGGCGATGGTCTTCAATGACACGGGGCCTGGGATGTGTACGTTTGGGACGTTGGCTGATGGAATTCAAGCAGCCGTGTAACTAGGTTGCTTGAAGGCTAAGTTCTCTTGGATAAGCAGATACCTAATTGTCTGAAAACAAATCGCCTGACATCGAGTTCAAACTTTACCCTATCATTGAGAATTGAAGCAATGGCTAGATTATGGTTCTAGTATCTGTGATGGGCGATGATAGGCAGTAGTATTCGGAGATTTGACCGTCATCAGAGAAAAGCGCTAAGTGCAGAACAAGGAATGGCCCTGGAAGATACTGAAAGACTTGAAAGGGTTAAATGCACGTACTGCCCTTACATAAATACATAGCAGTAACATGGGCAATTTGATGCAGGCCCGATCTGATATCGCCGCAATTCAATTAATTGATAACGAGCGTCTGTATATGCGGGAACTAATCTATCAGGCACAACGGCGCGATCTGTAGTTGAGAGTACCCATTTAAACGGGGCCAGTAGTACCGCTAAGTACATGAGTGACAATCTCCAACTCCTCTATCCAAGAAACCCCTTCTCTAAGCGCATCATGTTGAAGGGCCACCACAATCCTTATCCTTCTTGAACTTGTTAATAAAGCTGGTAAACTTGCTGTGGGTTTTGTCATTTGGCAGCAGAGGGTTGCCGGTTGGAAACGTCGGATCGTCATACATCAACCGGATGCCCTCGACATCCCTCGCCGATGGGACCAAGTTAATGGGAATCTTCTGGCCGTTCCTACGCATGAGAACAGGAGCCCTGTGATCGTTCGCGTCCAGTGCCTGACCGTTACCGGGCGGATCTGCCTTGCCCTTGCCGCCAGCGCCAGTGGGATACAGCATGATGGATGCCCAATCGACGTCGTCATCGCCGGCATTTGGCTTTGTGATTTCGAGCTTGACTCTGTTTTCCAAGTACGGGAGATACTCGGCGGCGGAGAACCCCGCGTGGGAGGCGGCAGCGCGGCTCTGGCACAGAGTCAACATGGCCAACGAACCGCCCAGGCCGCCACCGTCGGGGGCCGACAGTTTGGCCTGCATAGTATCATAGTCCTTGAGGTTCGTGCATACGAAGACGTTGGTGTCAAAGGGCCCGTTGACCATGCTGGCCCTGCCGCCAGCAATGTCTGGAGTCCAGAAATGGGGGTTTTGGTGCTCGTGAGTTAGACCCCAGGCGTGGCCGAGCTCGTGGGCGATGTTGGAGACGGCGTTGAGCATGCCGACGTGCTCAGAGTCGGAGAGCATCGATCTTGGCCCCTCAACCCCGTCATAGGGAGCAATCATGCCGAGCGACGTCTCCAGCTTGCCTTCGGCGCTGTAGTTGATGACGAGGATCTTGCTGCGGTTCTTGTGCTTGGTGCAGGCGTCGCCGGTTTTCTCCGTGACCAGCTTGTACTTGAACACGTTGCGATTCAAGCCGGCGTTCTGCCAGAGCTGTGTGGCCGCGACGAGCTTCGCGGCGAGCCTGTCTTTCGCATCGTCAGTGGCGAAGCAGTACGAGATGGTGCGGTCTGGCCAGAGCCTGTTTTCGTTGCTGGGCACTATGGAGACGTATCGCTTGGCGATGGCGTGGGCTGTTGCGTTGTCTGCCATGATGGCGAACCCCGCGGCGTCGATGGCGAGGTGCTCGACCGGGTGCGGTTCTTGCAGCCGCACCGATCCCTCCCAGACGGGACTGCCGGCGAGGGCGACGCTGAGGAGTGCCGAGATGGCCGCGGTAAAGCTGAGGGGCGCCATGGTCTGAGGTCGAAGTTCTAGACGAACAGAGCAGAGGACAAAGGACAGAGGGAGCAGTGTCCGAGGGCACGGCGAGGTGAGGCGATGCCGTAGACTGTCAGTAGAAGAGATAACCCGCAGTAAACCAACTCAACAGTCCCTGAGGATGCATTGCTGTGGTTTCGACGGAGCATTCGGATGCCGTGGTAGAGGTACTCGCCCAGCGAGCATGGTCGCGTGCCCAACGTCAACAAGGCATTCCCCAGCAATCCTTCCTGCGGATATCGTCACTATCAAATGCATTACGGGTAGGGCAGAAGGGGTTCATCGGCCTAACATCGTGCTGCTGTTGGTACTGACAGTATATTGCGCTCAATCTCGTCGGTGATCCTGCGCCGGGGCTGGGTGCTACTGCACTCCTTCGTGTAACGTCTCGTTTTTACATACGGGGGAGGCACCCTGCATGGCAAGTCAGTGGCGCAGTCGCTCGGCAGATGGCGGCTATAAATACTGGGTCCCATACCTGCAATATAGGCGCTCAAGACGACGACTCCTCCGTAGGGCCCGGCTTGGCGGCACATGTGGGATTTCGTGTGGGCGAAAAGGTTGTCACAAATTGGCGAAGACGACTGTGACCCAAGAGAACGATCAGACCCTTGCATAGAAGCGACCGCACTGTGCGACGGGGCGGATTGAATCGCTCCTTCTTCGTTCGCGCTCACCGTATTCCAGTGGGATCAAAGGCACGAAATTGCATCTCTTCGTAATGGCGACGCTGGCGATGCTGACGACGGATAATCCATCTGAAAGCCGATGACAGCACCATTGACTCTGCCTTGCTACCACCTGCTTGATCAGTACCCCGGCGACAGAATTCGGAGTTGATGGAGTTGGGATTGCCCGTCGCGACTGGACTCGATCGTCACTCCCCGTCTGTCCTTCGGCGCTCTACCTCTCAGGTCGGTTACCGCCAAAGAAAACCAGAACACTGCGTCGATGCGAACCCAAGAGATAGCATGATGATCAGCCAGATACTCTCCTTGGTGGTGGTGGCCCTCGCCGGCGCCGGCGTGGTCGTCGCGCAGGCCACGGCACCAGGGCCAACTCACGCGGGGATCGCTGCAAACTGCAACAAGTTCCACTTGGCGAATCAGGGCGACGACTGCTCCAAGATTGAGGCCCAGTACAAGATCTCGCACGCCCAGTTTATATCATGGAACCCAGCCGTTTCCAGCGACTGCCTCACCAACTTCTGGGGCGGCTACGCCTACTGTGTCGGCGTTGGCGCCGTGACGGCATCCTCGTCTACCACCAAGCCAACAACCTCACCAACCAGCAGTGTATCGATAACCCCCCCCAACATCACGAAAACAACTTCAACAACCACAGCATCGTCGGCCACACGCGTCACCACTCCCCCGGGCCCGACCTTCACAGGCACGCCTGGTAACTGCAACTCATGGCATTTGGTGAAAGGCGGGGAGACCTGCAACACCGTCCTCAAACTATATGGTCTCACCCTTGATGTCTTCCGGCAGTACAACCCAGCTGTTTCCAGCGACTGTACCGCCAACTTCTGGGCTGACTACGCCTACTGCGTCGGCCTCGGCCCGTTCATCTCCAGCACCAGCACTAAAACCTTCACCTCCTCTAGCGCAACCGTCAGCACCCCCTATTCTATCCGCCACCCGACTACAACCTGGGTCATCACCACCCCAACCCTCGACGACAGCACCTGGCCCCCGACCAAAACCCAAGCCGGCCAGCCCTCGTACTGCAGCAACTGGCACCCCGTCTCAGGCGAGGACGACTGCGAGTCTATCGCCTTCTCTTACAAGACTTGGATGTCCCTGGCCGATTTCTTTGCCTGGAACCCCGCCGTCGGCACCGACTGTACTGGTCTGGTCCAATACACCTGGGTATGCGTCGAAATTCAGCCCCAAGTCATAGTCACTATCGAATTTCCCGCTGCTGGCAACATTACGATCCCGCCGTATGTGTCCTACACGCCACCTCCCCTGCCGACAGTGGACACGTCCTTTTCGCCAACGCCGTCACACGGCCCAATGCCAGGAAACTGCCTCGTCTTTGCGACAGGCGATAAGGCCGGCTCCTGCGACGTAATACTCACTGAGCACGCGGAGATCACGAAAGAGCAGTTTTTCAAGTGGAACCCTGTTCTGGGCGGGCTATGCGCAAACGTTCGGAAGGAGTACTATTACTGTGTAGGCGCGTATTCGAGCTCGAAAGAGTTCCCGCAGCCGCCAACGGTGAGTACCAAACCGGTGGGCGTGGCGGGTGATACGGTGGGGAGTTGCGTTGCTTGGTATTTTACTACGCCGGGGGATACATGTGCGGTAGTGGAGATGATGTTTGGGACGTTCTCGCAGGCCAACTTCAAGACGTGGAATCCGAGTGTCGGCAGTGATTGCTCTGGGCTCAAGGTTCGTGACATCGGTTTTGGGGAAGATTGGGGTAAAGCTAACAAGGGGCTAGATCAGCAAATGGTATTGTGTTGCCGTCCCGGGAACGCCTACATCCAGGACGGTCACTGGCACGCCAACGATAATGCCCCCACCGAATACTTCGACCACGGGAAAATCCAGCAGCACGTCGTTAGCGATAGGGAAGTCTTCAAACATGAGTACGACGTCGGCGCCTTCGACAACAATGACGGCCAGACCCATAGCTACGCCGCAGCCAGTTCAGGTGAGTGTTTCCGTTTGATCTCTGATCCCAAGGCTAACATGTATTCTCAGGGAACAATGGTTGAAGGGTGCCGTAGGTTCTATTACGTCCAGCAGGGAGATGGCTGCTGGCAGATCACTAACGACGCGGGTATTTCGTTGGAGTCAGTCCCCCCTGAATCTTGTCCGCGCCTAGAAATCTCCAAACTAACGATCTCACAGCGACTTTTACAAATGGAATTCAGCTGCCGCGCCCGACTGTACAGGGATGTGGTCAAATGTGTATGTGTGTGTTGGTATCGCCGGGCCAATAAGAACGTTTTCGGGTACGCCGCCCAGGCCAACATAGTTCTTCATACTAAAGGGAATCTTGGGAAGCTTGGTATTACGAACTTGGATAGTAATTTGAAAGGATTGCATGCTCAACAGACCCAGAATTTACATTAAGAGAGGAGAAATTGAGGGCCAATGCTGTGTAGGTACAAATGACACGACTTTCCCGTCGGATGCAGGATGCGAGATACCCGGCCAGAGGTACTTTTCCGTGGGTAGCATTGCAGTTGATTATGCACGTCTTGAACCATTTCCAACAAATGGATCCCCTGCATGAACTTATCGCCGTTTCCCTCCGTTGAGGTCAGCAGTCAGACCTGGGATGGGCAAGCTGCTGTGCCAAGTTCCACTTTTGTTCTAGTGCACGTGGAAGAGGGGCTATGGATGCCGGGATACCAAACGTAGAAAAGAGGGGTACCATATTCTAAGACCACGAGGTACCCTAGTAGGTACTACTAGGTTAAGCACTCCAATCCCTCCCGTGTCAGCTTCTGAATGCAAAACCCCTTCCTCTCGTGATTTTCGTGATTCCAACAGCATCATCCTTTACGAGCATCTACGTTGTTTCCCTTACGTAGGCCATGTCTAGCGGGCGTTCCCTGGTCGAGCTGGGCGACACCATCAGCCGGCTCACCAAACAGCTGCAGAAAGGTTGTGACGACGAGGGCATTTCCTCGCCAACCGTAAACGACGTGGGTGCAGCATCTCGAAAGAGTCTGTTTGAGACCGATGCGTCAGCAGCTCTAGAGCTAGCGCAGGCTGTAAGGGAGCTAGAGGTCCTTACTCAACCGCCCCGACTGAGTCTGGGTGTCTTGGCTCTTGCGACCCTTGATGCCTCAATCCTGGGGGTCATTGCCGAGTTTAACATTGCCGAGCTGGTTCCATTGGACAGGCCAATTAGCTACCGTGAACTGGCTCAGAAGACTGGCCTCGACGAAGACAGATTAGGTGAGTGTTATTGATTATCTCGTCTCGGGTTGACATACACAGAGCCACTTACACAAATCATCACAGTGCGAATCATCCGCTACGCAATCGTCAATTTCATCTTCCGTGAAGAGCCAGTCGGGCATGTCCGCCACACGTATCTCTCAGCTCATCTCGCACGCTCGGCCAACTTTAACGTCTTCGTCCAAACCATCACACATGTCTTCAGTCTCACTAACGCCGCCATCCCCCTGGCGCTGCGCCAGTGGCCGAACACGGCCGGTCAGACAGAGACGGCACACAATGTTGCGCAGCAGACGGAGCTGAGTTTTTACGGCTGGATGGATGCCAATCGCCCCATACGCGACATATTCGACAAGGGCATGGAGGGTGTCAGTCGCGAGGGCCAACGGCTGCAGGACGTCGACATCCGCGCGTATCCGTGGGACAAGCTGCCCGCAGATGCGACAATCGTCGACGTAGGGGGCTCCTGGGGCCATGTGGTCAAGGATCTGGCCGAGCTCTTCCCGTCGTACACCTTTGTCGTCCAAGACCTGGCGTCAGTTGTGGAAGCGGCGGAAGTGGCATGGAAAAAAGATGGGGCGCGCACCGACAAGCTCACCAACGTGTCGTTCCAGGTGCAAAACTTCTTCGACCGGCAGGCGGTCCAGGGTGCTGATGTCTATTACATGCGCCACGTCATCCACGCCAACCCAGACAAGGAGGCCATCGCCGTGCTGTCGGCGTTGGTGCCGGCCTTGAAACCGGGCGCCCGCGTTTTGCTCAGCGAGTACCTGGTTCCGAGCGAAAGCGAAGAAAATGTGGCCGGCTTTGCAAAGCTGGACTTCAAGCCGTTGCGGTACGTCGGTCCATATTTGAGTCAAAAACGGTCGACAGTGCACTAACACTAACACCACTCCAGACAAATGGACATGATGGCACTCGCGCTCTGCAACTCAAAGGAACGGACCAAAGAGGAATACGGTCGTCTCTTCACGGCAGCAAGCCCGAAGCTGGTACTGAGGAACACGTACCAAGTGCCCGACGATCCAACCAGCTGTGTCTTTGAGGCAATTTATGATGAGTGATTTGGCTATTAATCGCAGGTATATCATTAGGTGTCCTAATCAATTCCAAACATGAATCAGAGAAATTTCTCCCTGTTCTTCGTAGCCCACTCTTCAAACCGCATCGCTGGCCTACCCAGAAACCGCTCAGGCATCTTCGCCGATTCCTCATAGTAGACCTCCCCGTACAACCGATCTCCCCCCTTCTCCCGCCCCGTCTGCTGCTCCACCAACGTCCTGGCTGACGCCTCCGGCAGTCCCAACCCAGCCTCATAGAACCTCACGGCCTCCTCCTCCCCCATCTCGCCCACCTCCACCTCCCTCCCAAAGACCACCCTCCCCACAATCCCCAACACCTCCCTTTGCGAAACCAACTCCCCCCC
>Ga0247758_1001869_pt1 | contig 13455 bp, 13 predicted proteins | sample UWRJL156409C4_FD_180950 | JGI IMG/M metagenome (GOLD analysis project Ga0247758, IMG submission 180950) | Plant litter microbial communities from Arlington Agricultural Research Station in Wisconsin, United States - UWRJ-L156-409C-4 | ecosystem: Environmental > Terrestrial > Plant litter >...
GCGGAGGTAGTTCCGGGGGTGGTAGCGGAGGCGGTCGTCCAGGGGGAGGTACTGGTGGAGGTGGCTCAGGAGGAGGGGGTAGCTCTGGAGGAGGCAGTGGTGGTGGCCGTCCCGGAGGTGGCACCGGCGGTGGTGGTTCTGGAGGCGGAAGCGGAGGGGGCCGTCCAGGAGGAGGTACTGGCGGTGGTGGTGCAGGAGGCGGAGGTGGCTCCGGAGGGGGAAGCGGTGGTGGCCGCCCAGGAGGAGGTAGTGGTGGTGGCAGCTCAGGAGGCGGAGGTAACTCCGGAGGTGGTAGTGGTGGTGGCCGCCCAGGAGGAGGTACTGGTGGTGGTGGAAGTTCCGGAGGCGGAGGCGGAAGCGGTGGCCGTCCTGGCGGTGGCAGCGGCGGCGGTAGCGGCGGTGGCAGTGGTGGTGGTGCTGGTGGTGGTAGGCCAGGCGGTGGCACTGGCGGCGGTGGTAACCAAGGAGGAGGGGGAGGCAATAGTGGTGGAAACCGCGGCGGAGGCGGCGGCGGCGGAGGTGGCGGCAACCAAGGGGGAGGTGGTGGTGGAGGTAACCGTGGAGGTAGGAACCCCCTTTCTCCTTCAAATCCCTCTTTGGACCGTTCTCCTTCAGATCTCTTTTTGGATTCTGCTAGCTCGTCTTTGTCTCCTCGCTCGCTGACGCTTGGCGCAGGAGGAGGTGGTGGGAATGCTGGAGGCGGCGGGAACAGGGGCGGTGGAGGCGGCAGCAGTGGAGGGAATAGAGGCGGAGGCGGTGGAGGTAACCAAGGAGGTGGCAACAGGGGTGGCGGAAGTAGTGGAGGCGGTGGGAATAGAGGCGGCGGCGCCGGCGGCGGTGGTGGTGGTAATCAAGGAGGAGGTGGTAATAGGGGCGGTGGAAGTAGCGGTGGTGGTGGAAATAGAGGCGGTGGAGGCGGTAATAGCGGCGGTGGAGGGAATAGGGGTGCGTTTCCTAAGCCGTATCGAGACCACTATGCTAACAATCATTTGACAGGTGGCGGAAGCGGCGGCGGTGGTGCTGGTGGTGGTGGTAACCGAGGTGGTGGTAGCGGCGGAGGAGGAGCAGGAGGAGGTGGAGGAGGAAATAGAGGTAAGTTTTTTGACAAGCACTAAAAGAACTATTAGTTGACATCAAACAGGTGGAGGAAGCGGCGGTGGCGGCGGAGGCGGCGGAGGCGGAGGAAACAGAGGAGGAGGAGGCGGAGGAGGAGGAGGTGGCCGTCGGCCAGACTCTGAGCGTAAGAGCTCAATACTCAACGCTCTGCCATTAACTTGTCCCTGCTGACACAAGCCCCAGCCGACGTCGAGATCCAGCAGAGAGACGTCGCCAAGGTCGCCGCCATCACGAGCACTATCCTCCAGACAACCTTCACCGTTACGCGTACTTCCACTGCCATCGTCCCCGGCCGTACAGTCCTTGAAACAGGTACGTAGAAGATGTCGGGTGTCCTTCAGCAGCAGCTAACCATGCCTCCAGTTTACGCCACCGCCACGACGACCTTGTAAGTTTCCAGGCTCATTGCGAAATTACGTCCTGTCAGCCATGCTAACTGAACCCAGCACGCCCCCTGCTCAGACTGTTTGTCAAGAGCCGAATATCGAAACCATCACCGTGCGTGCTGAACAGCCACCACAGACTGTCTGGGACATTGAGTATGTCACCGTTCGAGAACAGAATACCATTTGGATCGGGTAAGACTTTTCCTCTATCGTTCGACATGCGCGGCTCTGATGCTGACTGAAACGCCCAGATCAACGCAGTACCAGACGTACTCTGACTACCGATCAGCGACGGCCTGTTGGGCAAACGGCGGGTACTATGGTGTCTGATCAGATTTTCTTTGTTGAGGATCCCCTAGGAAACAAATTGGGATTGACTTGATTCCGTGCTGTAGTAATAGGATGAATTATTATTGAACTGGGATATGCTATTTTGTTGACGATACGAGCTCCTTCAACATGAGAGATTTCGGAGAACACGAGAGATTCCGAACAAGAGAGGTTCGGGGAGTGATATAGCGGTGATAGCTTCAAACGACTACCACACCGCAGGGGGAACAAGCAGATCTGTAGGGTTGTGTTTATTGTTTGAGTACAGTAGAGGCCGAAATCAGTGCCCAGAAATCTCAATGTTTAATCTTTCTCCGCACGGGCCAGTTTCCCACATATTATGGGTCCCCGCTGACATAATGGCTTTCATCTTCTCGCGCGGGGCTAAAATTGCAGTGATTTTGAAGTGCTTGATGCCCAACTGCACTGGGAGCCCTGATTGGAGGGCTCCCCCAGTGCAGTTGGGCATCAAGCCCAATAAGGCAAGGTGATGAACAGATGAGGGTTGGTTTGCTTCCATCAAGAGCGAGCCCCGCCCTCACCAGAGAAAACGTGGGGGCGCCGCATGGGTCACCCGGCGCTCAAACCAGCCCCAATTGGGACTAGCCCCCACTGGACATCACAGCTCGAGCACAAAGTACTTCGTACCTCTCAGGAGACACTAGCCTCGCTCTCCACCGCTCAATCTTCACAGGTGCAACAGCCCTCTATCATAATACCACGAAACAAACCCTTCCGCCCTCGCTCCATCAGGGGTTTTCAGCAGCCCCAGCGCAACTCTCATTACCTCCTCGTCTTCATCCGCCGCAAGAAACACCGTCGCCGAGCACCTCCCACAGAAATACCGCTGCACACTCGCCGAGCTGGCATAGCACCTGAGGGTCCCCATATTCCCATCATTACGATCAACCGCGCTGCGCAGCGCAGACGTAGTTCTAGGGAATTTCTTTCCATCCTCTCCCTTCCACCCGAGATGCCCGAGACGAGTAACGACCCAATACATCATATCCACGCCCGCCGCCCTCCGGCACGACTCACACCCATCAAACGCAACAAACCCCTTTGCAGCTGTCCCCAGCCGTATCTTCTCAGTCCAAAACATCAAATCCACGCCTCCGCAATGACATATCACCGGAACCTCCATGCTTCCCCATTCTGACCCCTCACCCGCGTCACTATTCCCATTCGTATGCTCACCCTCATTCCTGTCCGCATTGACGCCCTCAGCCGGCCACCGCTCCAGACCCCCAACCTCGCGGCTCTCCTCCCTCTTCCCAAGCCAAATCTTCACCTCCGGTCCGCGCATCCAGCTCGCCACGCCGCCATCGAGTGTGTCCCCCACGAAGATATGCTCCGTGATACGTATTATTCCCCGGCGCACTGTATTGTAGGAAGGGTCGTCCGGCGCTAGTTCCAGTTCCAGTTCCGATTCTGGCACTGGTTCCAGTCCCAGCACGCCGGTGAAGACTCCGTATACTCTTTCCTCTGCATTATCATCCTCGTCATGCTGTAGCTGTTGCTTTTGTAGTTGATCCTGGCCCTCGTCTCGCTCTGGGTCCCGCTCCCTCCGCTGCTGCTGCTGCTGCTGCTGCTGCTCATAAAACAAGGGACTTCCACAGCGCTCACAAAAGAACATGTTCGTCCGCGACGAAAAGGCATACCGCTGCAGCGAGGAGGTCCGTATCTCAACCGGGTCGCCCGGCCACGGGACGTCGCACGTGTAGAGGGCGCCGGTGGAGTGCCGACACGAGGTGCAGTGGCAGCAGGATGCGCTGAGGGGAAGGTCTGAGGGGCTGATAGGGGCGGAGAAGGTGTGTGTTTTGCAGAGGCACTGGGCAATGAGGTTAGACGAGGACATGGGTGTTGTTTCAGGTGGGTGTATGTGGGATGTGCGATTGTTGTGCCAGAACTATAGGTTTTGATGAGACAGGATCGTGGTGGTGAGAATTCAGCTCACCGACGGGCTTGGGGATGATGACGCGGGGCGCTTCACCCCGTGAGCAAGTCGACGAAATAGGCAGCCGCCCACGTGCGACTTGCATCACCTCCTCATTGCTGCGCTTATCGATGCTACAGATTATCGTAGGTATGACAGTTCCATAACACAGAGTAATACAAGTTTTATCAAACTTTAATACATATATCCAAGAAGGCCAAAACGGAGTTTTGTTCGAACCACACAATAGAATCCCAAACTCCAGAAGATGCTGACTGTAGCAATGCTCATGCCTGTTGTTGAACCTCTCTCATGCCCGGCTGCCGTTTCTCCCAGCCGTGGTGGGACTTGCAAAGTCATCGTCATCGTTCTTCAACAGCTTTCTCCTCGCCGCATCCTCCTCATCCTCGTCATCGCTCATCAGACCCTCAAGCTCGAACTCGCCCGCATCACGCAGTTGTCCGTCTTCCTCTGGTCGTGAGCCGGACCTTGCGCGGCCGTTAGCAGCGGGCTTCGCCAGGGTCGGTGCGTTCGCAGAGCGGTCGTACAGGTAAATGAGCATGTTGGCGTAGAGGAAGAGCAGGAATGCCAGGCTGTAGAGAATAAGGATGTAGGCAACGGCGTCCATCCCCGAATGGGCCACGAGGTCCATCTGCTCCTCAGTCGCGCCCATGAAGAGGAAGCCAGAGGCAAACAGAAGCTGCAAATGGTCAGCAGTGAAACGTGGCCTGCCAGCGGGTTGGGACTTACAAAGATAGGAATATACTGGAAGCTGTGCGATTGGCTCCCATCCTCCGCCACGCCCGGCTTGTCTTGCAAGACGAACGAAACCTCAATCATTCGGGTAACACCAACACCCATGAGGCTGTAGCCAAACGCCTTGTGCGTCATGGCACTGATCATGAGTGTTTGGGGATGCGCCGACATAGCCCAGCCGGTGATAAGGATCACGAATCCAGGGATGAAGTTGCGCTTGGGCGAACCGTCCCGGCCTCTGCTCAGCCAAACACCTGCCAGCCCAGCACACCACCAGACAACGCCCATGGTCGTGTGTTGCCAGTCGTTCCTGACCCATGCGGTGCCCCAGCGGTGCTCGGTGAAGGTGTTGACGCAGCCCCACGCCGCAATCACCACGCTGTCGAAGAACTCCTGGCTACGGCCGGTCCTGCGCAACCAGACCTGTCCAACCAGGAGCAGGATCAAGAGCAGGATTCCGTAGGCGATGAAGGCGCTACCCATAATAAAATGCGCCGCACACTGGCCTACGTGCTCCCCCTGGCAGAAACCAAGCGCTGTGATGCCGCCGAAAAGCATCTGTACCCAAGAAACCACAGGGAAGGCCTTGCCGTTGATGCTGTGAATAAGTCGGATCGCGGGGCGAATGCGCCCGTTGATACCCCTTTCGAGGTGCAACTTGAGGTAGACGCCCAAGGCGATCTGCCCAACCATGAGGAAGAAGATGACCGTTCCAAACCTGGCGTGTACGTTTCGCGGGTTGAATTCCCTACCGCCGTGCATGTGTCCGAGGGCATAGCCCAGCAGCGCGAGGGCTGTTGCAAAAACCTGGAGAGGGACATGCCATCGGCTCTTGATGATCTGGTTCACGAGAAGTTGTCAGCGCCCAGAAATCGTCAACCGTGTCCCAGCAACTACTCACCCCCAGAACCATCCCCACGGGGAATAATATCCCAAACGCCAGCATCTGCACAAAGATGTGAACCCATAGCGTCGTATCCTGTTGTATCACCCATCAGCATCAGCTCCCTTCCAGCCCTGCCCCTGATGTGCAGACGTACGATCGGGTCGACCGAGACGGTCGCCCCCTCGGGGATGTTGCCCTCTTCGTGTTCGTGTGCGAATGCCATCGGTAAAAATGCGGCCGCGAGGACTGCCGTTACGGCTGTCGAGGAAAGTTGACCAAAGCCAATTCGTCGCAACGGCGAGGCATCGTCGCTCTGGCCCGCCGGGCGTAGAGCCATGACTGAGGCGATTCTGTCGATTTCGGCGGACAAGCGGCGCCCCTGAGCGACTGGAGGCCTAGGGTGTCGAAAAAAGTTGCTAGAGATAGGTTTGGCGTCTCAGTGATCGGACGATTCGTATGCTACGATGTTACAAGCGTCTCCGACAGCGCAATCCAATGCCTGTCTTATATATACAGCGCCCGTGGTCGCCTGGGCCGTATCCAACAGATGGAGCAAAATCCAAGGGATGGGAAAGAATGGCTCGGAAAGAATGCGGTCGGAGGGCTCGGGAAACGATGGATCTCGGCGACGCGAATTTGGCAGTCGTGGCACTTGGCTTTCACGCTGCTGAGCTCAGCGGTACGTACCGCTTTGAATTCGCGGGCGTCATTGGCCAGCTGGGAGCGCATTGCGGGGCAAAGTTGGCTTCAGGGGCAGGTCTCTCCCTGCTCTCTTGAAGCGTTTCTCCCTCCATCTGCGCCACAGCATTGGACTGCAAGTTGTGTTTATTTTTCGCAATAAAGACGTAATATTTTCAGTCTTCTTTGCGTTGGTTTGACTGACTGTTCCGAGTCGCACCGGGCGGGTGTTCTGCGGGTGCTCCCGGTGAGCAAGCAGCCAGCCCTATGGGGAGCGTGCACGACCAACCCCAACCCTGGCTCTTGCCATCTGAGCCCTTGAAGAGCTTGCTCCGCTGCGACGTAGAAGAGAGCAAATACTGGTAGATGCTGTATCTTGGAGATGGAATAAGTTGTACTCAATCAGCTGGCATCGAACTTTGTGCCTTCAAACCACAGGCCTGCTCGAGGTTGGCGGGAAGATGCAGCGTCCATGCTTCATGCATGGTGGGGGTTCTCGTTGCTCAGGCCCGAGACACCAAGGCCGGAGTTATCGTGATGTCAGTCAGTCTCATTGACGGGTCAGGTTCACGAAGAGCGGCTGTTGTCGCTGAAACCAACATGATCGCATCGTGAAATGGAAGCTTCGCAATCGTTATGCTCGCAAGGAGCTGACAGGATCCAATAGGAAGGAACCGAAGACGATCCAAATAAACCTTCTGACCCTAACCCTGCCGCGCATTCCCCTTCCCCCATTCCATCGGGCCAACAAAAAGAATAGAAAAAGCCAAAAAAGATCGGTATCTAGCACTTACTTGTTTCGATCAAGTGACCTCCGGGTTATGAGCCCGGCGCTCTTCCTCTGAGCTAAAGTGCTTATTTTCTTATTTGATGAAAGTATCAACGCGAAATTTGGATAATATTGTGCAGTGGCAGAAGTGGATGCGTCGTGTGGGACTGCAGCGTTGAGCACAGGGTTGACCTCGTTGGGATGAAGAAGGTACGTTTTCCGACACTGCAGACAGACTCAAAAAAACTACGATAGCTGAAAATCGGAGAGTTTTCTCATTTTCACGAAGAGCCTGAAGCTCGGAAATCTTTGAGCTGAGAAATCCAGTTGGCATTCTCTACTAGGTAGTTTTGCGACGGAGGACAGCTTCCCTTGTTTTCATGAAGCCCCCTTTTCACCCCTCGGACTCTCAAAACCACACAAACCACCACGTTCCTCTTCCAGAAAAACACACACTGCAACCGCCTACGCTCACTTCCCCTCCGCAGCAAGCTTCATATCCTCCTCCCACTCTCTCTGCACACTCTCCGCAAACTCATCATCCACCAATACCTTCCACGCCACCAACGCCATGCCCCTCCCGCACTCCACCGCCTTCTCAAACGACTCCTCGGTCCCCGCGACCCTCGCAAACCCCTTCGTATGGTTCGCCTCGCCCTCGCCCGTGCTAATTCCAAACGCCCCATGAAATCCCGGACACTCATAGCACACATCGCCCATATCCGTGCTTCCCGCCAAAAAGTCCGCCGGCTCACCATACGCAATATTCCCCTTGGGCATGGCCTCCACGTACGCCGCGCACAGCGCCTTGCTAGGCCGGACATCCGCATACGAATTCAGCGGCTCAATGCGCATCTCGCACCCCGTAGCAAGCGCCGCGCCTTCAAAGCACCGCTTCACTCGCTCCCAGAGGGCCTGCGCGCCCGTGCGCGTGTCGCTACGCACGTAGTACTCCACCGTGCAGTCAGCGGGCGTGACGTTGGGGCGTTCCCCGGCGGAGCGAAACACGCCGTGAATGCGCTCGTAGGGGCGGATCTGCTGGCGCAGCATGCTGACGGCGTTGTAGGACAGGCAGACGGCGTCGAGGGCGTTGATGCCGTCCCAGGGGGCGATAGCGGCGTGGGACTCGCGGCCGGTGAAGTGCACGCGCATCTTGACATTGGCGAGCATGCGGACGTAGGCCACGCCGTTAATAGGGGCGGAGAGTTTGTGGCCCGGGCCGGGGTGGACCATGAGGCTGGCGGCGGAGCCTTTGTAGGCGCCGGCGGCGATGAGCTTGAGCTTGCCGCCGCCGCCTTCTTCGGCGGGTGTGCCAAGGAGACGGACACGGCCGGGAAGTTTGGATTCGCGGAGAGCGCGGGCAACGGCGAGGAAGGAGGCGAGGGAGGAGGAGGCAATGAGGTTGTGGCCGCAGGCGTGGCCGATGCCGGGGAGGGCGTCGTACTCGGCGTTGAAGGTGATGAGGCGTCCGCCGGTGCCGAACTCGCAGGAGAAGGCGGTATCGAGGCCGTACGCACGGGGGGTAACCTCGAAGCTGAGCTTCTCGAGGGTGGTGACGAAGGCGTCGTGGGCCTTGTACTCCTCGTATGCCAGCTCGGGGTTGGAGTGAATCTGCTGGTTGATGGAGGCGAGCTCAGCTTTGCGGGCATCGACCTCGGTAACGACGACTTCGCGCCAGTTCTCGTTCTTGATAAAATCCTCCATGGTGGGTGGTGGGGACCGGGGGGGCCTCAGCGCAAAGAGCTTGCCATGCTCGGTATTGGACTCCATATTGGGATGAATATCAAGGCAGCAGTTTTTCTGGGTGCTGTCCGTGAGCAGCCTCCAGGTCCACGAGAAGGCAGGGAGGAGGCGAGACTTTATACCCCGAGACGGACAAGCAAGGCTCTTGAGGTTCAATGCCTAGAGTTCTGCTCGGCGGACGGTTCCAAGGCGATTCTTTAAGCGACGGCGAGACTCAAATGCTGGGAGCGAGGGTATTTACTAGAACTGTGGCGAGCCGATTCGTTTGTTTGCCCGGCGAGACCTATCGGCTTGGGATCGACTGCATCATCGGGCCAAATGCACCACTCTCACGCCCTTCTCACACTCCCCGCCCCGCAACCCCCCCCTTGAACCCGCGAGCAGCACGCCAGTCGCCAAAACAAGCCAATGGACGTCCCAATCGCGGTTTGCTGCTGGTCAATCATGACCTCTCCTCGCGATTGCTTTCAGGCCAAAGAAACGAGGGGGTTCCTCTTAGCCAACGCAGATGAGATGTATTGCATCACACCAACAGGCCCGAAAGAAAACCTAAAATGGAACAAGGCCAAAGCGAATCAACGAACAAGGAGCTCGAAAGCCAAAGGCGTCCCCGCACGCGAGCCCGGCCCTTCAAACAACACAGATTCCGCATGGCATATCTCGCCCATTCTTTGCATGCTGACCCTCATCCCGTTTGACTGCTCATTGAGGACGGCCTTTACCACATCGTGGGCTATCGGGTTGCTCAGCTTCGACAAAATCCAGATCTGCTTAGACCGGTCGGTTGTCTCTATCCCAACCCACACGAGCGGCCACTGTAGCCTGTCCATCTGTTGTCTGTCGTCCGTTGCTAGGGACTTCTGCAGAAGGAAGGTCAAGGAAGAAACCGTCTTGCTGATGTCGTTGTCGTCATGGCAGGAGAATGGTCTCATTCCCTCTGTCATGCTGCATCTGAAGTTGTAGATGCGAACGGCGTGGAAGCTCGCAACGGCCCAGTCCGAGTTGGCCATCAATCGGTTTCGATCAGGGGTTGCCGACTCCGTCAGTTGAAACACCGAGCAGATGGGGTACTTTCGCCTCAGGGCATCGAGCCTGTTTTTGATACGGCGGCTCTTCCCGGGGTTCATTGGGGCGTGGGGCACTTCTTCGTTGATCTCCTGCACAATAACCCAGGTGTGGTGAACTAACTCGAGGGCGGCTGCGTTCTGAATATCGTCGGCGAGTTGTTCATCGGGGTAAAGGGTGTTCCAATGCAGCTGGAGGGCCGCTCTCGAGGTCTCGTGTAGGTTGAGCATCCCACCAGGGGACACCGATTGTGCAACCACCTTGGCCATCTGACCGCCTCCCACCAAACACAATTGGGTATCGGCCCAGAAAAGCCAGATAATCAAGCGAGCGAGAATGGAACACATATCTAGCGATAAGGCCGTTCTATTGTCGGTCTCGTCTCCATTTTCTTCTGGATATTCCGAAGACAGCTCTTGATGGAGCGGTCGTCTTATCAGGTAGTCGCGCATCCATGCACTGAGTTCGGCGTAGCAGATTCGTCGTCCAGAGTGCCAACGACGTTGATGGAGGTACAAAAACCAAAATGATGCCATCACTATGAGAGGATCCGGCTCCGCTCCTGCCAGGACCCTCTCTAGGAGCCTGCGGCCTAGTTCGTAATGCCCATCAGCAATATTAAGCATCGACTGCTGGTGGGTCGGGGTGTACGATGCGACTTCGGCCAGAGATGCCGCTATCAGGAGATGGAGGATCACTGGGTTCTGAGCAGCAGCCTTGAGCAAGATCGCATGTGTCGACCATGTCGGAGACTTGCTGCCGAATCCGAAACGGGTTTCCTTTTGACAATAGTCCAGAGCTTTGTGCTCCACCGCGCTCAACACAACCTGACTAGGCAGGGAAGAGAGAAGCCCCGTCGAGGCCAGTGCCATGTCTATCAACGGCGAGGACTGAGGGGATGTCGGCGGGAAGGATATCACATCGAAATTCGTCAAGTCCGGGTTGTTATTTACCGAATTTTGTTCATACTCGGAAATCGGTAGCCATAAATGAGATCGGAAGGGTTGTGGGGGCGTCGATATCTCCGGTGTTGTGGAGAACTGCTCTTCCAGGACAGGTCCATTGACTTCTGTACCAGCAGCGTGCTGGGGCACAAGACGTTTTGGTGGCTGCCGCCTGGCCAAAAGCGCCCGCCTCTCCCTCAACGACACAATCTCCCCTCTCCACAGACACGAAAGCTTGAGACGAACGCAATGGCCGCAGATGGGCTGCTCCTCGTTGCATTTGACCCTTCGATCGCGGCATGTTAAGCACCCTAGGTGGCGATCAATAAACACAGGCGATGCAGATGCTCATAAAGTACGTACCTTTATTCGATCTCCTGGTCTTCCCCTGCTGGCGGTTCTCCACCTGCGGTGCCATGTTGCGAAGGTGGGTCTTCAGGTCACATCCGGGCTCTCGGGTCGGCGAAGCAGATGTCGTCGCAACGACGAAAGTCTGGTCGGTTCTCGTTCTCTGTATGTGCCACAGCGGCACTCTCGGGGCAAGCGACCGCTTCTGTTTAAATCCCCGTTCCCAGCGGCTCTCCCACGTGGTCGCGAGCTGCCCCCGCAGGAAATACCCAGAGCCTCGTTCAGCCTCATCGACTTCTCGTTGGGAGGGCTGGGTCGTCGCCAATTCTAACCAATCATATTACACCGTCGCTAATGCATGCGATTCCCAATCCTCCTGATGGCTGTCGGCACATTTGTCGGTGAGGCAATTGGAGGGATAGCGTCGAAGATCTTCCAAATTAAGCTCCAAAGGATTATCGGCATCAATAGAGGTGGCGGGAAGTTCAGCTCGCCGGCCGAGCGCGATGCAGGTGCCCATCCAGATCAAGGGTTAGGGTATTTGGATTCTCGCGAAATGTGGGGAAGTGGAGATTTGCCAGCCCTCACCGCCACGCACTAATTTCATCCCCACAACAATTCAGGGTCCGAACCTTGCAAACTCTCATCCCATCGCCTACCCGCAACCTCCACTTGGTCAAGTCAATCCGCAACGATCGCAAGCAGCTGGCAAGATGGGTACGTGACAGAAGATCTCTTTTGGGCGGCAGTCTCCAAAATGTGTGCAAGTGGACGGAATCACATCGCAAGATTGATTCCTCTGCGCCTCAAGGCATATCTGCTCCCGGCGACACCGCCTGGCACGGGGTTCTCTGAACCAGCGCTAAGGTCGATGACACCGGTCGAGCAGGCCAACCGAGCACGCAAGTATCAAGTCGCTGACTTTGGCTACCCGTAAAGGTATTGATCTTAGATCCCACCACGATCGCACTACGCATCGTAGGGCTCCCAAGAGGTAATTTGTCTCCCGACGATCCCCCATAACGGGTCCCTGTGGTGGCCAGTACTAATTTGGCTCTTCCGCTCCAGCGACAATGTCTACCTCAAGCTCCTGGTGAAGCTCTACCGTTTCCTGGCTCGTCGTACCGACAGCGCCTTCAACAAGGTCGTCCTCCGCCGCCTCTTCATGTCGCGCATCAACCGCCCGCCCGTGTCGCTCTCCCGTATCGCCGCCAACCTGAAGAACGGCAACGAGAAGAAGACGGTCGTCGTAGTTGGCACCGTCACCGATGATAACCGCCTGCTCAAGGCGCCCAAGGCCGAAATCGCGGCTCTGCGCTTCACCGCCACTGCTCGCGCTCGCATCACGGCTGCTGGCGGCAAGGCGATCACGCTCGATCAGCTCGCTCTGGCCAAGCCTACCGGCGCCAACACGCTCCTCCTGCGTGGCCCCAAGAACTCTCGCGAGGCCTTCAAGCACTTTGGTTTCGGCCCGCACAAGCACAAGAAGCCGCATGTGGCTTCCAAGGGCCGCAAGTTCGAGAAGGCTCGTGGCCGCAGAAGGTCTCGCGGCTTCAAAGTTTAAGCCTTGGAAGCAATTGCTTCGTGGTTGGCTTATTATACCGGGGGCCTGGCGTATGTGGAAGCCGGCTTTTGGTCGGGTTCGAGATTTTGGGAAAACTTTGGTGCAGCTGGGATGACATAGCGATGCTCATGATGAATGAAATGGTTACGAGCAAAAACATTGCTGCATAGCTGATCCGTGATTCTTGTGTCGGTTCGGGTGATGCCTTGTCACTGTCAATGAAGCCCATTGTTTTTTGGAGTTAGAGGTCATCTTGTATTTTACGCACGAAGAGATATACTCTCTTCTCGCCTCAGCCTTTGTACATCACCGAGATACCCAACAACTACCCCCTGATCGGCATCATCGCCATCGCTTTTATCCGTGATGTGTACCATATCTACCCACACGTCAGCTATTGCACACAAAAGGAAGGAATAAACATACCGATTCTATCCCAACGCCGATAGCCCGGATGCCCAAAAACCTCAAGTACCACGGCGTCTTCAGTCTCTTCACATACAGCGTAGCATCCTCATCTCTCACCTCCGAATTAAGCACCACACTCGCCGGCAGCAGCGGATTCAGCACCGCCGCCCTCGCCAGCCCAACCATATCACAATCGCCCCCCCTAACCGCCCCCTCCATCCCCTTCCTCGACCTAAACCCACCCGTAACAACCAACGGCACGTCCGGAAACTCCGCCCTAATCGCCCTCGCAAACTCCAGAAAGAACGCCTCCCTCGCCGCCGTCCTCGCCGACTTCTTCATCCCTACTTGCTCCTCAAACCCCTCCGGCCCGGTATTCATCGTCGGATCCTTATAACTCCCTCCGCTAACCTCTATAAAATCCACGCCCGCTTCCACAATCACCCTTACCTGCTCCAAACACTCCCTCAGCTCCTCCTCCTCCCCATCTCCCTTCCCCTCCCCTCTCCCCCTCTGATAATCCACA